>Ga0209125_1001958_pt1 | contig 17284 bp, 14 predicted proteins | sample BarGraIncub1131A_FD_184503 | JGI IMG/M metagenome (GOLD analysis project Ga0209125, IMG submission 184503) | Arctic peat soil microbial communities from Barrow, Alaska - Barrow Graham LP Incubations 11-31A (SPAdes) (version 2) | ecosystem: Environmental > Terrestrial > Soil > Wetlands > Peat...
CCGCCGTAAGCACCACTATTGCTACCGCCATTGCCACCTGGATACCCACCCGCATTGCCACCACGCCCTTGTGCTGGGCGTTGGCCGGGGCCACGTGCGGCCTGTTCGCCCGCCGAGGCGTGACTGCGTGGTGCCGCCGAGCGCTGTCCGCCGCCATTGCCACCCCGACCCGCACCGGCACGGCCACCGCGCTCACCCTGTGGACCCTTGTTCTCGCGCACCCGTTGCAGCATTTCGGTGCGTGCCGTTCTGGCCGCTGCCTGCATGACGTCGCGACTCGGCGGCTTGCCCGCGCCACCCCAGATGGTCTGGCGACCCATGGCGATCGGCTCGGCCTGCTCGCCGGGCTCGGGCATGAAGCCTTCAATGATCTTGACTTCAATATCCTGTTTGGTAAAGCGCTCAATTGCCTGCATGAAGCCTTCTTCGTCCAGGCACACCAGATTGACGGCAGCGCCATCGGCGCCAGCGCGCCCGGTGCGGCCAATGCGGTGCACGTAGTCTTCGCAGACGTTGGGGATGTCGTAGTTCACCACATGCGGCAGGTCATCAATATCAATGCCGCGCGCGGCAATGTCGGTGGCGACGAGAGCGCGGATGTCGCCGCTCTTGAAACCGGCCAGCGCCTGGGTGCGCGCTGCCTGGCTTTTGTTGCCATGCAGGGCCATGGCATTGATGCCGTTCTTGGTCAGAAATTCGGCCACGTTGTTGGCGCCAAATTTGGTGCGGGTAAACACCAGCACCTGGCTCCAGTTGTTCTCCTGGATGATGTGCGCCAGCAGCGCCTTCTTTTTGCCGCGACCGACCGGGTGAATCAATTGCGTGATGCGCTGGACGGTGGTGTTGCGCGGCGTCACCTGGATGGTGAGCGGGCTCTTGAGCAGCGTGGCGGCGAGTTCACGAATTTCTTCACTGAAGGTGGCCGAGAACAGCAGGCTCTGCTTGTCCTTGGGCACCACGGCCAGCACTTTTTTAACGTCATGGATAAAGCCCATGTCGAGCATGCGGTCGGCTTCGTCGAGCACCAGCATTTGCACCTGGCCCAGGTCGAGCACGCCTTGTTGCAGCAGGTCCAGCAAGCGGCCCGGGGTGGCCACCAGAATGTCGACGCCTTTTTTGACGCGGCTGATTTGCGGGTTCATGCCGACGCCGCCGAAAATGACGGTCGACGTCAGTTCGACGTATTTGCCGTAGGTCTGCACCGATTCTTCCACTTGAGCGGCGAGTTCACGGGTGGGAGTCAGCACCAGGGCGCGAATGCCGATGCCGCCGAATTTGTTGCGGGCCGCTTCACTCTGACTCAGCTTGTGCAGCATGGGCAGCACAAACGCGGCCGTTTTGCCGGTACCGGTTTGGGCGCCACCGAGCAGGTCATGGCCGTCGAGCACGGCCGGAATGGCTTGCGCTTGAATCGGGGTGGGGGTCTCGTAGCCTTGCTCAAGCACGGCTTTGATAATGGCCGGAGCCAAATTTAGTTCTTCAAATTTCATGGTTTGGCGCCTATCCTGGGCGCTGTGGCATCGGCCTGCTCGGTGCTAGAAACACTGAATCAGTCAAAGGCAGATGGGGTACAAAGGGTGAACGTCCGCGCGAGGCATGGTTCCCAGCAAGGTGCTGGCGTAGCGGGCAACTGACGCTCCGCAACTGAGTCTATTGTCGCACGGTCTTGATCTTTTGCCCATGCCGCATGGAATTGAATGGATTTGCCAGTGCCGGGCACTTGGACTGGACTCCCGCATACAACAATCAATTTTTGTCAAAGTTGGCCGATTCGAAACATTGTGTTACCGAGACCGCCGCTACTTGGTGGCAACAGGGAGAATCGGGTCAACACATCAATTTATCCAACGGAGTATTCATTCTTGATAAAGAAACTACTGCTTCGACGCTTCGGGACGGCACACGACAAGTCCAGCGGCCGACCGTCCCTGCAGGACTGCCTCGAAGCCGTGCTGATGCAGGCCGATAACCTGATGGATGATGTGCTGGAAGGTTTGGCCGCAGCGGCCGCCACGCCCAAGAACAAAAGGTCTTTTGGGCAACACTTCGCCGTCAGCAAAACCGTGACTGATTTGCTGTGTATGCAGGCCGCGTCCGTCAAAGCGACGTTCAAAGCGCAGTTGCGACTGGGTTTGTACAACACCGGTTCCCAACAAATCGCGGCGCATACGCTGTTGCGTTTTGACGATTTGCAGCAGCTCGACGCCCACCAAATTGATGTCAGCATTGAATTTGCGCTGGCGCAGCAGGAGGCTATCCGCTGTGTCGATGACCTGCTTCCGGCCTTGAATGCCCTGGTCAGCAGTCTGTTGGGTTGGATCACGGTTCAGCCGCAGCTCAACCCGCTCAAACCCGACGCTTTTGTGAGGGCACTGCAGGCAAGCCTGGCGGAGCATGCGCCGGACGAGCAGGCGCGGGCAGCGCTCATGACGCCGGCGGCAGGATTGCTGGGGGTGGGCCTGCATCAGCTTTACCGCGAAGTCTGCAACTGGTTGCGTTCGCAAGGCATCGAGCCCGCCTTGCCTGTGGGCGCTTTGCCGGGTGGGCGTGCCGCAGCTGGAAAGGGTGCCCAGAACGCGGTGTCGCGCACCTTGGTGACGCTTGACAAACTGCGCAAGCTGCTTTCGGGCGAGCTTGATGGTGCGCAGGGCAACCCGGGCGCGCAGGATTTCTTGCACACGGTGCCCGCCTGCTATGACGCACTGGAAGACATGAAATTGATAGAGCCCATGATGAAACGTCTGGCGCAGCGCGCCAGTCTGCCAGCGACCCCGGGCGCGCCGGCAGAGGCACCTCAGCAGATGGTCGTGCGTGAGCTGAGCCAGGGCAAGCAGTTGGGTAAGCAACTGGGTGCCGAAGTTGTGCACCTGATGCTTGATAACCTGATGCAAGACGAAAGACTGCTGCTTAAAGTCCGTGCACTTATCAAGACGCTGGAACCGGTGCTGTTGACGCTTTCTGATGCCGATCCCCGGTTTTTCAGCGAACGTCAGCATCCTGCACGCCAGTTTCTGGACCGGCTGACGCACCGCAGTCTGGGTTACACGTCTGAAAATGACGATGGGTTTTTCCGGTTCTTGACTTCCCTTTCAGGGGCGGTTGGCGTTTTGACCGGTGGCGATGGTGACGCCGCGTCGTTTGCCCAGGTAGGGCACGAGCTTGAAACGGGTTGGGCTTTGGATGAGGTCGAGCAGCGGCAACAACAAGAAGAGGCAGCGCGCGCGTTGATGCACGTGGAGCAAAGAAACCTGCTGGCGCAGCGGCTGGCCGACGAGTTTCAGGAACGTCAAAAAGACAAGCAAGTTCCTGAGTTGGTGGCCGGTTTTCTGGCTGGACCCTGGGCGCAGGTGGTGGCGGAGTCGCAGTTGGGGTGTGCCGATGGCAGCACTGACCCCGACGGCTATCTGGCGTTGGTGGATGATTTGCTCTGGAGCGTCCAACATCAATTGACCCGGCGCAATCGGGTCAGACTCGTGAAACTGGTGCCCAATTTGCTGGTCAAGTTGCGTCACGGCCTACAGCTGATTCAGTATCCGCAGGAGCGTATTCCGGTCTTGTTTGACGCCTTGATCACGCTGCATGAAAAAGCATTTGAAGGTCGCCGCGTTGCACTCGTTGCCAGTGCTGCAGAGCCTGCGGCTCAGACAACTGGCGACCTGTTGGATGTCGGCATCCTGATGGATGTGCCTGATATGCTGGATGAAGAGGGCTTTTGGGCCGCCGATGACCAGGCCCAGGAATCGGCTTATTTGGAGCGTGACGTTCAACATCAATCAAATACCGACGTTCAGCTCCCCTGGTCTGCGGTGGAACTCAAGCCAGGGGTTTGGGTGGAACTGATCGTGGATGATGTGTGGCTGCGTGCGCAATTGACCTGGGCCAGTCCGCACCGGACTCTTTTCATGTTTATTTCCCGCGGCGGCCTGGCACATTCGATGTCGCGTCGCACCATGGAGCGCCTGCTGAGGAAAGGCCGGGTCCGCTTGATTTCAGATGGTCATGTGGTCGACAACGCGCTCGATGCCGTTGCCCAAACGGCTTTGCAAAACGACCTGGGTCGGGCGGAGAAACAGCCTTGATCTGAGTGGGTGGCGGCGAGGTTCTGAGCGAACCGTCGATAATGTCAGGTTTACATTCAGAAATACCCGGCACGACCCATGGCTCAATACGTATTCTCCATGAACCACCTCGGCAAGATTGTTCCGCCGAAAAAGTTCATTCTCAAAGACATTTCTCTCAGCTTTTTCCCCGGCGCCAAAATTGGCGTGCTGGGTACCAATGGCTCTGGCAAGTCCACTCTGCTCAAAATCATGGCCGGGGTCGACAAGGAGTTTGAAGGCGAAGCCATCCCCATGGCGGGTCTGAACATTGGCTACTTGCCACAAGAGCCTCAGCTCGATCCCGAACAGACGGTGCGCGAGAGCGTTGAGGCCGGCATGGGCGACGTGTTCAAGGCCAAGGCCCGGCTAGAAGAAATCTACGCAGCCTACGGCGAAGAAGATGCCGACTTTGACGCGCTGGCCGAAGAGCAGGCACGGATGGAAGCCATTATTGGCAGCACCGGCACCGATACCGAGCATCAGCTGGAAATTGCTGCTGACGCTTTGCGCCTGCCACCCTGGGAAGCCAAGGTGGGTCTGCTCTCCGGAGGCGAAAAGCGCCGGGTCGCCCTGTGCCGACTGCTGCTGTCCAAGCCAGACATGTTGCTGCTCGATGAGCCCACCAATCACCTGGATGCCGAATCGGTGGACTGGCTGGAACAGTTTTTGAAACGCTATCCCGGCACCGTGGTGGCCATCACCCATGACCGCTATTTTCTGGACAACGCCGCTGAGTGGATTCTGGAGCTCGATCGGGGCAATGGCATGCCTTACAAAGGCAACTACAGCGCATGGATGGAACAAAAGCAGGAGCGCCTGTCGCAAGAGCAAAAGGGTGAAGAGTCGCGCGCCAAGGCACTCAAGAAAGAGCTTGAATGGTCACGCCAGAACCCCAAGGCACGCCAGGCTAAGAGCAAGGCTCGTTTGGCCCGCTTCGAAGAACTGTCTGACTTTGAATATCAGAAGCGCAACGAAACCAACGAAATTTTCATTCCCGTCGCTGACCGCCTCGGTAACGAAGTGATTGAATTTGTGAACGTCAGTAAGTCGTTTGGTGATCGGATGCTCATTGACAACCTGAGCTTCAAAGTGCCACCAGGTGCCATCGTCGGCATCATCGGCCCCAACGGTGCCGGTAAATCGACACTGTTCCGAATGATCGCGGGCAAGGAAAAACCCGACAGTGGCGAGGTCAAGATTGGTGCCACCGTCAAGATGGCCTTTGTGGACCAGAACCGGGACGACCTGGCCAATGAAAAGACCGTTTGGGAAGACGTCTCGGGCGGCCTCGATATTTTGAACATCGGCAAGTTCCAGATGGCCAGCCGAGCCTATTGCGGCCGCTTCAACTTCAACGGTGCCGATCAACAAAAGCGCGTTGGCACGCTGTCAGGCGGTGAACGTGGGCGGCTTCATTTGGCCAAAACCCTGATTGCCGGCGGCAATGTGTTGATGCTCGATGAGCCTTCCAACGACCTGGATGTGGAAACTTTGCGGGCGTTGGAAGATGCCTTGCTGGAGTTCGCCGGTTCCATCATGGTCATCAGCCATGACCGCTGGTTCCTGGACCGTATTGCCACCCACATTTTGGCGTGTGAGGGCGACAGCCAGTGGACCTTCTTTGATGGCAACTACCAGGAATACGAAGCCGACAAGCGTAAACGCCTCGGTGAAGAGGGCGCCAAGCCGCATCGCATGCGGTTCAAGGCGCTCAAGTAAACGCTGGCGCCGCCCGGCGGCGCCAAAAACCTCAGGCCTTGGGGTTTTTGGTGGCGGTGACGATCTGGAAGTTGCCGAAGAACACGGTGCGGCGCTCGCACGTAAAACCACCCATGGCTTCAAGTTGATTCAGCGGGTCGTGCGAGTCCCAAAGTGCCAGGCCCAAGGGTTCGAACACCTTGAAGTAAGTCCAGCTCAGCACGCGCAGCACCCATAAATCTGGCCGATGAAATTCGGCCAGGTAAAGCTTGCCGCCCGGTGTCAGCACGCGCATGGCTTCACTCAGGGCTACGCTTTTGAGGTGGTGTGGCAACTCGTGCAGCAGGAAAAAAATCACATTGGCGTCAACCGACTCGTCCGCCTGTTTCATGGCGGTGGCATTTTCTTGCAGAAATTCAAGTTTGCCTGCGAACTCAGGCAACTTGCTGTTGGCATGCACCAGTTCGTTCTTGATGATGTCGGCAATCAGCACACGCTTGGCGCCTGATTTGACGGCAGCGGTGACCACGCGGGGAATGACATTGCCAAAAGCACAGGACGTGATCAGCACTTTTTTGCCACGCAAGTCCATGTGGTGCAGGCCGCTGGTGATGGCAGAGACCAGGCGGTCGTATTGAAACAGCAGGATGGCGGCAATGACCGGCTGAAAATCAATCAACTTAATCAGCCGCATGTTCGAGTAAAGGGGATAGACGTGGGCTGCATCGTCTTCCAAGTTGCCCATCGCGCCGCGCACGATCAGGGTGCCGCGCGTCAGAGCGAAGAAGAAGAGAGCCGTACTGGAAAGAACGACAAACACGCCGACAAACGTATATAAAAACCAGGCAGACATTGCTTTCCTTTGAGGGTCAAGAAGATTCCTGAATCATAACTGACGGGTTTCCCCGGGGCCAGTAGGAAGATTGACCTCGCTCAATAGATTGATGTTCAGGCGCCGATAAACCTTGGGCGCAGCCGCTTGAAGCAGGCGCACAGCAGCGCCGCTGGCCAAGTGGCGATCCAAGTGGCTGCCAGTTTGACTGCCAGTTGACTTAGCGCCTGGTAAGCCTGGCCGCCGTGGCATTCCACTGCGCGACGGCCTCGCCTTGCCGCTGTACCAGCGCCGAGTCGCCGCGGGCAGCGGGGCCGGTCAAGGCGGCGGGGCCGAGTGTCAGGATATTGTTGCGCGCGTTGCGCAGCAAGGTTTTGCCTACCCGACCGCAACCAATGATGGTGATCGATTTCATGGCGCCAATGATAATGGTATAAAAAAAATAGCTGCTCGCGCCCGTTCTACGGGGGCTAAGCAGCTATTTTGTTTAAATTTCTGGTCTTACTTAAATCACCTTGGCAATCGACGCGCAGACGTAGTCAATGTTCTTGCTGTTGAGCGCGGCCACGCACATGCGCCCAGTGTCGGTGCCATACACACCAAACTCATTGCGCAGGCGCACCATCTGGTCTTTGGACAGGCCTGAGTAGCTGAACATGCCGATTTGCTGGGTGATGAAGCTCATGTCTTGCTTGATGCCTGCAGCTTTTAGGCCATCGACCAGTTTCTGGCGCATGGCTTTGATGCGCACCCGCATTTCGCCTAATTCTTTTTCCCACAGGGCGCGCAGCTCGGGTGTTCCCAGTACGGCGGCCACGATGGCGCCACCGTGGCTGGGCGGGTTGCTGTAATTGGTGCGGATCACGATCTTGAGCTGGCTTAGTACGCGCCCGGCTTCTTCTTTACTTTCGCACAGCACGCTCAAAGCGCCAACACGCTCACCGTACAGGCTGAAGCTCTTGCTGAAACTGGTAGCCACAAAAAACAACAGACCAGCGGCGACAAATTTACCGATTACCGCACCGTCTTCGGTCAAACCGTAGCCAAAGCCCTGGTAAGCCATGTCGAGGAACGGCACCAGGTTTTTGGCCTTGACGGCGGCAATCACTTGATCCCACTGGGCCGGGCTGATGTCGTAGCCAGTCGGGTTGTGGCAGCAAGCGTGCAGCACCACCACGGTGCCAGCAGCGGCGGCGTTGAGGTCGGCCAGCATGCCCGCAAAGTCAAGGTTGCGCGTGGCGGCATCGTAGTAGCGGTACGACTCAACCGTGAAGCCGGCATTGGTGAACAGCGCGCGGTGGTTTTCCCAGCTCGGGTCGCTGATCAACACCTTGGCCTTAGGGTTGAGTTTCTTCAAAAAGTCAGCGCCCACCTTGAGGCCCCCCGTGCCACCCAGCGCCTGGATCGTGGCAATGCGGCCACTCTTGACGGACTCACTGTCAGAGCCAAACACCAAGGCCTTGACGGCGGCGTCGTAAGCGGCAATGCCGTCAATTGGCAGGTAGCCGTGGGGCTTGGGCGCGTCCATCATGGCTTTTTCGGCCGCCAGCACGCAGGCAAGCAGCGGCAGCTTGCCGTTGTCGTCAAAGTACACGCCCACACCCAGATTGACCTTGGCCGGGTTGGTGTCGGCATTGAATTGTTCGTTGAGACCCAGAATCGGGTCGCGCGGGGCCATTTCGACAGCGGAAAAGAGGGACATGAGGGGTTCCTGTTCAGAGTGGTATTGGAAAAAAACCGAGAATAAGGGTTTTGCCGGATTGCAAAGGGCTATTTTACCGATCACTTTGCATGCCGACTGACCTTTTTATGACTGTACCCGCCCCTGCCGCTCTTGTTACGTCCTCTGATGCCGACCCGGTTCGCCCCGGCACCTTTGTCCGTTACCCTGACTCGCCCTTTGAGCTGTATCAACCGTACCCGCCAGCTGGCGACCAGCCCGAGGCGATCAACCAGCTGGTTGAAGGGGTGAACGATGGCGAGGTGTTCCAGATTTTGCTGGGCGTCACCGGTTCGGGCAAGACCTTCACCATGGCCAATGTGATCGCCCGGCTGGGCCGCCCCGCCATCGTGTTTGCGCCCAACAAGACGCTGGCCGCGCAGCTGTACAGCGAGTTTCGCGAGTTCTTCCCCAAAAATGCGGTCGAGTACTTCGTCAGCTATTACGACTATTACCAGCCCGAGGCCTATGTGCCGCAGCGCGATCTTTTCATTGAAAAAGACTCGGCCATCAATGAACACATCGAGCAGATGCGCCTCTCGTGTACCAAAAGCGTGCTGGAGCGGCGTGACGTGGTGATCGTGGCCACCGTGTCGGCCATTTACGGCATCGGCCAGCCCGAGGCCTATCACAAGATGGTGATGACGCTGCGCGCTGGCGACAAAATGGGCCAGCGCGACATGATTGCGCAGTTGGTGCGCATGCAATACCAGCGCAACGACGTTGATTTCTCGCGGGGCGCATTTCGGGTGCGCGGCGACACCATCGACATCTTTCCCGCTGAGCACAGCGAGATGGCGATCCGCGTCGAGCTATTTGACGACGAGATTGAGTCGCTGCAACTGTTTGACCCGCTTACCGGGCGCATCCGCCAAAGAATTCCGCGCTTCACCGTCTACCCCAGCAGCCACTACGTGACGCCGCGCGAGCAGGTGCTGTCCGCTGTGGAGGCGATCAAGATCGAGCTGGCTGATCGCATCAAGGAGTTCGTCAGCCAGGGCAAACTGGTCGAGGCCCAGCGCCTTGAACAGCGCACCCGCTTTGACCTGGAAATGCTCAGCGAGGTGGGCCACTGCAAGGGCATCGAGAACTATTCACGCCATCTGAGCGGTTCGGCCCCCGGCGAGCCGCCGGCCACCTTGACCGATTACCTGCCCAAGGACGCGGTGATGTTTCTGGACGAGTCGCATGTGCTGATCGGCCAGTTCGGTGCCATGTACAACGGTGACCGCTCGCGCAAGACGACGCTGGTTGACTATGGTTTCAGGCTGCCCAGCGCCCTGGACAACCGGCCGCTCAAGTTTGAAGAGTTCGAGGCCCGCATGCGCCAGGCCATCTTTGTCTCGGCCACGCCCGCCCAATGGGAAAAAGACCACGCCAGCAAAATTGTGGAGCAGTTGGTGCGCCCCACTGGCCTGGTGGACCCCGAAGTAGAGGTACGCCCGGCGGTGAACCAGGTCGATGATGTGCTGCAGGAGATTCGCATCCGCGTCGAAAAACACGAACGCGTGCTGATCACCACGCTGACCAAGCGCATGGCTGAGCAACTCACCGACTATCTGAGTGACAACGGTGTCAAGGTACGTTACTTGCACAGCGACATTGACACGGTAGAGCGGGTCGAGATTTTGCGGGATCTGCGTTTGGGCACGTTTGATGTGCTGGTGGGCATTAACCTGCTGCGAGAAGGGTTGGATATTCCCGAGGTGTCGCTGGTAGCTATTCTGGATGCTGACAAAGAAGGCTTTTTGCGCTCTGAGCGCTCCCTGATCCAAACCATTGGTCGCGCTGCGCGCAATCTGGAGGGGCGTGCGATTTTGTATGCCGATAAGGTGACCGAGTCGATGAAAAAAGCGATAGGAGAGACGGAGCGCCGTCGCGTCAAGCAGGTGGCGCACAACCTGGCGATGGGCATCACACCGCGCTCCATCGTGAAGCAGGTCAAAGATCTGATTGACGGTGTTTACAGTGAAAAAGCTGGCAAAGAGGCCGAGAAATTGGAGCGTGACGCGATGCAGCGCGCTCAGGTGGAGGATATGAGCGAGAAAGACATTTCCCGCGAGATCAAGAGGCTGGAAAAATTGATGATGGAACACGCGCGCAACCTGGAGTTCGAAAAGGCGGCTCAGGTGCGCGATCAGTTGGGAATTTTGAAAGAGCAGGCCTTTGGCGCAGCGGGAAGCGACAACGTCCTCATCACCTCAAACGCTCTGAAAAACTAAAAAATACTGATCAGTCTAGTTACCCGAGTAAATTACTTGGTTTATTGATATACTCAACTATATTAGTCAAGTTAGTTCGATTCAGCTTCAAGGAGTATGCGATGCGTCTCACCACCAAAGGCCGTTTTGCGGTCACTGCAATGATTGATTTGGGTTTACGTCAGAGCAACGGGCCGGTCACTTTGGCGGCCATCAGCCAGCGTCAGCAGATTTCGCTGTCTTATCTGGAGCAGTTGTTCGGCAAACTGCGGCGCCATGAGCTGGTGGAGTCCACCCGTGGCCCTGGTGGCGGTTACACCTTGGCGCGAAATCCGTCTGAAATCACGGTGGCTGAAATCATCACGTCGGTGGATGAACCGATTGATGCCACCCACTGCGCAGGCAAAGAAAATTGTTTGGGCGAGGGTGCACGTTGCATGACCCACGACCTCTGGACTTCATTGAATACAAAAATGGTGGAGTTTTTGGACTCTGTGACACTGCAAAAGTTGGTGGACGACCAATTAGCCAAAGGGCTGCAAATTGAGGACAAGCCGACGCTCAAGCGCGCCATTTCCAGCATGCCGACGCTCAAACCGATTCGCATGAATATACCGAATTCAGTGTTTGCCTTGGGCAACGCGTTTTCAAAAGTATAAAACTTGCCGGTCGATAATTCAGCCTTTTCAAAATAGCCGTAACGAGCCCGCAATGGATACCACACCGCATTTCCCGATTTATATGGACTACAGCGCTACCAACCCTTGCGATCAGCGGGTGGTGGATGCCATGATTCCCTGGTTACGTCAACATTTTGGCAACCCCGCATCCCGCAGCCATGCTTGGGGTTGGGAAGCGGAAGCCGCGGTGGAAAAAGCACGTGAACAAGTCGCTGGCCTGGTGGGCGCTGATCCACGGGAAATTGTCTGGACCTCCGGCGCCACCGAGTCCGACAACCTGGCCTTGAAGGGTGCTGCCCATTTCTACCAAACCAAGGGCAAACACATCATTACCATCAAGACCGAACACAAAGCGGTACTTGATACCTGTCGCGAATTGGAGCGCCAAGGCTTTGCGGTCACCTATCTGGACGTGCAGGAAGATGGTTTGATTGATCTCGACGCATTCAAGGCCGCTATTCGTCCTGACACCATTTTGGCGAGTGTCATGTTCGTGAATAACGAGATTGGTGTTATCCAGGACATTGCCGCCATTGGCGCACTCTGCCGCGAAAAGGGCATTATTTTTCACGTTGATGCGGCGCAGGCGACCGGGCGGGTCGAGTTTGACTTGAGTCAGTTGCCGGTCGATTTGATGAGCCTGACTGCGCATAAAACCTACGGTCCCAAAGGCATCGGTGCCCTGTTTGTGCGGCGCAAACCACGCGTGCGCATTGAGGCACAAATGCACGGTGGCGGGCATGAGCGCGGGATGCGCTCCGGCACCTTGCCGACGCACCAGATTGTCGGTATGGGCGAGGCCTACCGCATTGCCAAAGAAGAGATGGCGGGTGAAAACATCCGCATTCAGGCGCTGCATGACCGCATGCTGGCGGGTTTGAAAGATGTTGAACAGGTGTTTATCAACGGCCACCTTGAAAAACGCGTGCCGCACAACCTGAACATGAGCTTCAACTACGTCGAAGGTGAGTCCTTGATGATGGGCATCAAAGGGCTGGCGGTCTCCAGTGGCTCGGCCTGTACCTCGGCCAGTCTGGAACCCAGCTATGTGTTGCGTGCCCTGGGCCGCAGTGACGAGTTGGCGCACAGCAGCCTGCGCATGACGATTGGCCGCTGGACGACTGAAGAAGAAATTGACTACGCGGTAGAGACCATCAAAGTCAACGTGGCCAAGCTGCGTGAGTTGAGTCCGCTCTGGGATATGTACAAAGAGGGTGTTGACATATCCACGATTCAGTGGGCAGCCCATTAACCGTATCGTCATGGATGCTGGAACAGGCCCGGCACGACAAACAGGAGAAAGAAAAATGGCATATTCAGAAAAGGTTGTTGACCACTACGAAAATCCCCGCAACGTCGGATCCTTCGACAAAGGTGATGAGTCGGTCGGTACCGGCATGGTCGGCGCACCGGCTTGCGGTGACGTGATGAAGTTGCAGATCAAGGTCAATTCAGAGACCGGCGTGATTGAAGATGCGCGCTTTAAAACCTACGGCTGTGGCTCGGCCATTGCTTCGTCGTCTTTGGTCACCGAGTGGGTCAAGGGCAAGACGCTGGATCAAGCGGCGGCGCTTAAAAACAGCGAAATCGCTGAGGAATTGGCTTTGCCACCGGTCAAAATCCATTGTTCCATCCTGGCTGAAGATGCCATCAAGGCAGCAGTCGATGACTATCGAAAAAAGCACGCCGCTATGTTGACGCACTGAACATGGCTGTTACGCTAACTGAGGCCGCCGCACGGCATGTGACCCGCTACCTTGCCAAACGGGGCAGGGGTGTGGGCGTGCGCTTGGGCGTTAAAACGACGGGTTGCTCGGGCTTGGCTTACAAGCTGGAGTATGTTGATGAAATTGAGCCCGAAGACATGGTGTTTGAAGGCTTTGGTGTGAAGGTCCTGATAGAGCCCAAAAGCTTTGCTTACCTGGATGGCACCGAGCTTGATTTTGTGCGTGAAGGCCTCAACGAAGGCTTCAAGTTCAACAACCCACGAGAGCGTGACCGCTGCGGCTGCGGCGAGTCATTTCGGGTGTGAATCTCCAGTCCAACGACTTTGAGCTGTTTGGTCTGATGCCGCAATTTGCGCAAGACCGAGCTGCCATTGACGCGCGCTGGAAAGACCTGCAGCGCGAAGCCCACCCAGATAAGTTCGCCGCGCAAGGGGCTGCCGCGCAGCGAGTGGCCATGCAGTGGTCGGTGCGTATCAACGAGGCTTACCAGCGGCTTAAAGACCCGCTCAAACGCGCGGCCTACTTATGTGAACTGCACGGTGCGGCGGTGAATGCCGAGAACAACACCGCGATGCCGCCTGAGTTTTTGATGCAGCAAATGGACTGGCGCGAAGCGCTCGATGATGCCCATAGCCTTGCAGATTTAGATGATTTAGGCCTCCAGGTAAAGCTGGCTATGCGTGACGAGCTATCAAAATGCGAGCAATTTCTGGATCATCAACACGACTATTTGCAGGCCGCGCAACAGGTGAGGGCGTTGATGTTTGTCGAGCGCTTTGAGCGTGATGTGCAAGCCCGCCTCGATCAGATCGACACCATGGAGCGGGGACAATAGCGCCTCAATCCAGAACAAAGAAAACATGGCGCTTCTACAAATTTCCGAGCCCGGTCAGACCCCCAATCCGCACCAGCGGCGCATTGCGGTGGGCATTGACTTGGGGACCACGCATTCACTGGTGGCCTCCGTGCGCCATGGGGTCGCTGAATGTTTGCCAGACGCGCAGGGTCGTGTCATCCTGCCCTCGATCATCCGTTATCTTGAAGGTGGTGGGCGGCAGATCGGCTTTGAGGCACAAGCAGCGTCAGCCCACGACCCTGAAAACACCATCGCCTCGGTCAAGCGCTTCATGGGTCGCAGCGTGAATGATGTGATCGGGCGTGAGAAATTGCCGTACCGCTTTGTGGACCATCCCGGCATGCTGGGTTTGCACACCGCGCAAGGGGAAAAATCGCCAGTTGAGGTCAGCGCCGATATTTTGGCGACCTTGCGCTACCGCGCAGAAGACACGTTCAACGACGACCTGTATGGTGCGGTGATCACGGTGCCTGCCTATTTTGACGACGCCCAGCGTCAGGCCACCAAAGACGCAGCGAAGCTGGCGGGCCTGAATGTGTTGCGACTGATCAATGAACCCACAGCTGCTGCGATTGCCTATGGACTGGACAACGCCAGCGAAGGCATTTATGCCATCTACGATCTTGGCGGTGGCACCTTTGACATTTCCATCTTGCGGCTGACAAAAGGTGTATTTGAAGTGCTGGCGACCGGTGGCGACTCGGCACTGGGTGGGGACGATTACGACCGCGCGCTGGCCGACTGGGTCATGGACCAGGCTGGTGTGCGTGCCAAAACACCGCAGGACAAAGCGATTGCCATCATCGCGGCACGCGCTTGCAAGGAGGAGCTGTCGGCGACGCATTGTGCCGCCTGCCACGCCTGCATTGGCGGCGAGAACGTTAAATTTGAGGTGGTCAGCCAGCAATTTGAAAAGCTGACGGCAGAGCTGACACAACGCACCATGCGAGCGGTGCGCAAGACGCTACGCGATGCCAATCTTGACAAGGATGATGTCAAGGGTGTGGTTATGGTCGGTGGCTCTACCCGCATGCCGCAGATTCAGCGAGCGGTTGCTGATTTTTTTGGTCGGATGCCTCTCACCAACCTGAACCCCGATGAAGTGGTCGCGCTTGGCGCCGCTATTCAAGCCAATCAGTTGGCGGGCAATAACGCCGGTGGTGACTTGTTGTTGCTCGATGTGATTCCCCTGTCGCTTGGCATCGAAACCATGGGTGGTCTGGTGGAGCGCATTGTGCCCCGCAATGAGACCATTCCGACCGCCAAGGCGCAGGATTTCACCACCTACAAGGACGGCCAAACCGCGCTGGCGCTGCACGTGGTGCAGGGTGAACGTGACTTGGTGGCAGATTGCCGGAGCCTGGCGCGTTTTGAGCTGCGCGGCATCCCGCCAATGGCCGCAGGAGCCGCGCGTATCCGCGTCACCTTCACGGTTAATGCCGACGGGCTCTTGAGCGTCAGTGCGCGCGAGCAGTTGAGTGGCGTCGAAGCCCGAATTGATGTCAAACCCTCTTACGGACTGGGTGATGAGCAGATTGCCAACATGTTGCAAGACAGTTTCACCAAGGCCGATGTGGACATGAAAGCCCGCGCGCTGGTCGAAGCCCGCGTCGATGCCGAACGCATGGTGCTGGCGACGCAAAGCGCGCTGGATGCGGATGGTGACCTGCTCGCTGATTTGGATCGTGCCGGGATTGATCGGCTGATGGTTGCCGTGCATGTGGCAAGCCTCCTGGAAGACCCGGCTCGGATTGAAGCGGCGACGCAGGCGCTAGCCAAAGGCACTGAGGCCTTTGCGGCAATGCGGATGAATAGGGGCATACAAAAAGCACTGGCTGGGAAAAACATCGCAACGGTCTGACCCCGATTCAACGAAAAAACATATGCCTGTTATCAAAATACTGCCTCATCCCGAGTATTGCCCACAGGGGGTCGAGATATCGGCACCGGCTGGCACCTCTATTTGTGAGGCCATGCTGGACAACCACATCAATATTGAGCATGCCTGCGAGATGAGCTGCGCCTGCACCACCTGCCACGTCATCGTGCGCGAAGGGTTCGCGTCACTCAATGAGGTGGACGACAATGAAGAGGATATGCTTGATCGCGCCTGGGGCCTGGAGCCCCAATCACGCTTGAGCTGCCAAGCCATTCTGGCGCGGCAAGATGTGGTGGTGGAGATACCCAAGTACTCCGTCAATCACGCCAAGGAAACTCACTAGTTATGCGTCAAATTTTTCTGGATACTGAAACCACGGGTCTGTCAGCCGACACGGGCGACCGCATCATTGAAATTGGTTGTGTAGAGTTGTTCAAGCGCAAACTCACCGGCAACAATAAACATTTCTACCTGAACCCCGGGCGTGAAAGCCACGAAGATGCACTCAGAGTGCACGGTATTACTTCTGCGTTCCTGAAGGATAAACCCAAGTTTGAAGCCGTGGCCGATGAGCTGCTGGCGTACGTGAAAGATGCTGAAATCATCATTCACAATGCCCCGTTTGACCTTGGTTTTTTGAACAAGGAACTGGCCCTGCTGGGCCGCCCCCGGTTCAAGGAATTTGTAGCCAGCGTGACCGATACATTGGTCATGGCCAAGGAGATGTTCCCCGGCAAGCGCAATTCACTCAATGCGCTGTGCGACCGTCTCGGTGTTGACAATTCGGGCCGGGCACTGCATGGCGCCTTGCTGGACGCCGAACTGTTGGCCGACGTCTACATTAACCTGACGCGTGGGCAAGATGCCTTGCTGATGGAGGCCGGTGCGACCGAGAGTGAGAGTTTGCAGGTGGTGCAGATCGACCTTGGCAGCATTGTGTTGCCGGTGCTGGCCGCGAACGATCAGGAGTCGGCCGCGCATGATGATGTTCTCAATCAGATTGACAAAGCCTGCGGCAACAAGACGGTGTGGCGTAAATCAGCCTGAAAATAGGGCATAATCCAAGGCTTTCCTGAATCGAATTCAGGGCGGTTAGCTCAGGGGTAGAGCATCGCACTCACACTGCGAGGGTCGGAGGTTCGAAGCCTCCACCGCCCACCAAACAAAAGACCTCGTTCTCCTCTGGAGAGCGGGGTCTTTTCACGTGTGGCAGCGGAATTGGACCACAGCTTAGAACAGCGTTAGAAGGCGTTAGAACGGGATAGATTGGCACGTTTTTGTGGCACAGTTGCTTCGATAAGGACACAACACTCAACAAGCTCTTCAGCGGCGAGAACTTTGGCAAGCTGGTGCTGCAAGTCGCCAAAGATTGAGATCGATTGTTGCTATAATATATATAGCGTACTATGCTCATTGCACGGGGGCTATAGGCCAATTTCTTATAAATTTACAGAATAGTTGGCTCAATCAATCAGCGTCGCGTAGACCAGATCGCGAAACAGCATACGGTAGTACTCGCGCTGGTTCGGGGCCTGCAGCATCAGAACGGCAAACAGGTCTTCGGCCGGGTCCACAAAGAAGGTGGTGCCCG
>Ga0209125_1001960_pt1 | contig 17282 bp, 19 predicted proteins | sample BarGraIncub1131A_FD_184503 | JGI IMG/M metagenome (GOLD analysis project Ga0209125, IMG submission 184503) | Arctic peat soil microbial communities from Barrow, Alaska - Barrow Graham LP Incubations 11-31A (SPAdes) (version 2) | ecosystem: Environmental > Terrestrial > Soil > Wetlands > Peat...
GGACGGATTCGAACCATCGAAACATTACGTAACAGATTTACAGTCTGCCCCCTTTGGCCACTCGGGAACTCCTCCACTTATGGAGCTGGCAATAGGAATTGAACCTACAACCTGCTGATTACAAGTCAGCTGCTCTACCGTTGAGCCATGCCAGCATTTTATTTTTTTATCGCTTTATCGTGTCGACAAGAATTATTATACAACTATAATTAATAAATTTCAAGTCCAATTTTCCTTAATTTTTCACTTCTTCTCTACATTACTATATCATTCGCATATTTGCTCAATTTTAAACATCAATATAACTTATTTTATTAATAAAATCAAATATGTTTTTTTTATTCCTATCACCTAAAATAATTAATATTTATATATTGTTTGCCAATTAACATTTTTTATCCTTTTAATATAATAATATGCAAAGTTTATTCATATAAATTATTCATAGGAAAATAATTAAGGCATCTAAACAATACTTAATAATTATTTTCCCCCTAGCGCAATACAAGGAGGTATGTTTCTTGAGTAAAACTAAAACACATTATAAAGATCCTTTAGCATACTATACAATTTCTAATTTCCTAAAAGACTATATTGACAAAAACACTTTAGTAGTTTGCATAGGCACAGATAGATGCATTGGTGATTGCCTCGGCCCTTTAGTTGGTACATTATTAAAAGATAGCTCCTTTCCATTGCCTGTATATGGTACTATAGACAATCCAATTCATGCCTTAAACATAGATAGTAAATTATCTGAAATAAATGCCCTGCACCCAAATTGTACTATAATAGGTGTAGATGCATGTTTAGGGGATACTTCAAATATTGGTGAACTCCAAGCTAGAAATTATCCAATCCATCCTGGCAAAGGTGTAGGTAAAACACTTCCTAAGGTAGGAGATGTTTCCTTAATAGGTATAGTGGATTCAAGTGATGATAGTGAATTATTCACCAATAGAAACATAAGACTTAGTTTAGTAATGGAAATTGCTAATGTCTTAAGCCGCTCTCTTGTACATTCATACTATTTGTATTCCCTTACTAATGAATAAAACAATTAAGCTTCTAAATACATTCCGTATAATATAAAAATAAGCAATATAATTATATTAATAATTATATTGCTTATTTTTATAGCTTGTTTACACTTTTTAATCTGTTAAGTAGTTGTTTCCTCCATTAAATGAACTATTAAACTTATCCATGTAATCCAAAACTTTACCTGTTCCCAGTGCTACACATGAAATTGGCTCCTCAGCCAAATATACAGGAACCTTAGTAACTTCTTGTATAAGTTTATCCAGTCCTTTTAACAATGAACCTCCACCGGTCATAACTATGCCTTTATCAGCTATATCTGCCGAAAGCTCAGGTGGTGTTTTCTCTAACACAGAATGAGCACAAGCCGCAATTAAAGATACTGCATCTTTTAAAGCTTCTCTCATTTCTTCAGATGACACTTCCAAATTTTTAGGAAGACCAGTAACTAAATCTCTTCCTCTTATCTCCATACTTATCTTTTCATCTTGTGTATACGCACAACCTATGTTGATCTTTAAGTTCTCTGCAGTCCTCTCACCAATCATTAATTTATGCTTTTTTCTAATGTACTTAATAATATCTTCATCAAACCTGTCTCCAGCTACTTTAATTGATTCACGTACAACCATACCGCCTAAAGAAATAACTGCAACATCAGTAGTACCTCCACCAATATCGATAACCATATTACCACTTGCTTTAGTAATGTCGAGTCCTGCACCTATTGCCGCAGCTATTGGTTCTTCAATAAGTTGAACTTTTTTAGCTCCCGCATTTCTTGCTGCATCTTCTACTGCTCTTCTCTCTACTTCCGTTGCTTCACAAGGGACACATATTACAACATTCGGAGCAGATAACCTTTTTTTCCCACAAGCCTTTTTTATAAAATGCTTTAACATTTTTTCAGTTATATCATAATCTGAAATAACGCCGTCCCTCATAGGACGTATTGCCACAATATTCCCTGGTGTTCTTCCTATCATTTGCCAAGCTTCTTCTCCAACCGCCAATACTCTATTGTTATTTCTATCTATAGCGACAACCGAAGGCTCTTTTAAAATAACGCCTTTACCTTTAATGTAGACAAGAACTGTAGCTGTGCCTAAATCTATTCCCATATCTGTACCCATTTTTAAAAAAAACATCTCAAAACTCACTCCTGCTCTTTAGTATATTAGATAATTAAATTATACTAAACTCTATTCTATAAAGCCATAAAAAAATCCTCTTTTAAAACAAATATTTTTATATTTTTTACAGTTTTTGTTTTGAAGTGTTTTATCCTTCTATTACCTTGTATTTTAATCTTGTTGCACGTCCACCCCTGATATGCCTCTCAGCTTTATTTAAATCCAAAATTGTTTTTGCTTCGTTAGCAATTTGGGGATTTATTGTAGGCAACCTTTCCGTCATATCCTTGTGTATAGTACTTTTGCTAACCCCAAACACTTTGGCGGTTCTTCTTATTGTGGATTTTGACTCAATAATATACTTAGCAACTTCTAATACTCGATCTTCAATATAGTCTTTCAAAGTGTTACCTCCTAAACCCTTCTATATTTATAAATATGCAATACTTTGCTTTTAAATTCCATTCCAATTAGTCATATTTCTATATATTTAAGAAAAATGACTAATTGAGATGGTTATTGGTTATTTCTTAGTTACTGCAGATTGATATTTTTCATACTTTACATATTTAGCAGGATCAATATTTTTACCATTTTGCAACACTTCAAAATGTAGATGAGATCCGTATTCTTCCTTAAATGAATTTAAACTTGTGTTTCCCACTGTACCAATTTTCTGTGCTTTAGTTACTTTATCGCCTTTTTTTACTAATATATTCTCGTCTAAACTTGTATATTTAGTAACAAGTCCATTTTGATGATCTATTTCAACCATCTTTCCATTCTGACTATCAACATCAGTACCAACTTCTTTAACTATCCCATCCATAACTGCTACAACTGGCTCACCTATTTTTGCTTGAATGTCGATACCTAAGTTAGTTCTATAGCTTCCATCAGTCTTCCACACCACCGAATCTATATCTTTTGAATATGCCCTTGCGAGTAATCCATTAGCCACAGGCTTTACGAATTGAGCATTTACTGATGTAGAAACTGCAGCTGTTGCTACCTTTTTAATATTCGGCACTGGTTTAAGTACCTTAGCTTTAGCCTTAGCTAAATTATCTTTTTTTACCTGAAGAGCACCTTCATATTCCTTTTGTTGCTCTTTTGCTACATTTGCTGCATTAGCTTGTTCCTTTTGTAAAACTTCCTGATTACTTGCGAGTTTATTATTATTATTCGCTGTTATAGATGCCACTGTAGCTACTATACATAAACAAACAAATAAAATTACATAGAAGCCCTCCTTCTTAAAAAAGTTTAATGCTTTATTGTTTGCGTTCTTATCCATACAAACACCTCCATTTGTATTTTTGTCCATAATGTATTAAAACATACATATTTTCAAAATTTTATTTGTATTTATTTCACATCTTAATAATATTTTTATATCTATATCTTTAAAAACTTAAAATATTACAAAAAAATAAAACTGCTTATCCCTTTGTTTTGAGGATAAACAGCCTAAATAACAAACAACTAACTTGTTAGTTGTTTATTCCTTACTATATAATTTTTCATTTGGATACATCAGTGCCTTGGTAGTAATGCGTTAATATTTCAGTATAATTTTTCCCTTTTTTCGCCATAACATCTGCACCCCATTGACTCATTCCTACACCATGACCATATCCACTGCAATCTATTTCTATTCCACTTAAATTAAACTTTAATTTGAAATTTGATGATTTTAAGCCGAGCATTGTTCTAAACTTAGTTCCTGTCATGGTTATATTACCTACCTTAATATTTTTAACACTTCCTGCCGAAGTCCTATCAATCACTGTTATCTGTTTTCTAATATTAGCGGATGTGACCCTTGCATTATTATAATTATTATTAATAATTGAACTTAGCTTTTTATATTTAAAAGAATTACTTGTCTTAAAATTAGTTGATATCTCCTCACCCGGGCTTTCCACACTTTTTAAATAAGGTATACTGCTACTAAATACATCCTCTGAATTTTCCGTTTTCCCACTGCTAGTGGCGAAATAATACGGTTCCATAACCAACTCATTGTTATAGGTTAATACTTGACCAGCGGTGCCTTGAACTGCCATTTTAATTTTATCCCATAATTCTTCGCCTTTGCCCTTAGGCCATTCTTTTATACGCTGCGCTTTAGTCATATATACTTGACAGTGGACCGCATCGCATAAATCAGCTCCTTTACCATTTTTGCATGATATACCACCTAATCCTTTAACATGAGCTAAAGCAAAAGTCCTAGCTGCCACTGCTTGAGCTTTTAAAGCCTCTATTTCAAACCCAGCTGGCATTTCTGAAGCTACAACTCCAGTAACATAATCTTCTAAATTAATCTCTTTCACAGTATTTTCTTTTGTAATGAATACTTTAACTTTAGTAATTTTAGGTAGTGAATCATATTTAACAATATTTTTGTTCTTTTCTGACTTATTTACAGAGTTTTTATTAATATTTATTTTTTTATTATTTCCCACCCCCACTATTAAAACAGAAGTAATTACTATAAATGCAATAAATGCAGTGACTACTAAAAGTATGTTTTTTAAAGGCAATGTAATAAAAACTCTTCTCATTCTTTTCTCCCCTCGTTATAAAACATGTTTTACTCTATATATATTAAAAAGCTATAAAAATATTACTTTTTCAATCTACTAATTTAATATATTAAAAAATTATATGATTTATAAACAAAAGCACCTAAAAAAATAACTAGTAAGAATTCTAGCTATTCTTTTAAGTGCAATATACAAAAAAAAATTGAAATATAGCAATTTATATATTCCAATTCTTTAATTTTTCAGTAAGAGAATTAATTTTTTTCTAACTGTAAATTATATGGTTATTAAATTCTATATTAACTATCGGAATTAACCCTTTCTATATCTGCTCCTATTCCCTTTAATTTTTCTTCAATAGATACATATCCTCTATCAATATGATATATATCTTTTATTGTAGTTGTCCCCTCGGCTGTAAGGCCTGCAAGTATTAGCGCTGCTCCTGCTCTTAAATCTGTAGCTGTAACCTCAGAGCCTGTAAATCTATCTATCCCCTCTATTACTGCACTTCGACCATCTATTTTTATATTTGCTCCCATTCTCTTTAATTCTACAGCATGCATAAATCTGTTTTCAAAAATAGTTTCCGTAATTATACTTGTACCTTTTACCGTACATAATAAACTCATCATCTGAGCTTGCATATCTGTAGGGAATCCAGGGTATGGCATAGTTTTTATATCTATTGGGTTCAATTTTTTCCTACCATCAACTATTATGCTATTTTCATTAATCTCTATTGCTACTCCCATCTCTGTAAGCTTTGCTATTATCGGTTTCGAATGTATTTCATCAATCCCATTAATCTTAATTATGCTTTTTGTTATTGCAGCTGTAATCATAAACGTACCTGCCTCTATTCTGTCATATATAGGTTTATGAACGACTTCTTTAAAATCTCTAACCCCTAAAATCCTTATTGTATCTGTTCCTTCTCCGTCGATTTGTGCTCCCATATTTCTTAAAAATTTTGCTAAATCAACAATTTCAGGTTCTTCTGCCGCATTTCCTATTATCGTTTCCCCCTCAGCTAGGGTTGCAGCCATCATTATATTTTCTGTAGCACCAACTGACGGATAATCTAAATATATATTGCTGCCTATGAGTTTTTTCGCTTTTGCTTCTACATATCCATGTCCTACTGACACCTCTGCACCTAATGCTGATAATCCTTTTAAATGAAGGTCTATTGGCCTAGTTCCAATATTGCATCCACCTGGTAGAGAAATTTTAAAACTTCCAAATCTTCCAAGCATAGGACCCATTATTAAAAAAGATGCTCTCATTTTTCTTACTAATTCGTCATTAGCACCATTTCCCAGTAGATTAGCAGTATTTATCTTAACCGTATTATTTATTTTATCTATATTAATATCTGCTTTAAGCGATTTTAATACATCACAGATTACAAATACATCTTCTAGCATAGGAGCATTTTTAATTGTACAACTATTACCATTTAATATTGTTGCTACAAGTATTGGAAGGACTGAATTTTTAGCTGCACTAATATTCACTTCGCCTTCTAATTTTTTTCCGCCTTTTATAATCAATTTATCCATTTATATCCTCCATTATATTGTTAATGTTTAATAAGTTGTAATTATTTCTGGTGTCCCTATGATAATATATCTTCCTGAAGAATAATTACATACAGCATAATTAAAATCAATTAACTTATTATTGCTTACCATCTCATCATATCCTCTAGTATATGCCACTGTACTTAGTCCATTATTTATACTCACTGTCTCAATATTTTCAGTCCCATAAACTTTCAAAATTTTTATTATTTTTTTATTAATGACGTAAATATCATCTACTTTAGAATTTTCTGTGTTATTCCCGATTTTTGCCTTTAAATATTGAAAATATTTAATATTTTTACCTCTATTTCCGATGCCAGCGCTAACCTTGTTTTTTAGGGATACTAGTCCATTTTCATTACCTACTCTACTTATGTTTACCGTTATATCGTTAGCATTTTCGTTTTTCAAAGCTTCTACATATCCTTCAACATTTTTCCCTGAAAATTCTATGCAATAGGCATTTTCATTTTCAGAACTGTTTGATTTTATTCCTTTATGATTAAGTTCTAAAACCTGAACTAAATAATTACAAATTTCTTTTCGATCTTCCCTAGATTTAAAACATGTCTTCAATCCATATTCCACTGTCTTGCTTTTAGTTTGGAGTAATATTTCATCAAATAAATTAGATTTTTCTTGTGCATTTGAAAAGCTAACGTTAATTTGTAAAATTATTAAACTTAATACTATACATAGCAATGCGATACTCTTTTTCTTCATTTTAATCCCCCTACCCTTTAATTAAATTCTTGACCATAACTTATTTTTCTATTCTATATATAGTAATTTTTTTAATAATTTTAATATTAAAAAAATCATCCCTCAGCACAAGTGTGAGAGGGCTATTTTATTCATTATATAGATAGGGGTATTTAAAGAATTGATATTTAATATATAACTATTCTCTATATTATTAATATATAAAATTTTAATGGAAATGTGATTAAAATAATTCTTGGCATAAAAAAATGGAGATAATTTAATATCTCCATTTTTTTATGCCTATCCTTTTGTCTTGATTCTCATAAGTGATCTTAAAACAGCATTCTCAGCTCTTTTCATATTAACTCCCTTATCACCATTACTTAATCTTTTTTCTGCTCTTTCTTTAGCCTCATTTGCTCTTTTAACATCTATATCTTCCGGCCATTCGCAGGCGCTGCATAACATTTCTACTTCACCTTTAAGTACTCTTAAAACTCCCGTTGATGTAAAAGCTTTTAGCTCTTTACCATCAACCTGCGTAAATATTGTCACTGTTGGTTTTAACTGAGATATCATAGGAACATGGTTCGCAAGAATGCCAAATACACCTTCATCACTCTGCGTGTTCAAACTCAGGATATCACCACTATAAAACTCCTTCTCTGGAGTAATCATAGTAAGCTTTATATGATTTTTCATATAAAATCACCGACCTTTCTATGTACGTATTCTTAAAGATTAATTAATAATTTCTACTAGTTATCTTAAATAAAATAAGTAACATAATGACTAGTTACTTTATAAAATGCATTATTGATTAGCCAAAGTCTTCGCTTTCTCTACCGCCTCTTCTATAGAACCAACAAACATAAATGCAGCTTCAGGTAATTTATCATGTTTTCCTTCAAGGATTTCTTTAAAACCTCGTACCGTTTCTTTAACTGGTACAAATTTACCTTTCATTCCAGTAAACTGCTCAGCTACTGTAAATGGTTGAGATAAGAACCTTTGTATCTTTCGCGCTCTTGTTACTACTGTTTTATCTTCTTCAGATAATTCATCCATACCAAGTATAGCAATAATATCCTGAAGTTCTTTGTATCTTTCAAGTATATGTTTAACCATTATTGTAACATCATAGTGTTCCTTTCCAACTATTCTTGGATCAAGCATTGTCGATGTGGATTCTAGTGGATCTACTGCCGGATAAATTCCAAGTTCAACTATTCCTCTTGAGAGCACTGTAGTTGCATCAAGATGTGTAAATGTAGTTGCCGGAGCAGGATCTGTAAAATCATCTGCTGGTACATATACTGCCTGAACTGATGTAATTGACCCTTGCTTTGTAGATGTAATCCTCTCTTGCAATTGTCCCATTTCTGTAGCTAATGTTGGTTGATACCCAACAGCACTTGGTATTCTTCCCAGTAGTGCAGACACCTCAGAACCTGCTTGCGTAAATCTAAATATATTATCTATGAATAATAATACATCTTTACCCTGGTCTCTAAAATTCTCACACATAGTAAGACCAGTTAATGCAACTCTCATCCTAGCACCAGGTGGTTCATTCATTTGGCCAAAAACTAAAGCTGTTTTAGCTATAACTCCTGATTCCTTCATTTCATTATAAAGATCATTACCTTCACGAGTTCTCTCACCGACTCCAGTAAATACAGAAAGACCGTTATGTTCCTTTGCAATATTATTCATAAGTTCTTGTATTAGAACAGTTTTACCAACTCCTGCACCACCCAAAAGACCGATTTTTCCACCCTTTTGATATGGTGCTATAAGATCTATTACCTTAATACCTGTTTCAAACACTTCAGGTTCAACAGATTGTTCTGCAAATGTTGGAGCTAATCTATGGATAGGCATATATTTTTCTACCTTAACTTCCCCAAGTTCATCCATAGGCTTTCCAAGAACGTTAAATAACCTTCCAAGTACCACATCTCCAACTGGTACCATTATCGGTCTTTCTGTGTCAACAGCATCGAGTCCTCGTCTTAGCCCTTCTGTGCCTTCCATAGCTATAGCTCTTACAACATCATCACCAATATGCTGCTCAACCTCAGCTACAATTACTCTATCTTCCATCTGAATTTCAATGCTATTATAAATATTAGGAAGATTGTCTGAATCAAATTTTATGTCTATAACAGGTCCTATTATTTGAACGACTTTACCTATATGTCCTGCCATTATTTTTTCTCCTTCCTACTTTTGAGCCTCCGCTCCTCCGACTATTTCTGAAATTTCTTGTGTAATTGCATATTGCCTAATTCTATTATATTTTAAATTAAGCTTTTCAAGTATATCATTAGCATTGTCAGTAGCTGAACCCATAGACTCCATTCTAGATTTATGCTCGGTCGCTTTTGAATGTAGCATCGAATTTAGCATTTTGCCGCTTAAAAATAATAAAGTTATTTCATACATTGCTTTTTCATCTATTTCCTCAATATTTACATACTCTTTATTACTATTCTCTTCATTGCCAATCTTATCATTGTTAGAATTTAGAGGAAGTAACTTTTCAATCTTGACTTCATTTTTCAGTGCTGAAATTAGTTTTTTATAAACAATATGAACTTCACCTATTTCTTCTTTACTATACATATTAAGTGCATGGTTAATAATAGTATTAGCTTCCTTTTGAGTAGGCACATCTGAAATATCAACGTATTCAGCCACAGTTTCGATATTAAGTTTTTTAAATATAACTCTTCCTTTATGGCCTACTATAATTATGCTGTATTCTTCCTTATTGCCTTCTAATTTGCTTATCAGTTCATTAACTATTGACCAATTGAAGCCGCCACAAAGGCCTGTATCCGAAGTCAAAACAATATACATTTTCTTACTACTTTTGTTTCCTTTTAAATAGACGCTATCTTCTTCATAATTATCTTTAACTTGATTAATAATTTCCTCAAGCTTATATAAATAATTATTATTAGTATCTACTTTATTTCTTATTTTTTGATATTTAGATGTTGAAACTAATCCCATTGCTTTTGTAATTTTCGTAGTATTTGTTATAGATCTTATTCTTCGTTTAATTGCAACAAGCCCTGTACCTGCCATGTTTCACCTCTCTTTAGCCTTGATGAAATGTTGTCAAGGCAATTTAGCCTGATAATATATCGCCAAGGCAAATTAATTATAGCGTAAAGGTGCTATATTAATGACTTCCTTGTATAATATCCTTAGTTTTCATCAATAGAAAATATTTTTTTAAACTCTTCTATAGCTTCAGTAAGCTGTTGTTTTAATTTATCATCTAACACCTTATTAGTTAGTATTGTCTTACCTACATCCCTATGATGAGTGTCCATATATTCAAATAATTCGCTTTCAAATCTTGTTATTTGATGTACCGGGATATCCATTAGATGGTTGTATGTTCCAGCAAAGAAAATCATAACTTGTTTTTCTACTGGTACCGGCGTATATTGATCTTGCCTTAATATTTCTATTAATCTTTTTCCTTTTTCAAGTCTCATTTTAGCATCTTTATCAAGATCAGTTCCAAACTGAGCAAAAGCCGCAAGCTCTCTATATTGAGCGAGTTCTAGCCTTAAGGTTCCTGTAACTTGTTTCATAGCTTTTATTTGAGCATTTCCACCAACTCTTGATACAGATATTCCAGCATTAACCGCTGGTCTTTGTCCTGAATGGAACAATTCAGCCTCAAGAAATATTTGACCATCTGTTATAGAAATAACATTAGTTGGTATATATGACGTAACATCACCTGCAAGGGTTTCTATTATAGGAAGAGCCGTTAACGATCCTCCTCCTAATTTGTCTGAAAGTTTTGCAGCCCGCTCGAGAAGTCTTGAATGGATATAAAATATATCTCCAGGATATGCCTCTCTACCTGGTGGTCTACGAAGTAATAATGACATAGCTCTATAAGCAACCGCATGCTTAGATAAATCATCGTACACTATTAATACATTCTTACCGTTATGCATAAAAAATTCTCCCATTGAGCATCCAGCATAAGGTGCTAAATACTGAAGTGGAGCTGAATGCGATGCCGTAGATGCTACAACTATTGTATAATCCATTGCTCCCATTTCAGATAATGTGTTAACAATATGTGCAACGGTAGATTGCTTTTGACCAATTGCAACATATATACATATAACATCTTTACCCTTTTGGTTTATAATAGTATCTGTAGTTAAAGCCGTTTTACCTGTTTGTCTATCTCCAATTATAAGTTCTCTTTGTCCTCTTCCGATTGGCACCATAGAGTCTATTGCTTTAATTCCAGTTTGAAGTGGCTCCTTAACAGATTGTCTTTGAATAACTCCAGGAGCAATTACCTCAACTGCTCTTGTTTCTGTAGTCATAATCGGGCCTTTACCGTCTATTGGTACACCTAGTGCATCTACAACTCTTCCTATTAAAGCCTCACCTACAGGAACTTCCACCACTCTGCCAGTTCTTTTTACTATGTCTCCTTCTTTGATTCCCTCTTCTGGCCCTAAAAGTACACATCCTACGTTGTCTTGTTCTAAATTTAGTGCCATACCCAATATTCCATTCGGGAACTCTAAAAGTTCATTTTCCATGCATTCATCTAATCCATAAACCCTTGCGATTCCATCACCTATTTGAATTATTGTGCCTGAATCAACAGTTTCAATTGTCTTTTTATAACCTTCAATTTCTTTCTTTATTATGGATGTTATTTCTTCCGGTTTTATATTCATAAACTCACCTCTATTCCTATTTGAACATTAATTTTTTCATTTCATCTAACTTGCTTTTTACTGTACCATCAATAACGTCATCACCAATTCTTATATATACTCCGCCTATAACTTTTTTATCTAATTTTTCATCAAAAACAATTTTTTTATCATACATTTTAGATAGTTTCAACCTCAAGTTTTCTCTCTCGGTCTCCACAAGAGGTATTACTGTTTTAACTTCCGCTAATAAAGTATTGGTGCGCTCTAAGTGGATCTTCTCCATTTCTTTAAGGTTTTCTTCAAGAAACAATATTCTATCTTTTTTTATAAGAATAAGCAAAAAAGATAAAAGTCCATCATCAATTTTACCTTTAAAAATTCTAGTAAACATTTCCTTCTTTTTAGATGTACTTATTTTAGGATGTTTAATAACTTTTAGAAAATCAACATCATTTTTCATAAGTAAAACAATTTCTCGCAAGTCATTTAAATATTCTTCTACTTTCTCTTTTTCCTGGGCAACTTCATATAGTGCTAATGCATATCTTTTATATAAGTATTCATACATTTTAGCTACCTACCTTAAGAATAAAATCTTCAATTAATTTTCTATGTTCTTTTTCATCTATATGCTGCTCTAAAGCTCTCTCAGATAATATTAAAGATAAATCTATGACTTGCTTTTTAATTTCACTCGCTGCTTTTGCTTTCTCTCTTTCAATTTCAACTCTTGATCTCTCCATTAGTATAATTGACTCTTTTTTTGCTTCATCAATAATTTCCTGAGAAATGTTTTGGGCTTTCACTTTATATTCTTCTACTATTTCTCTTCCTTTTGCCTTTGAATCATGCAATAATTGATCTTTTTCTTTTCTTGAAATTTCTGCTTTTTCTTCATTATCTTTTGCATTCTTAATAGATGTATTTATTCCGTTTTTTCTATCATCCATTATCTTATTTACTGGTTTACTAAAAAAATGCTTCAAGACAAACATTAATAAAATAAAATTTATTATAGTGAATATAATTGTATGCCAATCTATGGTCAAATTCATAATCTATTAAAGCCCCCTTTAGGCCTAATTTCAAAATTTTTCATTTTGATATATACCATATTATTTAAATGCTAATATTAATGCTATCAAAAACGCATATATAGCTGTAGCTTCTGAGAATGCAGCACCTATAACTAATGTACTAATTATAGAACCCCTAGCTTCCGGTTGCCTTGCAACTCCCTCTACAGCTTTAGCTGCAGCGTTACCTGTTCCTATTCCTCCGCCAATACATCCTATTGCTGCGAGACCTGCACCTATTGCAGACGCTCCTGTAATTATTGTTGCTGAATCTATAGCCATAATATATTCCTCCTTAATTTTAAAAAACTAAATTTAATGTTCTGCTATTACTTTTATATTAATCATTGTTAGCATAACAAAAATAACCATTTGAATAATACCATCGAATAAATCGAAATAAAAATGTAGTGGTATTGGGACAAGTAATTGAGCGAATCCATTCAAGCTCCCTAAACTTTTATATGCCAAATCTATTATTACAACACCTGCTGTCATGTTTCCAAATAATCGAAAACTTAATGATACTGGAAGCATTACTCTCTCCATTAAATTAATTGGTAATATAAATGCATATGGTTCAACATATCCTTTAAAATAGTGTCCTAGACCTATTTTTTTAATAGCAAACCATTGAACAACAAAGAATGTTATTAATGCTAATGCTAACGTTACACTATAATCTACTGTTGGAGGTGCAATACCTATAAGTCCCGTAAGATTTACGATACTTAAGAAAATTACTATTGTTCCTATATACGGTACAAAACCCATATATTCTTCTCCCATGTTATCTCTAACAAGATTATTTATAAAGTCCATAATCATTTCTATTATATTTTGTTTCTTATTAGGAATTATTGTAAGGTTTCTTGTAAGGCATATACATAATATGGCTACTATAACTATTACGCACCACTGAACGAATATGCTTTCTTCGATTCCAATACTAGAACCAAAGAATTTAATATAAAATAAAGGCACTATTTTGTCCATTAAATCACTTCCCTTCAATGCTCTTATTACTTATTCCATAATACACTAAAGATATAAATTGCGAACTATATCCGAAGATATATGCAATTATATTGAACATATTGTGTCTGCCTATAGCAAACCCAATAAAACTCACTAAGAAAACTCTTATAAAGGATCCTATTACTATTATACTCTTATTTTTTGTGTTTTTATCATTAAGAGAATATTCTATTGTAATTCCATTAACATAAAAATTTATTAGTGCTATTATTACTCCCATTAAAAAAAATAATGTATATGGGTTGGCTGTAAAAAAAATCACTGTAGCAAAAACCAAACAAATAAATAAATCATACAAAGCAATTTTTTTAAACATAGTCTTAAAGTCACTATTCACTTTTTCCTTCTCCTTATCATATAGCAATGTCATAATTATAGTATACTAATTTTCATAAATAAAATCTCAAATTTGTCCATATTAGGAATTTTAAATCAATATACAGTTGTTTTCACTTTTAAGATTATAATTTCTCTGTATATCTCTGTATTGTGGAGTAACACACTTATTTTTTTATTTTTACCGTATCATACATAAAATATACATCTCATTCTATTTCCCTTACTTGTATATGCTTTCATACCGTTATAAATTATTTTTCAAAATAGCCTAATAAAATATCTACTATTCTAGCAGAAGCATTCCCATCTCCATAAGGGTTGATAGATTTACTCATACGATTATATTCATCAGAATTTCGCAGGAGATTATTAGCATAACCCACAATTTTGTCTATGTCTGTTCCAACCAGTCTCACTGTTCCAGCCCTCTCTGCCTCTACTCTCTCCGTAACATGCCTAAGTACTAATACTGGTTTGCCTAGATGAGGAGCCTCTTCTTGAATCCCTCCTGAATCAGACATAATTAGATAGCATTTTCTCATTAAATTATGAATTTCCCTGGTGTCTATAGGTTCAAGTAAATGTACCCTCTCCACGCCTCTTAAAATGCTACTTACCATATCCTTCACCACGGGATTGGGATGAACTAAATACAATACTTCTACATCTTGATTCTCTTCAACAATAATTTTTAGGGCTTTACATATATTTTCAATTCCAATTCCCCAATTTTCTCTTCTATGAGCTGTAACCATTATGACCTTTCTATTTTTATAATCAATTGCATTTAGCTCACAACTTTCAAAAACATAATTATCTTTAATTGTATACTTCATGGCATCTATAACTGTGTTCCCTGTGACAAATATAGTATTTTCTAATATTCCTTCTCTTAATAAATTTCCTTTAGAAGTGCTAGTAGGCGCAAAATGTAAATCTGCCAGTGAGCTAGTTAACTTCCTATTAATTTCTTCTGGATATGGGAAAAACTTATTATAACTTCTAAGTCCTGCTTCTACATGACCAACAGGTATTTTTTTATAAAAAGCTGCAAGTGACGCAGCAAAAGTTGTTGTAGTATCTCCATGTACGAGCACTATGTCTGGTCTTTCTTCTTCAAAAATTCCCTCAAGTCCCACAAGCACAGAACACGTTATCCCTGTTAAACTTTGTTTTGTTTTCATTATATTTAAATCATACTGAGGTCTTATGCTGAAAATATCCAGAACTTGATCTAGTATTTCCCTATGTTGTGCTGTGACACATACTGTGCACTGCACCTGAGGAGCTTTTTCTAATTCCTTAATTAGAGGCGCCATTTTTATAGCCTCAGGTCTTGTACCAAATATAACCATAACCTTAATATTTCCCACCAGATACCTCCTGTCTAAATTTAATTACAATAAACATTTTTCCAATTAAATACATTCTATTCCCTTTGCTGAAAAATACCACATTTCCAAGCTATTAAAACTATTATAACTATTACTGATGCTAACAAAAAATATGCCCTTTGGGTACTTACTTGCATAGCAATAATAGCACTTCCCCCTAGAACCGAACTTATAAAATACATAATAATAACTGCTTGTTTTTGACTTAGTCCCATATCCAAAAGCCGATGGTGCAAATGTCCTTTATCCGCTTGCATCATAGATTTCCCACTTACTTTCCTTCTAATCATTGCAAAGAGGGTGTCATAAATAGGTAACCCAAAAGCTAATATTGGTACTGCAATAACAAATGCTGTTGCAGATTTAATAGCCCCCTCAATTGAAATAGCCGCTAAAAGAAAGCCTAATAATTGAGATCCCGTATCCCCCATAAAAATAGAAGCTGGGTTAAAATTATATGGTAAAAACCCTAAAATTGCACCGCTTAATACAGCCGTTAAGAATGCCGGTTCAAGTCTACCATTAAGTATAGAAATTATCATTAAAGTCAGCGAAGATATAAATGCTATACCTGCCGCTAAACCATCTAATCCATCTATTAAATTAAAAGCATTAGTTACCCCTACAATCCATATTATTGTTACAGGAATATTAATCCAACCTATACTAAGATATGGGTAGAATTCTATGAAGGGATTAGTTATGATTGTTATACTCACACCTGATATTATTAAGCATATAGCTGCTATGACTTGTATTAAAATTTTGTATTTAGGCCTTAGATCTTTAATATCATCTATTATGCCACCAACGACAATAACTGTTGCTCCAATAATTATACCAGTTTGAGACGTTGTTAAAATGCCGTTATATAAAATTGTTCCTATAACAAAAGCTATATATATAGCTAGCCCTCCCATAACAGGAATAGGCTTACTATGAATTCGCCTCTCATCCTTTGGAATATCAATAGCATTGACCTTTATTGCTAATTTTCTAACTAAAGGAGTAGTTATTATAGAAATTAAAGCTGTAATTATTGCTAAAACATAAAAATTGCTCATAAAAAAAACCTTTCTTTCACAAAAATAGTGTTTTTATTTGATAAATATAGGTCAAAATATATGAAATTAGTAGATAAATTTAATTTACAAAATCTCATAATTAATATCCACCATCACCTTGAATTGAGTCATCATTTTCTATCCATTCATCTACAAATACAATTTTATATTGTATTTTGTTATCTCTAATTATTACCTTCTCTATCCCGGAATTAATTATAAACCTCTTGCATAAAGAACATGGAGACGCATTTATAACTAATTCGCCACTACTTACCTCTTTTCCAACTAAATACAAAGTAGCACCCAACATATCATGTCTTCGAGCTGATATAATTGCATTTTGCTCTGCATGTACTGATCTACAAAGCTCATATCTTGTTCCTCTTGGAACTTTTAATTCTTCTCTTCTACATACGCCTAAATCACAACAATTCTTTCTTCCTCTTGGCGCTCCAGAATACCCAGTAGATATAATTTCATCATCTTTTACTATTAAAGCAGCAAAATTTCTACGTAAACAAGTTCCTCGTTCAGATATTGTTTCGCATATATCCAAATAATAATTATTCTTATCAATTCTCTCCATAATAATACCTCATATATATATATTTCAATTATATAGATGAAAAA
>Ga0209125_1001961_pt1 | contig 17269 bp, 9 predicted proteins | sample BarGraIncub1131A_FD_184503 | JGI IMG/M metagenome (GOLD analysis project Ga0209125, IMG submission 184503) | Arctic peat soil microbial communities from Barrow, Alaska - Barrow Graham LP Incubations 11-31A (SPAdes) (version 2) | ecosystem: Environmental > Terrestrial > Soil > Wetlands > Peat...
TTTTTGTCAACTGTTGCTTTTGCCGCTCCCATTAAAAATACAGATCAAACTTATATTCTTGCATAAATCTGCTACAAATTTTGTAAACTGTACTATCTACCCCTAACTTATAGCAATATTGCACTTTCATTACTTATGATTATACATTATAATATAATAAGGATGTAATACTAATTTCAATTAATATTAAAAATAAAATTGCAATGAAAATTGGAGTTAGTATGGGCATTCTCGAAAACTAATGAGCAACAACTTGTGAAAACTCCACAAAACAGGGATATGTGAGTGTAAAAATGTCAAATTTCCAAAAACGGCATAGCAAAGCAAACCTATTATATAATGAGTTTTTTAAAAAGCTATAAGGTAAAAAGATTAAGACACCGCTTGAATGTTGAAGGTTGAACTAAAATTAAAGAGATTTTTTGATTTTAAATATTTCAATTGAGCATCAAGATGAATATTAAAGCCAGCAATAGTAGTAAGAAATGAAATATGCTTTTTACCACGAGCTTTTGAATTTTCAATGCCATAGTCATTTAAAATTCGGTTATTAACCCTTTCAGCAGCTGTTCTTTCTTTCATCTTGTTTTTCCATTGCTCAGTACCACGAGGAATAGTTGTAAATTGTCTTAAGTCCCAAGTTGGATGAGTATAAATAGTTCTTCCATAGCTTGACTTGGAACAATTTTGACAAGCCTCACAAGCAGAGCATTTCCCTAAGATCCAAGGGCACCTCCACTTAACGCGGCATCTGTCTTTGTCATAGAAACCAGCATAAATCATAAGATTTCCACCAGGACAAATAGGCACACCATGTTCGTTTACACCAATAGGTGGATGGTTTTTAAAATTACCTTTGTTTGTAGAGTTGAGAGCAATAACCGCATTAATGTTCCATTTATTCAACAATTCATACGTAGGGTAGTTATCGCTTGCACTATCAGAAATAAATGTTTCAAATGTCAGGTTTGGATACAAACCACGAGCCTGTGCAAGAGAAACAACAGCAGAAACACTATCGTGCCTTTTCGCATCAACAAGTCTAAGGTAGAGAGGTAAATCAGTCTTAAGTTTGTTGCAGTAAGTCGAAATGAAGTATCCCGTATAGCCATAGAACCAATGTTCATTATGGCTATCCCAGCCCCAAGAAGCATTGGGGTCGGAAAACTTGCGAGTGCAGTTGCAGTTAAAATCTCTGCATTCGCAGGTTTTAACTCCAAAATGAGATGCACCAGTTTCAATACAAGTTCCATCTCCTGAGACAGAAACCTTTTTAGCAATCAAACCTAAGTCAATAGAAGATTTTACGCAGGTTTCTGCAAATATTTTATGCAATACTGTCTCTGGATTGCAATTGAACTTTTTACCTTTTAAAATTCCAGCAACTATTCTTCCCACTATACCAGTACGTCTATTCGGCAATTTTTTATTCTTGCCTATCTTCTTTGAGGGTTTACGTTTCTTTGATTTATGGAGAGGCTTTTCATCAAGTTTGTATAAACGATTCATGAAATCATAATGACTACCAAGTGACGGAATTGTCCCTCCGACAATCACACGTAAAATGTAATTGTTTTTAAGTTTTTCTATCCATTTTTCAAGTGTAAAGCCAAGAGAAGCCATTAAAATAAAGGAACGAAAAATTTCAGGTTGCAAATTAGATGGGCGACCAGTTACAGAATAAAGTGGAGCAATAACAGGTTTGAGCAAATCTAAATTTAAAATAAAAACTTTAGAAATCTCATTTTGATATTCTAACAAAGCGTGAGGATTCAGCTGAGCCAATTCGGATAATTCAGATACGACATATTTCTGATATTCCTTGTGCAAAAGCCACTTTCCAAGCATAAACAACACCATTTTTTGTAAGATGCAGATAAAAGTCTGCTCAAATCAATTTTGGTATTATTTGTATTTAGGAAATTGTTAATTGGCAATTTGCACAAAAATCAACTGTTTTTTAGACAAGTCCGCCCCCGCAGTTTGGGGGAAAACTTAAAATTTAAAAACCCGCAAACCCTTGTATTTCAAGGCTTTACGAGTTTTCGAATAAACACATAATACAGTAAGGAGAAAAAACAGTTGGAAAACAAAATATCACTTAAAGATGCTCTGCAAGGCGATAAATATCAGCTGTTCTTAGAGTATTGTTTAAATTGTAATTATTGCTATTTAGACGAATTAACTGGTTTGGATTATATTGCGTTCGGCTCTAAATATGGAATAACTCAAGCAGATATCAAGAAATTGAAACTTGATATTTCATATATGAAAAATAACAATATGGTGGTTGAGAATACAATAAAAGTCGAAATAGCTGCCGCTGATTTTGATATAAATGGTAGAACTGCTGAAGTCTCTTTAGATTATTTTAAGAACATAAATACATTGTCAACAGAATCGAGAAACGAATCATCTAATGTCGAAGTCGCAGAAAACAGTGAAATATTAATTGCTGAAAATGAAACTTACACAGATTATATTGATAACTATAACGATGCAAAAACGACCGAAATTAATAATATTAATATTACTGCTAAAAACGATAATGTTTATATTGGTGAGAGCGACAAAATTGAAGCAATGTGTTTATCAGCCAGAGCACTAAATGCATTACATAGGTTAGGAATATTCAAAATTGCTCAACTTCTCGAAAAAAGTGAAGAAGAACTAATTAAAACAAAAAATCTTGGGGTAATAACTTTAAAAGAAATTTTTGATGCTATTTCACATTGTTCGCAATACATGTCTGTTTTTACGCCCGAGAAGAAAAGCAATTTACACAATGGGATTAATGCTAAAATATTAGTAAATATAAATGAAGCCATTGAAAATATATTGATGGGAGATATTATTGATATCAGTCTTAATGAATACAGCGAATCGGAAGTATTGTTGATAAATGATGTGAAAGAGTCTTTGAAATTAATCGATAGCAAATTCGCATATGAAGCGTATTATAATCCTAAAAAAGTTATTCCTATTGTTGAGATGCTTGACCGGTTTTCTTCTGTAATTGAGCTAACAAAGGAACTTGATGCTGAATTTGATAAGATACCTAGCCATAGGCTCGAACATTATTTGTCTTATTATATTGGTGCCATAAAATCCGAAAAAGCTACTATACAGCTTGATTTGTTGTCGCGATATCTGGGCAAAATTAAAACGGTATCTGACCTTAAAAAAACATTCGAAAAAGTTTGCACAAGTTATTCTCAAAAAAAGGCTGTTGAATGCTTACTTTCGCTTTTACAAACAGACTTGGTTGAAGTGTGTAATGATGTTATAACAAAAGCGCTTTTGTCGTTCAAATCAGAACGAATGGAATATGTTATTCGTTGTCGCTTTAATGGAGATACGCTTGAAACTATTGGATCAAAACTTAATGTGACAAGAGAGCGAGTTCGTCAAATTGAATCTAAAGCCAAAAGAGTATTAATGCACCATTTTTATTTTTATGGTGTGGGATTTGACATAATTTCTTTTATTAGCGCTGATAGAAACGGTGACAAAACAATTACCAAAGTTGAGTTTTTAGATTATTTTTCATCTTGCAAAGATAAAGATTTAATTTTTTTCTTGTTGTCTTCAGAATACAAAAGCCCGAAGTTTGAATATGACAAAAAACTTGAGTTATTCGAACCTATCATTGACAAAAACTCTATTAAATTAGCTTGTGAAAGGCTATCAAATCTTGATAACATTCTGCCAATAACTTCGCTTAATGATATTCTAAATGGAATATCATCAGATACCGGCTTAACAATAGAAATTATACTGATACAGTTTAAAAAGATATATAAATTGAGCGGTACTGTATATTATAAAGAACGTTTATCTAATATTTCAATGTATGAATACACACTCAAAAGTTGTTATCCATATGGAATCAAGCTTTATGATGGCAATGAAATGAATCGATTTAAGAATAAAGTTGAAGATATATTTGGAGAAAAAGACTTGCCAGAAAACAATCGTGCAATTGAAGGACGGATATCAGATGTTACTGTACTGTTTGATCGCGGCATGTATATACACCCATCATATATACAAATCGACAATGATTTAACAACTGAAATCGAACAGTTTATTATTGATAGTGAACGCATTACACTTCCGTATCATGAAATATTTGAAGCTTTTAAAGAAAAACTGTTGCTCAAATCGAATATATCAAACAGGTACTCTTTGCAAGGAGTCCTTAAGACCAACTTTGAGAATAAATATTTCTTTAGTAAAGATTATATCTCCAAAGAAAGGGATGCAACATTTAATACTGAAATCGAATCATTTATAAAAGAACACGGCGAAGTACATAAATCGGAAATATTTCAAGAATTCCCGGGGATATCTGAAATTATGGTGGCAATGAAAACAAGTGTAAATAAAGAGATAATCTCTTTAGATAATGGAATGTATATGCATTCGTCCTTGTTAGAAATCCAAAATGACGATTATTCAATTCGTGATGTAATCAAAAAAGAGATTTTTGATTACCCTGTATCTACTCGAAAATTATTAGAATTATTGTGGAGTACTCACTCAGATTTTCTTGGTAGGAATGATATTACAACTCACAATAAACTGTTTGGCGTGTTACAATATATGTTTAGTGATGAATTTCGGTTTTCTCGCCCTTTTATTGCAAAGTTGGGAACTAATGAAATGAGTACCTTAGCAATTATAAAAAAACGCTTAGGGGACTGTAAAGAAATTCGGATTCCCGACATTATTGATATCTGCACAGAAAATCAATTGCATATTTTGACTGTCAGAGGGCTAATAACGCAATTGAATGATAATTTTTTGCGTGTTGATTCTGAAAGATTGGAACGGATTTATGATGATACATTTGACGAAACAACACTTGAAAACATCAAATCGGTTCTAATTGACATGATCAATATAAAAGGGTATATTTTGGGATGTAGAATAAATGATTTTCTTTTTTATCCTTCAGTTGACTTTGGGTGGAATGCATTTCTTTTAAGAAGTATTATAGAAAAATATTTTAGTGATGAGATAAAGATGGTTGATATGCCGACTTCTGATAGTTATGTAATGAATACAATCTTTACAAATAATGGTTTTGGGACAGAGTCATATGAAGATTTTTTAAAAAAGGTTATACAGGTTGAAAATTATAAAGAACCATTTTCATCGTTAGAAGATATTTTAGACTGGGTAAAGTCTGAGGGATTTTTTACTGGAGAGCCACCAAAATATTTAATAGACGGATCAGTAGCTTGTATGGATGAATACGGTAAAATCATTGTTTAGAAAAAGAGTGATAAGATTTTGAGGATGCCTAATTTGGTTATTGATGAAGTGATATTATTAGTAGACACCTATTTTAAAATCAAAACAAAAACCGAATCACCCAACTTATTAATAATGAATCTTTCGTCAAATCTAAAACAAATGCCTTTTTTCCCCGAATTTCGTGGAAGAGAAGACTTTCCAAACGAAAACGGAATGAGGATTATGTTGCAGTCTCTTTCTTTTTTTCAAAACGGTAGAGAAACTACATTACAACCCTCTAAAATGCAACGGCGAGTGTATGGATATTATTGTTGCAAGCAAGAATTATTGCATAACATCTCCGAAAGTATTATTAGTGTGGCCAAAGAAAACATTGATTATATACACATAAATGACTCCGATTTTATTGGAGGCTCAATTCTTTATAATAAACACCTAGAAATCGAAAATGAAGATACATCAATCAAGCATTTGCTCATCGGATTAAGGCAACTGCAAAGATTCGAATGTGGGATATGTGGTAAGGATCTCAGCATTACATACGGTGATTACGCGACAGAACTGTTGGAAATGCCGTTTCAATATGCCCATGCTGTCACAAGTTGGCGCACAATGATATCCTCATGTTTGAGGAAGAGAATCTGCAAAAAAATAATATGTAATTAGGATGATAAAACATGTACAATTACTTTTGGGACAATGAAACAGGTGGTTACCTACTTGATACAAAACTTACAGGTATCGTAAAAGAGGTAAGACCTGTATATAAAGAAGAATTACGCTTACTTGGCTTTGACAACCAATTCGGTTGGAATATTCCCGATATGGATTTGCCATTGATGTGGGCTGAAGGAAGACGATATATATATTTAGGTGAATGTGTTGGTGAAGCCAACGGAGGCAGTTTATATGAAATGCCAACATTAAAAGCACATGTAAGCGATCTTGAAATTCAACCAGTTAACATTGAGAGAATGGTTGAAAAAAACCAGCCACTTTTGACGGGACTTGTTCAAAAGACACTTAAGTTTATCTATGATACATTCAAAGCATATGAAAAACGGACCGATATCGCTTATGTGGCTTTTAGCGGTGGAAAAGATTCAGTCGTTATGTTGGACTTAGTACAGCGAGCTTTACCTCATGATGCGTTTAAGGTAGTATTTGGCGACACCACAATGGAACTACAAGCGACACACGATATTTTAAATGCATCAACGAACAAGTGGATGGATTTATCATGGTATATTGCCAAAGCTTCGTTTAGTGCTTTTGATACATGGGAAAAGTTTGGTCCACCTGCGAGATTATTAAGATGGTGTTGCAGTGTGCATAAATCTGCCCCATCAATTCTCAAATTAAAAGAAATATTAGCAGAAGAAAGAAAATGCGAGATTTTGGAGATAACAAAATTTAAAGCACTTGCATTTTTAGGCGTTCGAGCAGAAGAAAGTGAAGCAAGATCAGCATATGATTTTATTTCCGATGGAAAAAAACATGCTGTGCAAATAAATTGTAATCCCATATTGGAGTGGGGAACAGGAGAATTGTTTATATATATATTTTCACATAAATTACCCCTCAATGAAGTTTATAAATATGGGGCTCATAGAGTTGGTTGTTTAATGTGTCCTATGTCATCAAAATGGTATGAATGTATACTTAACCATGTCTACCCCGATGAAGTAAGCCCATACGCTTCAATAATAGTGAATTCAATAAAGAAAGATTATGATGATAAAAGTGAATGGAATAAATATATGGCAGATGGTGGTTGGAAACAAAGAGCCAGCGGAAAAGCTCTAAAACAATCATCAAATAAAGTTATAGAATTAAATGCTGATGATGAAGTGCAGTTTATTATTCGAAACTCAAATTACAAGTGGAATAAATGGCTGAAAGTCATCGGCACTACGATAAAAACAGGGAAAAATGAATTTCAACTTGAATACAAGGATGTAACTGCTATCTTCTTCGTAGTAGAGGACAAATCTTCGACTACTATAACATTGAAAAAGCCTCTTAACGCTCAATCAGCGATTCGGTTCATATATCTTTTTAAAAATGCTATATACAAAGCAGCCTATTGCGAAAACTGTAAAGTATGCATGGTTGAATGCCCTGTTGGTGCATTAGATATTAAAAATAACGATATAAGTATAGGTGACTGCATTCATTGTGAGGGATGCTTAGAAGTTGGTAAGCGAGGTTGCTTGGTTTGCAAATCAAAAATGTCAGTAGGAGATAACAATATGAGCATGAAAAACATTGATAGATACAAAAACTTCGGATTAAGACAAGAATGGTTGGAAATATTTTTTGAAAATATGAAGGAATTTTGGAAAAATGAACGCATGGGTTCTCACATGTTTTTAAGCTTCAAGGTATGGGGTAAAGAAGCTGGAATGTTAGACAAAAATAGTGCGATACTTCCGGCTACATACAAGTTATGCGATATTGGAAGCGATAGTGCGTTGGTATGGTCATACATATTCAATAATATCGCTTATAATTCTGCGATTTTTGGGTGGTACATAAATAATTGTATTTTCGACACATCATACCTAAATAATGATCTTCAAATAATGCTTGGCGATGATTATTCCGAAACAACTAAAAAGAACGCTTTGTCAGCTATGAAGGATACTATAAAATCATCACCAATCGGCTGGTTGTTGGGTCAAGGTGAATGTGAGATGAAGGGAAAAGTAATTGTTTCATTAACTCGCTACGGATGGCAAAATCCCGAACCGCTGGCAATATTGTATTCACTTTATAAATATGCCGAAAAGTCAGACAATTTTTATAGCTTTACGGTTTCGGATTTGTTTGACGAAGAAACCGAACGGGGTGGAATTAGCCCAATTAAATTATACAATATTGATCGTGAAACGATCGTGTCGATATCGAAAGGGCTTGCACGTGAATACATCGATTATATTAAGGTTAATTTTAACAAAAACATGATGGAAGATATTTACCTAGATAGCACAAAAACATCATTTGATGTCGTCAATTTATTTTAGGAGGATTTAACTATGGCAAGATTGTATAACGAATATATCAGTGTGGATTCGGATTTCATACCTGTATTTAGTAAGCACAGCGATAAAAATTATCCTGAAAAATGGAAGTCCTTCTATCCACATGATAGTTTCAAATCTATTATTTCTCAGTTGATTGATACCTTGGAAAAAGGTAATAATGAAAAAGACAAACCTATATGGATGTATGGTGCATACGGTTCCGGTAAAACCTTTGCATCATTTGTCATCAAACATATTTTAGAAGACGATTTAAGCGACATAAAAGCATATTGTGATGCCAACAATATGCAAGCACTATATGCAAGAATAGAGGGGGTACGAAACAGAGGTAATATATTGGTCGTCCACCGCAGTTCTTCTTCAAGTGTGCTTGGCGACAATAAACTTTTTAACTGCATTACAGAATCGGTAAAGAATGCTCTTAACCAAAACGGCTATTCATATAAAGGCGGTAAAAGTCAATATGACAATATTTTAAGCACTTTGATAGATCCAAAAGCGGCATTTAATTTTGATAATGCATTCGAAAAATATAAGCGTAAATTTGAAGGATATGCAAGCTCCGTCAGTGTAATACGTGATTTAGAAGAGCTTGGGGCTGAAGATTGTCTTGATCTGCTTGAAACAATTGTCGAAGTGGCAGAATTGGAGCACTATACATGGTCAACCACTTCAAGTGATGTAATCAACTGGGTTGATGATGTTGTTAAAGAAAACAAACTTTATGCCATTGTTTTCATATGGGATGAATTTACGGAATTCTTTAAAAACAATCAAAGCAAAATCGGTGGCTTGCAAGAAATAGCGCATGCTGCATCAAGTATTAATTTCTACTTTTTCTTGATTACACACAGTGGATTGCAAATCATTAATGATCAAAATGCTGCAAAAATCATTGAAGCACGCTTTAAGATAAGACCAATAGATATGGCCGAAACTACAGCTTTTACGCTCATGGGACAAGCATTAAAGCATGATAAAGATTTGGCGACAGAATGGGATAAAATTCAAGATGACTTATGGGGACGGGTTGAAAACTTCACTCGCAAAACGATAATTGAAAATGCAAGAGATACAAAAGAATCGGAGTTTAAAGCATTATTGCCGCTTCACCCTTATGCAGCATATTTGTTAAAAATAATAGCTAAAGAAATCAGTTCTAATCAGCGAACAATGTTTCAATTTTTGAGTGGTGATTCTCAAGAAGGCAATACTGTAAAGCATAATTTCAGATGGTTTATTGACAACCATTCGGAAAAATTAGGAGAGTGGAATTATCTTTCTTCTGATTACATTTGGGATTACTTTTTTACCGGCGACAATGTCGATTTAAGCGATTCTTTCAAATCTGCGATTGCACAATATGACAATTATATTCCTATTTGTGGTGGCGATGAATACAAAGAAAAGGTCCTTAAGGTTGCCCTGTTGTTATCGGCAATTCAACAAAGAAACAGTTCCGGTAGAGCACAAGGTCAGTCTCTGCTTCTTCGTGCCACCTTAACAAACATTTCAACTGCTTTTGTTGGCACGCCAATACAAACATTAATAGTCGGGATAATGGCTGAATTTGTATCTAAAGGAGTGTTCTCAACAATTCAAGATGGAAATGACACTTTGTATGTGCCACCGGTCAATAACGTTGACCAAGAACGTTTTGATAAAATGCTTGGAGAAACAAAAAAGACAATACCTTTTGAAAAATTACTTTCCGACTCTGGCAATAAGGTAAGCGAACAATTTGTTCCAAACGACTATTTGCAATATAGATTTGAGAATTACATGATAACACCATCCTTTTATAAACAACCGGTTGAGCAGGCAAAGAATCTATCTGTTCATAAACTTCCGTTGTTTATGATGTTTGCTGCTAGCGAAATAGAACAAGCAAAATGTAATGATACTGTAAAAAAAATACTTGCTGATATAGGTAGAAATGCTGTAGTAGTAGATTTCACGGCTACGCCGTTTACCGATTCATTATATAATGCGTATATTAAATCTAAAACGGAAGAAAGATATTATGGCTATGATACTAATCAAGGTAAGCTTGCAAAACAAAACGCCGAAAAAATTATTAAAGAGTGGAAAGCAAAGCTTTATGTCACTCAACTAAATATTTTCCCTCAATTGGACGGACAACCTCTTATGGTTACCGGTGGTGGCAATTTGAAAAAAAAGATCAAAGAATTTAATGGAACGTGGTTTGGCTGCGGGTTGGAAGAAATTTCGGTAAATGACAAGCTTTTTGCTCCAACAGGATTTAAAGATACTGTAGCGCAAATGGCTATGAATCACATTCCAATACCCAATAACTACAGCTATTTAAATCAAATATCGACCAAATTGTCTAATGAAAACATATGGGCAAACCCCGACTATGTCAATATTTATCCCAATCACGTTGTATCAAAAATGAAAAAATGTATAACCGATACCATTAACGATTCATTTAAAAAGAATAGTATGGTAGCAATAAGCGATATTTGGGATGCTTTACAACAGCCACCTTTTGGGCTAATGAGCTGTACTGGCTCTGTTTTCCTCCTCGGGTTTTTATTGAAAGAATACGCAGACGGCACATATTACAAGTTTGACGGTGCTAACACTGTAGCATTAAATCATACCGATCTCAGTGATTTAATATATGTTGTCATTAAAGGATTGCCCAAAGCAAAAGGTCAGTATATAGTTAGGCAAAAGCCAGAGCACGTCGAGTTTTGCCGTATAACTGGTACAATATTTAAAATTGCTAAAGATAAGCAAAATTCCATACAGGACATTATAAAAAACATCAGTGTATTCCTAAAAAATAACGAATATCCCTTGTGGTCATTAGATCAATATGTTGTAACCGATCTTGACACGGATGAAATGTACGATGAACTTACAACTGCGATTAAGTTATATTGTGAATTGATATCGACATCTATTATGGCTGGACGAGATACGACTAAGGTCGCAGAAAAATTGTATGTGTTATATAAGAAAAACGCAGGAATCGACAGTAAACTTGAAAGTGTAATAAGTGTAGAAAATATGAAATCTGGTATGTCGTATTATATAGCAATGTATAAACCGGACTTAATTCAAGTTGTAGGTCGGCTTGGTATCCCAAGTCAAGATTTACTTGCAGAATTGACAAAAAAATTGGCTCCGGATGCTTCGTATATTTGGGAAAAGGGCGATACTGATCATCAAATTGATAATCTATATGATGATTATTTGTTAATTGACACAGTAAACCAAATTCTTTCAAGCAAATGTACTACATACGATTCTATTTCTGATGCTGTATTGAAAAAATTGAATATGATTAAATTACCTGACATCTTATTGATAGAGGAACGCGCGGATTTAAAAGGCATACTTCAATGTTTGTATTCTATAAAAAATAAAAACATTAATAACAAATTAAATGCGATTAAGGTGATTAATTTAACTGCTCCTGCTTTTAACGATTTCTTCGCGAATCAAGTCGATGCTTTTTCATCAGCATTATCAAAAAAGATTCTAAATATAGCCGCTGATGAGTTAAGTTATTTGTTTGAAAAAGTTGAACCCAAGGCATTATTTATGATGCCGGATGAATTTGTTATTGATATCAATAACAAATTGAAAAACTTCAGAAAGAATAAGAAAATTAATAAGTTGTATTCGCTGTGGGAAACAAAAACAAGAAGCAAAAGTCCTGCCGAATGGTCAACAAACAATCGCATATGTATCTTGTGTTTGTTTGACAGTAAAATAGATACCGCACAAAAAACATTTGAATTGATTAACAGAACTCGATATGTGCAACAAGAAAGTGAAATAGATGCTGCTATCTCCTTCGTAGATAGTTCAGAGATCAATATTTTAAATGATTTAGTTAGTTGCAACGAAATTTTCAAACAATATTATTGTGGTGAATATGCTTATATAATCGATGACATTGACGAACTGAAAGATGTGTTTCAACTTGAAATCGGAAGTGATGCTTATAAATGGTTTATAAATAGAAATGTATCTAAAAAATGTGTTGAAAAGTTTGCTAAATCTAAATACACAACTAAGTACAAGACTAAAGTGGAAGAAAAAATCAAGAAGCTATCACCCTCAGAAGCTCAAAAGCTTTTAGTGGGACTTGTTGAAGATGAACCTTTGGTAGGAATTAATATTCTTAAATTATAGGAGGGGAAAACCGTGCAATCATTTCCTGATATCCCTGCATTTGAAAAGTATGCCGATGCGGATGCGAAGCGGGCTGATTATAATCCGGTGCGCTTCATCAATGTTGAAACGATGGCAATGTGGGTGCAAGTAAAAGCTTTTTTGAGCAAGCATGTTCAGAAAGTTATTAAAGTGTCCGAATACTGTGAAAACACCGACATTGCGCCCAATATTAATAAAATTAAAAAAGCTATCCGATTGTCATCCGAATTAACATTAGTTGTCCCTCTTTCTGAATATTTGAGAATCAATAATACTATAGCAGAAAGAAGCTTAACTGACATTATTCATGCCGATTTTGAATGTAATGTTGATGGCAAGTTTAGAATATACATTCTTTTATATCGGATGAAAGATGTCCTTTCAACAATCCAAACCGGTCCACGTGAAGAAAATGTAGTTTCAATCATTGGTGAAGGTATAGAAAGTGATTATTCGTTAACAATTATTCAAAAAGATTTAGACTTTAAAATGCTCGGAAACGAAATAGACGGAATGAAGAAATACTTTGTTTATTGGGAACAAAACCCTGATAAGCCGATTATTTTACGCACTGAAAACGCAATAAACTATTCGGATATTATTTTCTCCGATAATGTAAAAGTAATTGTTACGGCATTTAATCTATTACAGTGCATTGGATTACCCTCTTTGTTTCAAGAAAGCATGGGTAACGTAAAACAATGGCAAGAACTTGCATCAAAATATTCGAATAATAGTTTTGATAATACAGCTTGTGCACTGCTTTCGGTTGCTCAGTATTCGGATGCGCTTTTTGAAAATTGGTCTTCATATGCGCCGTTTAAACAATGGCTTTTATGGTTGTGGGGGCGTTTCTATTCAAAAAATCCATTTCTTGAACAAACCTTTAAAACAAATACTTCGGTAGAAGATTTCTTGGAAAATCTATATTTGGACATCATTGATAACCTTGGGCAGAACAATTATGAAGTGATGTATGGTTTGAGAAAATATTTGCTTAAAGCAACGAATTATTATGATCCCAAAAGGAATCAAAATGTAAGGTATAATAATCTTTCACAAATCGAAATGTTGCAATGTCTGACAGATAATTCGTCAAACGAGCGCGAAAGCATTATTTCAATAATATCAGAAATTGGATTGTCCGACGAAGTGAAAAGGATAATCAAAATTACATATCCGGATTTATATGCATATTTGTATAGGGAGAGTTTTTACGACAAAGAACTTGAGCTATACTTTAACGAATATAAAGTCTGTAAAATAACCAATAAAGCAACAGAAACTTTTATAAAGAAGGTTGATGATATATCTGCTCAACATGGTAAAGTATTTTGGAAGTTATCGGCAAGAAACTCAATTATAGATGAATTGTACAATGCAAATTCCGTGGTGTTCTTTGTTGATGCATTAGGTGCTGAATATCTTGGTATTATACAAAGCCTTTTTGATGAAAACAAATATGAGCTTGATATCAATATTGGGCATTGTAACTTACCGTCGATTACTGAATACAATAATGATTTTTACAAGAATAAAAATCATTTAAATCCTTATTATGAGCTTGATAAATGGAAGCATTCAAATTGTCTATTTCCTACGAGTATTGAAAATGAGTTTTATCTGCTTACAAAACTGAAGGAAATCGTTAATGAAGCGTTAAAAAGCTATAAATCTGTTATCATAGCCGCTGATCACGGGACGAGTAGATTGGCTGTTGTTGCAAAAGGACAGTCTTTTCCAGCAAATGAAAATGCTCAAAAATATAAATATGGTCGATATTGTATGGATTCCAATAATGATTATTCCGAAATTTCTGGATGTCTTTCGTATACGGACAACGAAAAACAATATTGGATATTTGCAAATTACAATAAGTTTGATCAAAAAGGAATGGCAATATGTGAAATTCACGGCGGGGCATCACTTGAAGAAATGGTGGTGCCAGTTATAAAGGTTAGCTTAAAGTCGTCGAGTGTTTTAAAGGAGCAAATTAAAGAAAAGTTTGAAATAGTTGTGTTGACACAAAAAAATCAGTTGCCTTTTAACAAAAAGATTACCATTAAATTTAAAACTAATTCCAGTTATGGTCATTTGCGCGTGAGTGTTGATAATGAAAAATATGATTGCATATATGCTGATGACATTTACAGTTTTGAACAGACGGTAATAACAAACAAATCGTCTTTTGTTGCAAAGGTAATATGCGACAATAGTATTATCGGAGAGTTTGCATATTCAGTCGAACACCCAATGCAACAAAACAAAAGGTTTGATATATAACAGGAGGTAAATATGGAACCCTTATCAACAGAACAAAAACTCAAAGAATATTTCGGTGATATGCTTGTTTATAAAAGTCCCGATAATGGTAAGTTTTTCTCCGCATTAAGCCTACCGTCTTTTATGAGAGATTGGCTAGTGATGCGTTTTGCAGGGCAAGACGGTCAAGTTAATAAGGAAGAAGTCTCTAACTATGTACGAAGGACCATACCTAAAAAAGAGCAATGGAAACAGCTTCAATTTGATATGCTTAGAAATTACCAATCGGTTAAGTTCTTGGCAAAAATCAAAATTGATTTTGATACCGCTTCGAGAACTGCTTATTTTTCTTTGCCCGATTTTGGTGTACCCAAGTCAAAGGGAGAAGCAATTGCAGATTGGGATGTCGTTGAGCAGAACAAGGAATATTTATTGGCTCCAAATGAGGTTTGGGGAATTGTTGAACTCATTTGTGAAGAACAAGAAGACAAACGGAATCAAAGCGTATTGAAATTAAAAGGTTTCACCCCATTTTGCCCATATCAAATTAACTTTGATTATTATTGCAATGCACGTGCACAATTTACAGTAGATGAATGGATAGATGTATTGTTGAGTGCTATCGATTACAATCCTGCAGGTTATGTTAATACAAATCAAAAAATGACAATGTTAAGCCGCTTATTGCCCTTTGTCGAAAAACGAGTGAATCTTATTGAACTTGCTCCAAAAGGAACCGGAAAATCATACTTGTTTTCGCAAATCAGTAAATATGGTTGGTTAGTGAGCGGTGGTAGTATATCGCGTGCAAAAATGTTTTATGACATTAGCAAACGCAATACCGGGCTTGCCTCGCATTACGACTATGTTGCCTTTGATGAAATTCAAAGCATTAAATTCACAGATAAAAATGAGATGCAAGGTGCATTAAAAGGTTATTTGGAAAGTGGAGAATTTAGAGTTGGGGATTATAAAGGCGTTGGCGATTCTGGGCTTGTATTGCTCGGCAATATAGATATTGGTTTAATGAATACTAACACCAATATGTTTGTTAATTTGCCGGATATTTTTCATGATTCAGCATTAATCGATCGCTTTCATGGTTTTATTAAGGGATGGGATATTCCACGAATGAAAGAAAGTCTAAAAGTCAACGGGTGGGCAATAAATGTTGAGTATTTCAGTGAAATAATGCATATGTTGCGTGGAGAATTGATATATAGGGCAATTGTTGACGATTTACTAGAGCTCCCAAAAAATGCCGACACCAGAGATACCGAAGCAATAAAAAGAATTTGTACTGCATATATGAAGTTGTTATTCCCAAACATCAGACAAACTGAAGATGTAAATAAAGCAAATTTCATAAAATATTGTTTAGAACCTGCAATGGAAATGCGTAGAGTTATTAAGACACAATTAGGTATTATTGATTCGGAGTTTTTAGGCAAGAACATTCCAGAGATCACAGTTCGAGAGGTAATATAATGGAGAGTGTACTTTGTCAGTATTGTAATGTACTGCTGTCAAAAGACATAATTGCTTTAAACAAAAAACTTTTGGGACATAATATTCAAAGGTTTATGTGTCTTTCTTGTCTTGCTGATTATTGGGATTGTTCAGAAGAAGATTTGATTATAAAGATTGATGAGTTTAAGGAGCAAGGGTGCACTCTTTTTCAATAAAAACTATTGATCGCACAATATGTTTCGTTAAAAAAATTGATAGGAGGTCACATGGACGCCATCCAAGCAAACAGAGTAAGGATTCTATATATACTCAAAGTCCTGATGGATTGCTCGGACGAGGAGAACCCCCTCTCCACCTCCGATATTATAAAGCTCCTTTCGGAAAGGTATAATATTCCTGCGCATCGGACAACCATTCCGAAAGAGATAAAAGCCTTGATCGACTTCGGTATTGACGTCATTATCATTATCAGTACACAGAATAAATACTTTATTGCAAGCCGACAATTTGAATTGGTAGAACTAAAATTGCTAGTAGATGCTGTTGAATCCTCCAAGTTTATCACTGCGAAGAAAAGCAAGGAACTCGTTTCTAAAATAACAAATCTGACGAGTAAAGAACAAGCAAAAAAACTTAAGCGGAATTTGTATATATCAGATCGCATTAAGCCATGCAATGAGAAGATATATTACATTGTCGACACCATACAAAATGCAATAAATAACAAACAGCAAATAGCGTTTCAATATTGCGAATACACACTAGTATGTAAAGGGAGCCAATAAATGAAATATCAAACCGTACTTTTTGACCTTGACGGCACACTACTCGACACAAAACCAGGAATAATAGAAAGCCTAAAGCTTACTTTTAGAGAGATGTCGCTTATTCTACCGCCTGATGACAAACTTAATGCCTTTGTAGGCCCACCTCTTACACAAAGCTTAACCGAAGTTTGCGGCCTTGATAGCGAAACGGCGAGTGAAGCCGCGCGGTTATACCGAAAATATCTTTTAGACCGTGGATATCTATTT
>Ga0209125_1001963_pt1 | contig 17251 bp, 30 predicted proteins | sample BarGraIncub1131A_FD_184503 | JGI IMG/M metagenome (GOLD analysis project Ga0209125, IMG submission 184503) | Arctic peat soil microbial communities from Barrow, Alaska - Barrow Graham LP Incubations 11-31A (SPAdes) (version 2) | ecosystem: Environmental > Terrestrial > Soil > Wetlands > Peat...
CTCTAATTGATTTTTTAAATCTTGTAAATGTCCTCTCAATACTTCTAAAACTTTATTTTTTATTCCCGTGTTCATGCTATATTCTGCTTCACTGTATAGCCCATAAGCAACAGATTTAAAAATATATCCAGTATTTTGTTTTATTAATTTACCTTTCCAAACGCTTTCAGCTCTATGAATAAATGATTCTAATTCTTTTATTTCTTTATCGATTTTGTTAGCTTCAATTAAATTTTTATTATTCATCCTTTTTCCCTTCCTCTCTTGGACATTTTTCTATTTCGGCACACCTTTTCCCGTGATATGGTTCATGCCTGCAGCCAATAAAAGACCACCCTCCTGGTGCGGAATATATCCTTCTGGAAAATCCACAAGTGTTACAATCTTTATTCATTCTTTACGCCATCCTCTCAAACTCAATTACCCATACCCAGGGATTACTATCCCATCCGTAGCGGTCCAGGTCTTGCTTCTTGACTGTACTATTCCACAGAGTAACAAACTTATCTTTACATGATCCTGTATGCATAAAATCACAAGGGTAAGCTGAACAATTGTCAAACTCTCTGTGACAAGCCAGTTTAACGCCTTCTTTCAAAACTCCATCGCCTGTTATATTCTGCAATCTCTCACACCTCACATCAGTAACCTTTAAAAATAATCTTGCTGCAGCTCTTGGCATATGGATAGATGGAGTCCACTTCATACCGCAATCTGTAAATAACTCTTTTATGTGTCTTTCTCCAAAATTAGCCTTGTAGTACACTGTTTCTCCGCCATTATCAAAATCGTCATAGCAGAAGGTTTCCCTAACCCAGAGAGTGTCACCAGCATGATATGGAGCATATTCTATTAAATCATGACTATCTCCATATTCATCCTCTAACTTTGCAAATGTTTTATCGTTTTTATCTGTTTCTAGGTTGCTTAAATCAAACTTTATTTTTCTTCTAGTCTGTGTTTTTCTACCTTCCAGTATCGCTTTTACCATTTCAGTTGAAAACAAAATCGGTTTTTCCAATATTCTCACTCCTTTCAATACCATTCAGGTTTGTCTATGCAGCTCTCTTGCTTCTTTATTTCTTTTGTCTCTAAACATTTCTCACAATAAAATCTGTCTGTTCTTACCCAGTTGCTACAATATCCGTGGGTGTATTGCTCTCTATTTTTAGATGTTTCAAGAAATACAAACTTGTGGATACATTTTTTCGGCCTAGCTGAGTACTCTGGATAATCTTTAACCAATTGGCTCACTCTCCTTTTTTCAAAATGCTCACATTCTTCGCAGGTCATTTTATCTACTGCTCTCAGGCTGCTAAATTTTATCGACTTTGGACAGCTCTCCTTTGTTTCTACAAGTACCATCATCACATCAACAGCATGCTTGCACTCTCTACACTTCTTGTACTTCCCTCTATATTTAGCCATCATCATCACTCCCTACTCTCAAAATACATGCAGCTCTTTTTATCTCCTGCCTTTACAGGCATGTTTAATTTTTGGCACTTGCAGCAACCTTCTTCGTCTGATTCAAATTCGATACAATTTCCACAGTAGTTCATGTCTCACGCTCCACTATCTCAAAATCACCTTTATCTATGTACAGCATCATGTCGCCGCCATCTTCCCACCATTCTTTTACATCTTCAATTGTTTCAAAATCTTGAACCTTAGTAATTTTGTCGTATTCCAAAATGCCCTGGTAAAATCTTTCTTGATCTTCATCTTTACATCCAAAAACTATAAAATCCTCTGTTTCATCTTCTCTACCAAAAATCTCAATATCTTTTAGATATTCGTATAATTTCCCACTAACTACTTTTGCAAATCTAGCCTTAAATACACTTTCCAATATTTTCACTCTCCCTTATAAGCTGAAATGATCCAGTCTAAATCCGCAAATTCTTCCATCATGTAATCGTCCATCATCTTTTCTGCCATTTCTTCGTCTTCAGCTATAAATTCTTTTTCAATCATTATTTGTGCTTCACATCTAAACTTTAGCTTTTTAATAATGCCTGCATGAATTTTTATTAACCACTCAGGAGCTTCCACAAATTCAAACTCTCCTGGCTTAATTCCAAGTTGTTCACCATTGGCACAAATAGCACAAATCGCCCCATTTGGGTTCGATGTTGCGTTGTATTCTTTTCCTATTTCGGCAACGGTTGCAGGATCAATTTTAAAAAACATTGACAAATCCGGTCTAGCTGTCTTAATCATTTTTATAATAATTCTTTCAGATTCCATTATCCTCACCCTTTCTTCGCTTTACTGCTATACTTTTCAATTTCTTTGAGACTATTGCTTATATCTTCTCCACGCTTCAGTGGCCCTGTACTAGACATAAAAAGTTTCATTATTTTAGGTGCAGCTTTATCGGAATGTTTTTCAACATCTCTGGTGTGTTTGTTGCAAGCCACTTCATCGTATGTTTTACCGTTATCGGCTGTACTTACAATTCTTGTATAACATTTCCTACTTGTACAAAACAAACATTGGTCTTTCCTCATAATTTTTTTTGCCTCCTTCGTCATACCGGTATAATGCGTTATTCTTCATAGCCTAATAACAAAATAATCAGTGTAATAATTAGTATCTTTAATTTCAAAATCCTTCAAATGCGGTATTTGTTTTAAAACCTCACCAATAGCACCACAAGCAACCTCTTTATCACCATTAAATATTGATAATCCTCTTACTGTAATGCTATTAAAATTAAATTCTTTAAGCTTCAATCCGTATTCACCTTCCTTTTCATAATCTGGTCTACTTTACTTTAAAAATCATCATCAAGTTATGGAGTGTTGGCACCTGAAGAACATTCTTATAAAATTCACCTTTGCCAGAAATAAAACCATATGGAACTTTACAAGGCCGTCTTCCAAACTCTCTCCAAGCGGCTTCTGCTGAGTATGATCCATAATCAGCTATCCAAGAGTTTCTATCTCTTTCGCTTAATTCATCCCAAGTTTTATACAGTGAGTCTGAATCTTCAATGTCGCAAATTCTTTTCCACCCAGAATGTCCTTTGCACCATTCAACTGCTTGTTGCGATGCCTGTTTTGGTGTATATGTTTCATCCATGCTATTCACCCTCTCTCTATATCCGCTATAGCCTTTTAGCAATTTCATAAATGACATTTACAGTTACGCTATTGCCGGCTTGTTTATATAGCTGACTATCTGAATTAACCGCAGCTGCACGATTAAAGTATTCGTCTGGATATCCTTGCAACCGGAAGCATTCTTTTGGTATAAGCCTGCGGATTCTATACCCGTCATATATGCCGTGTTTGTCTTGGGCTGTAAGTGTGAACATATCTTCACCGGGTTCTTTCATCCTCCTACCGTTCTGCCGTTTTTCTAACCGGTCTGGGGTTAATACAGCTTGAACAATTAAATCCATATCCGAATGATTTCCACCACTATGACCGCCGCCGGTTAAACAGGAATAATAATCTTTTTGTTTTTCTTTCCCATCCTTGCCTATTAGCATTATTTTAGGCTCGTGCCCTCCACCTTGCATCGTATCTAAACATGTTGATATTCCATTAATACTTAAAATGTCATTTCTAACTCTAAATTTACCTTCTAATTTTCCAACTACTTTAATATTTTGGATGCTTTTTCTTGTGATAGGAAATATTTTTCGTCCACCAAATCCTCCAAGATGTCCAACAATGAACACCCTTTCTCTGTTTTGTGGGACTCCGAAATCTTTGCTGTTAAGCACCTGGTATTCGTACCAATACCCCAATTCCCCCAAAGTGTTGATGATTGTACCAAAAGTTTTTCCTCCATCGTGGGAAAGAAGTCCGGCAACGTTTTCCATGAAAATATATTTAGGTTTTCGTATTGCTGCCAACCGCATGACTTCAAAGAATAGAGTGCCTCGTGTATCTTCGAAACCTCCTCGCTTACCAGCAATGGAGAAAGCTTGGCAAGGAAATCCTCCACAGTAGCAGTCGACTTCTGGCAGATCTCCGGGATTAACTCCTCTAATGTCATTTGCATACCATTCGTTCTCCTTTACATCGTGCATTGCTCTGTAACTCTTATCTGCAAATTTATCTATTTCACAATGGCCTAAACATTTATGTCCTGCCATTTCCATACCTAACCTAAATCCACCAATTTCGCTGAAAAAATCAATAAAAGTTAACCCCAAAATCTCACCTCCGTGGATCATATTCTTTTGCTAATGCGCACTACTTTAATTGCTTTTATTGTTTTTAAGTATCTTCATGTTTAACCTCTGTCTTAACAGTTTCCCTCTTGTCAAAGTCATACCCTAAAAGAAATTCAATAACTTCAATTTCTTCCGTCTCAAATCCGAACCCATCATTACCAAAATCCATTTCTTCTGTCATATCTTCAAAACTTTCATAATCATGTTTAGGTTCATGATTCCAAACCCATTTTAAGAAATTACTGCACTTTTCTTCCCCATCAATTCCAATCAGATTCCAACAGCCTTCAGCTAAACTTGAACATAATGTAAATGTTTTTCCGATTAAGTAATTATGCCAGAACTGTTCAGAGTTAGGTAATGCAGATAACTTTAATTTGCCTTTTACAATTTTAAAAATATCATCCATATAAAACACTTTCCTTTCTTTTGCTATAATGTACTTATTTTTTTGGTTTTGTTGTTAATAAAATCCATAAGGTGTAGAATAATGTTGTATTTACATATATCTACACAAAGGAGGTAATACTTATGCCAACTACTGGTGAAAAGCCTGGAAAGGGCACTTATGTATGTAAGAGTTGTGGTACTAAAGTTGTGCTCGATGATACTACTGATACTTTGCCACCATGCCCTAAGTGCAGTAAAACTGAGTTTTATAAAGTTTAAAGTTTTCTAATGAACTCAGTAATTGCTTCATCTGAGTAGCCAAATACTTTTCCAAGCACCCAATGATCGTGAACAGTGTTTGGCTTTTCAGGTAGTTTTTTTATGATTTCCATCATAAAGTCTTTTTTGTAAATCCATAATGAAATCCATCCATCTGCAAGAAATTGTTCATAGGTTTTTATTCCCCGAAATGATTTAACTGTTGATTTGATATCCAAGACATATCTTTTTTGAATTGCTATTACTGCAGCAGGCTTACCTCTTGATACCATATAGCAATATGCTTCTGTTTGCCCTTTTAGCCAATCAACAGCTGATTTTATTTCACCCATTTTTGAATTTCCTCCTTTATTTTACTAAAGATACTCCCTGCTCATAATTTTGCTTTTGCTAATGCTTTTGCTAATACGCACTACTTATTGTTCATAAACCTTGTATTCCTGTGCATTATCTTTTTTGTAATTTATAATATACACGTGGTAAATCCCCTTACTATCAACACCACCGCCGCCGAAATAATCCGTTTCATAACCTTTCAAGTAATAATATTCAAGAATTTTTTGGTATTCAGCAAGTTCCATTGTTCTTTTTTTTAGGACTCTTAATATATAATCAAACATGGATTCTTTATCGTTAATAGTGCTACCCATTAAACGTTTTCCCTTTTCCACCGCATACTGATATTCCGTTTTAGCCCCTGGACTACTCTCCCAATTGCTTAAGAATGATACTGCTTCAGCTACATCAATCATGGCGTAGCAGATGTGCATATATTCTTTGTATTCCAGCCCTTCTGGTAGCTCCGCCGGATTTAATACTGTGTGCCCTTCTAACTTCAAGACCATTTCTCTTAACTTAAACTCTGCTTTATAATTTTCGTTGCCAGTTATCTTTCCAGCTATGTATATCTTCAATTTTTCACCTCGTCATTTCCCTCAATCACTTCCCAAATATCTTTGTCCTTACTGTTGTATATCATTGGAACTAAATAACCAGTCTTTGTTTTTAAAGTTACAACTAATCCCCCTTGATTTGTTACTGATGCTTTTAATGGTTTGTGAAGTTCTTTAGAACTATATCTCGTTGCTTCAGTTGTTGAACCAAAAGTAGCAGCTGAAAAATCTTTCATTATAACGCCTTTTAAAAGTCTAACTTTCATAAATTCACCTCACCTTATTCTGTTAACTTAAAATGGAAGTTCATCGTCCGTTCCCTCTGGATAGAATCCTGCATCTCCACTTTCTTCTCCGTCATCTGCATCGCTTTTATTAGATTCAGTCTTAGGCCTGCTCCCGGCAAAGTCCACTTCTTCAATAATTATTTCCGTGACATAGTGCTTTCGAGATTCATTGTCTTCCCATGTCCTTGTCTGAATCCTTCCAACAACGGCTATCTGTTGCCCTTTTCTAAAATACTTTGCCACAAACTCAGCACTCTTTCCCCACGCTATGCAATTAATAAAATCGGCTTGAGGCTGTCCCTCTTTCGGCATTCTCCTATTAACTGCAACTGTGAAGCTACAAATCGCGGTATTTTTACCACTGGTATATCTCAAGTCAGGGTCTTTTGTTAACCGGCCCATTAAAATTGATTTATTCATTATTCTTTTCTCATCCTTTCTAAATTTGCAAACTTGGTATATTGTCCTAGCCAAGCCAATTCTACGGTCCCTGTTCCAACGTCTCTACCTTTTGCAATTATTATCTCTGCTATGTTTTTCTTTTCAGAATCAGGATTATAATAATCATCTCTATAAATCATTATTACAACGTCAGCAACTTCTTCTGCAGCTCCAGTTTCTTTTAAATCTGACAGCTGAGGTCTTTTGTCTGTTCTCCCTTCAACACCCCTGTTTAATTGTTGTAAAAGTATAACTGGGCAATCCATTTCAGCTGCGAGTCTCTTCATACACCTTACATTTTCTTCATGCTCTGAAGCATCAGTTCCCCTGCGTGGTCTCCACATTTCAGTAAGATGATCCACAACTATTAGAGCAAGCCCACCCATTTTATTTTTTATTCTTCTGCATCTAGCCTTAATCTCAGATGCCTTCATATTTGGTGTATCGTCTATAATAAGTTTTCCTTCTGATAAAGGTCCAATGCTCCTAGCTAATTTCCCCCAATCATCATCATCCATGGTTCCTAATCTGATTTTTTGATTATCAATGAAATTCCATCCCGAAAGTATCCTGTTTGCTATTTTTTCTTTTTTCATTTCAAGACTGAAAAATGCAGTTGGCAATTGTTTTGAAATAGAAACATTAGTTGCTATGTCCACAGCAAGACTTGTTTTCCCCATACTTGGTCTAGCAGCTATAATAATTAAATCACTATTCTGTAAGCCTCCTAGTTTATAATCAAGTCCAATAAACCCCGTTGGTATCCCTGATATTTGCCCTCTATTTTTACATCTATTTTCAAGTTGCTCGACTGTACTCGATAGGGTATCAGCCAAACTAAAAATCGTTGTGTTATTATGCCTATCAATACCTAAAATGTTTTTTTCCGAGGCTTCAATGATTAGTTCAATTTCATCATTTCCATAAGCCATGTCAAGAATACTATTTGAGGCTTGTATAAGTTGCCTTCTCTGTGACTGGTTCTTAACAATTTTGGAATGATGCAGAATGCTTTGTGAAGTAGCTATAATATCCACTAAATCTGCTAGAGTATTATAACCTCCTACTTCTTCAAGCTTTCCTTTCTCTTTTAATATGTCAGCAACAGTTATAATGTCTATTGTTTTATTTTTATTAAATAGTTCAACTATTGCTGTGAAAATTTCTTGATATTGTAAATCATAAAAATCAGTCTGAGTTAAAATTTCCAATACACTGTTAATAGTAGTGTTATCAACCATCATTGTGCCGATAACACTTTTTTCCGCTTCAATTGCCTGGGGAGGTATTCTATATTCCATCTTTATCATCACCCTTCTTAATATCCATTTGCCTTTAGAAAGAACTCAGGGATATTAGCACTGTTTTCTTTTTTAATTTTAGATTCTAAGCTTTTCGGTTCTTCGGCAACATTGTTATTTATAAAATCTTCAAAAGGCTTTTCTTTTCCCAAAAAATTAGCGGATGATTTTAAGTACTTAATGTCAGTACCTGCCTTTTGATTTTTATATTTACTGGCTGCCTGTATCATCTGATCTGCTGTATAAGTTTTAAGACAGGTTGTCCAGTTATTGAAGGTTCTCTTTTTATCCTCTGGTCTTGGGTATGACTTATAAAATAATTCAAATTCTGTAGTATATGTATTATTAATATTCTTTATATTCTTCTTATTTGGTTGTCTGTTGGTTGTCTGTTGGTTGTCTAGTTGGTTTGGTATACTGTCCAAACCACTGATATTACTACATTCTGCAATGGTTGTTCTGTTGGTGGAACTTTGAGGTATAATTCCCCCTTCATCATTAAAATTGTCAATACCATTGTATTTCTTCCAATTAATCACCGTGATTATTGAATACCTTCTTCCGACTGTTGTTAGTGTTATCATTTCGTCCTGGCTTAAGAGATCAATAATGTTTCTTAACTTTCCTTCTGTAACATCCAATCTCTCACTCCATTCTGGACGACCATATATTAATTGGCCGGGGTAAAGAGTAACCATTGTTCCTTTGCAAAGCTTTTTATAGGTTTTGAATGCAGCTTTGTGAAGAATATATTTCCAAACTTTATATGAATAAGCATCTTTAAATACCCAATGTTCTAATATGCTCCTATATTCTTTTATGAACCCATCTATGTTATCACCCCCTATTTACCTTCCCAGTGTTTTAGATGACGTTCAAATATCCGTTTGTCTCCATCAGTTTCAATCGAAAAAGTAGTCTTAAAAACCTCTTTCATTAGTTCGTAATAATCAGGTAGTGCGATGCCATAGTATAGTTCTAAACAATCAACCGAGAATGTCTCAGCAGCTCCATATAACAAAGGCCATCTTTCAAAATTATTAGATTTATAAATAATGGTTCTCTGAGATGGATACCTAGTGCAAGCTAATATTTTAACTGCTGCTACATTACCAAAATAGATATTGTCTATAAGCTCCGCTATATAATTGCCATTTACTCCTGCAAATACTTCAACTATTTTCCCAATAGAGACTACGGCTTCGTGCTTGAACATGTAACACCTCTTGACTTATAGGCTTAAAACCTATAAAATGTAAATAATCAATTTTTGTTAGCGCCTTTTATTAGGTGCTTTTTCTTTTTTTACTAATTTTTTAATTTGTCCATCGTTAATTTCAACGTCATAACCCATTTGATTTACTAATAGGCAATCTCCTACAGTTACTGGCAATGGCATATCTCTTTTCAAATTTTTCACCACCTTTCTTGTAATATTTTGTGATATAATCTCCTATAAAAGGAGGTGATTATATTGAATGTAACAGTTACAGCTAGTGTTAATGGAATAAATGGTTCTATACAGATAAATGAAGTAAATCAATGTCCATCATGTAAACATGCTATAAAACCACTTTTACTTAGTTCCATAAGCTTCAAAGATGAAACTGGATTATTCTTTTTTTCTTGTTTATATCTATGCAAGGCTTGTTATAACTCATTTATTTGCCAATATAAGCTTGATAGTAAAGCTGGTACTAAACCTACATTTTCAACTATTGCAACACTAGATTTCATAGCTCCTATCAGGTGTAATACAGAAAAATTCGATACATTCATTAGTGATTCATTTCCTAATTTTGTTTCAATTTACAACCAAGCATTAGCAGCAGAATCTTATTCATTATCAGAAATTTCCGGTATAGGATTTCGTAAAGCTCTAGAATTTCTTATAAAAGATTTTCTAATATTAAAAAATCCTGATAAGAAGGAATCTATTGAAAAAACAGTGTTAGGAAATTGCATAAATAATTTTGTTGATAACCCTCAACTTAAAATTGCCGCTTCTAGAGCTGTGTGGCTTGGTAACGATCAAACGCATTACATTCAGAAGTTTACCGATAATGATGTAAATGACCTGAAGCGTTTAATCCGGCTTACCGTTCATTGGATATCCATGATTCTCGAAACCGAAGAAGCTGAAAAAATAGAACAAATTAAGTAGTTAAATCTTTCCTTGTTCAAATTTGAAATTAAACTTGAAATTTTCAAGCCTATCAATTGTGTCATTCAGTTGCTGGGCTTGTTTTTTTGCTTCTCCAATTAAGTTCTTAAATTCTTCAATATTAGTTGCATTAAAATAAATGGTTCCATTTTCACAAAATGTATTTAGCTTTTCCACAGGTTCCTACCTCCCTTCTAAAATATGTTATAAGCTATTATCCTGGACATATTACAATTGATCCTTAGATCTAATAATGTGCTGTTTTACTGTCCTTGCAGAAATATCATATTTTTCTGCAATTTCTTCAAATGACAATCCATTTATGTACTCTTGATATGTTTTCCAAACTTCAATTCTTCTTTTTGCCAAGTAAGCTCACTTCCTTTCTTTATATGACATTTAAAATATTTGTTATCAATTAACCTGACCATCCTTAACTCCCAGAGCAGAAACAAATCCATCAGTAGCAGGCTTTGCTTTTTCCTTTACCCTACATATATAGCAAAGGATTCTGCCATCCTCTGAAGTGAAATGTTTTGTGCTGTGAACTTTCCCTCCACACGTATTACAGCTGCACTGGATCATGATTTGTGCCCCTTTCTCCATTTCAGCATCAAATTTTTTAGATTCTACTCTTAGGTAAAGATTGTATGCTGCTTTTGCAACCCTTTCTTCCCATCCTTCTGTAAAATTAATTACTATTTCTATTTCTTTTTTCATAATATACCTCGTTTGTTTAACGTGTTAAACTATTTATTCAAAAAAAATATCATTTAATTTTTTATTTAAAGCAGTAGCTATCTTTTGTATTGTAGCAGTCGTTGTAACTGTTATCCTCCCGCTTTCAAGCCCAGAGATGATGGTTCTTGATACCTCTGATTTTTTAGCTAATTCCACTTGCGACATTTTTATACTTTCTCTAGCTTCTTTTATTTTGTAACCCATATAAACACCTCCTTTTTTTGTAATTTTAGTTTAACACGGTAAACATTGCTTGTCAAGCATGATAAACAATTATTGACATTATTATTTCAATGATGTATAATATGTTAAACAAAACTAATAAAAAGGGAGAGCAAAATGGTACTTGGGGATATAATTAAAGAATATAGGAATAAGCACAACTTAACGATGGATGAATTTGCAAAAAGAAGTAGTTTGAGTAAGGGATACATATCGATGCTTGAAAAAAATGAAAATCCAAGAAATAAAAAGCCTATTGCTCCATCTCTTGAAGTTATAAAACAAATTTCTACTGCTATATTTATGGATTTTAATGAAGTAATTAACTTAATAGGAAGAGACCAAGAAATTACTCTTGGTATTAAAAAAATAATAGGAAAAAAGAAATCAGTACAAATCCCAGTTTTGGGTTATGTACCGGCAGGAATTCCAATTGAAGCAATTGAGGATATAATTGATTATGAAGAAATATCAGAACAATTAGCTTCAAATGGTGATTACTTTGGTTTAAAGATAAAAGGCAACAGTATGGAGCCACGAATCACTGAAGGTGACATTGTTATTGTTCGTAAACAATCAGATGTGGAGAGTGGCGATATTGCTATTGTACTGGTGAATGGTAATGATGCAACTTGTAAAAAGTTAATTAAACATGAAAATGGAATTAGTTTAATATCTTTTAATCAAGTATATTCTCCTAAGTTTTTTACTCGTGATGAAATATTGAACAAACCAATTACTATAGTTGGACGGGTTGTGGAAAATCGTCAAAAATATTAATAAATATAAATGAAAAGTCTATAGTACCATCTTAAGTTATTGTATAATCCCATCTTTGACAGTTGGTGAACAGTAAAGGCTTGCAAACCCTTGTGGATAGTGATTTCTAAGATTTTGTTGTTCATAAAAAAGTGCGTAATGTTTTTTATTTCCCTTGTAAACAGGGCATTTGCTACTATATTTCATATCGGCAGTTATGATGTGAAATATAATATTATCTTAAAAAAAATACTTTAAATTACGCACTTTTGGGAAAGTCAAATTTGACATGTAAAAGCTCTGTTTATAAGGCTTTGGGAGTTGTTTGAAAAGTTACAACTGTCAAAGACCCGCGTCAAAAATATTAATAAATATAAATGAAAAGTCTATAGTACCATCTTAAGTTATTGTATAATGACCATTTAATAATATAAAAGGTATATTTTTATATTATTTTTAAGGAGAAACAAAATGATTATAGGAATTTATGCAAGAAAGTCTATATTTTCTGATAAATCTGATAGTATCGGATCTCAGATTAAAATATGCACAGAATATGCTCATAACAATTACAACTCAAAAGAAATAATTGAATACGAAGACGAGGGTTATACAGGAGCTAATACTCATAGACCTGGATTTACACAATTAATGAAAGACATTTTGAATAAAAAAATTGATATAATTATTTGTTATAAAATTGATCGTATCAGCAGAAATGTATTAGATTTTTCAACAACTTTTAACACTCTTCAAGAGCATAGTGTACAATTTGTTTCTGTAAAGGAGCAAATAGATACTTCTACTCCACTGGGAAGAGCAATGATGTATATATGTTCTGTTTTCGCCCAAATGGAACGTGAAACCACAGCTGAACGCGTAAAGGATAGTATGATAGAACTTGCTAAATCTGGTAAATGGGCAGGCGGTAAAGCACCAGTTGGATATAAGCGCGAGAGAGTGCTGTTGAATGGGAAAAAGCACACTATGCTAGTTAAAAACGATACTGAGATACCTTTTTTAAATATGCTTTACGATACATTTTTAGAGGGTTATAGTCTAAACGGGTTAGAAACACATTTTAAAAATAAGAACATTACATCACTTAAAGGCAATTATCTATACAGTACACAATTATATAGTATTTTAAAAAATCCCCATTACGTAGAGGCTACAGAAGATATATATAATTATTTTGAAAGTTTAGGTTGTATAATGGCTACCGATAAAAGCAAGTTTGATGGTCAGCATGGTATTATTGTATATGGTAGAACTAAAGGTGGCAAAAAGAAAATACATACATTAAATACTTCTGACAATTGGATTGTGAGCGTAGGGTTACATAAGCCCCTAATATCAGCTGACAAATGGCTTACTGTACAAAGATGCTTTGGCAAGAACATAATGGATAAAACACGTAAACATGAAATAGGAATTTTAAAAGGTATAGTTAAGTGCAGGTGTGGGTGCACCATGAAAGTGCAACATAAGGTTGATAAGACATATAACAAAATATACGATTATTACTTTTGTCAGAATCGTAATCGTAGAGGTACTAATTTTTGTGACATAAAAATGGTAAGTGTTGATGTACTGGACAATAAACTCGTTGAATTTTTGCAACGGATGTCTATAGATAAAAGTCTTTTGGAAAAATATATTAAGAACACAAAGCCGATCGTAAATTATAAGGATACAAATACAATTAAAAAGGATATTTTAATTGTTAAAAAGAAAATTGAAAATTTAACCATTACATTACAAGACAACATTAAATCTTCTGCAACAAAATACTTAATTATAGAAATAGAAAAACTTGATAAACAACTTGTTAATTTAAATTTTGAGTTAAGGGAAATAGAGCAACAAGAACGAGAGCACAACAAAAAAGTAGATGATATTAATATAATCTACTTAAAAATTTGCGATTATGTAAAGGCATTTGAAAAACTATCATATCTAGATAAAGTAAAATATTTGCAAGAGATAATAACTGATTGTATTTGGAACGGTGAAAAACTATTAATAACAATTTAATCTTTATCTTTTTATTATATTGATTCTTTCTGGTCGCAATATAATAAAGAGATAAATACTTTTAAAAATAAGCTCCCCTAAATAAATAGAGGAGCTTTGTTTTTTATGTATTTTAATATGCTTTAAACCAAATGCCACCAGTACCATCATAACTTCTGCCAAATGTAATTTTAGGATTGGTGTCTGTTGTTTTTACCGTAAATACTGCCCAGCCTTCATTGGATGATCCCTTATATAAATTCGATTCAAGCTTTGGGTCGGGGATAACCACACTTACGTATTCATACTCTTTGCCTTCGCTTGAAATTAAATTAAAATCAATCATAGGCATCACAGATAATGCTTTTCCATCTGCCATGTCAAGGACCTTTATGTTGATTTTTGCCAATATATAATCATATCCTGATGGAGCAGCTTCATTAAACTGATTTGCTTGTTGAATCATACTCCAAGCATTTTCTCCTCTCACAATATCTTTCACAGTCACCTGTGCTGTATATTTTTTAGAATAGTCGTCAATTGATATTGTTTGCGCTGTATTCAATGGCGCAGGATTAGAATACGAGTATCCACCTATGTCCACTTGAGTTTCTCCAACCTCTACCCTTCCTAAATCATTATTCCACGATACTTTTACGCCCAAAACGTCACCTATAGCTTTCAGGGGCATGTAAGTACTCCCGTTGATTACCACTATTGGTTTGTCTGTTGTAAATGTTTTGCCGTTAACCAAGACCGGAAATGTTGCCTTTGTCGCTGTAAACTGATTGATTCCTACAGCGTACACACCAATGCACATAGACAAAATAACCCCAACCAATAAACCCGATATAAATTTTTTCATAATAAATCACTCCTTTAAATTTTATATCTACAATCTATCACCAATACTATAATATTACAATATAATTCTTGCTAAACTTCCATAATATGTTATAATCTATTTATTCCATATTACATAGACTTATTTTGACGGGATAGATGTCAGGGTGCAAAAAGGGCGAGGCTACGGCTGTCGCTCTTTTTGTATTTAAATTAAGATACATATCTCCTATGGCTAATCTGTACTTCTTCATTGTTGAGGTCGGTATATATCTCAGTGGTTGCTACACTGCTATGACCTAGCATTTTCTGGATGGATTGTATGCTGGCTCCATTGTTTGCAGCGATTGTAGCTGTTGTGTGCCTCATTAGATGTGGGTATAGTGATCTAGCCATGCCTGCATCAATGCCTAATTTGTTAAAATCATTTTGAAAAGCTCTGTGCCCTAATCTCTTATACGGTGATCTTTCGCTAACAAACAGAGCATCATTAGTATCTAACCTAGATGCTAAATACTTTCTGAGATGGACTTTTGCTTTTGCGTTCAAAAATACAGTTCGTTCCTTATCCCCCTTACCTACGACTTGCAATTTATCGTGGTTCCAGTCAATATCGGATTTGTTTAATTTACTTACTTCATCCAATCTGCAAGCAGTTGAATAAAAAAACTCTACCATGGCTTTTTCTCTTAATGTTTTACACACTAGCCTAAGATTTTCAAGTTCTTCCTGTGTGAGAGATTTTCGTGTTCTTTTGGCTTTTTTTATAGATTTAATCTTTCTCATTGGACTTTTTACAATGTGATCCTCGTTCTCTAGCCACGTAAAGAAACTTCTTAGAATATTCATTTCTGTCAAAATAGATGAATTTTTAAGCCCTTTTTGAGAACATTGAGCGAGATACATTCGAATATCCATTACATCAATATCCTCTATCTTTTTATGTATTGCTCGTGAGAATCTAGTTAGGTGCTGGCTATATGCTTTTAGTGTATTCTGAGACAATCCTTCTAATTTTTTTGATATTAGAAAAAGCATAAGTTTTTCAGGGATGCCCTCATAAGGAACTAACGCATTACAGACAGGTTGTATTTCGTAATTGTATAATTCTTCTTCCAGAACGGATCTGAGCTGAACGACTTCATCCTGGGTAAGAAAATCTAATGCCTTACCCAGGACCCGGATAATTATATCCATTTTTAACATGTTTACCCCTCTCTTGCGTGAGGGAACAAGATAGTATATAATTATCTTGTTCCGTACGCGGGACGATTGTTGGGGCTGGTGATAATTCTTCGTGGGATTGCACCAGCCCCTTTTATGTCCAAAATATTTTATTTTATATATAGTTTATAGATTATAAGCATAAATATCAATAACAATTCTGTTACCTTTTCTTTACTTAGTTCGTAATATTTCAATAATTTTACAATAATTACATCGTATTGCAAGCATAATGCGAGCTAATTTTGGGCAAAAAAATAAGCCCTCCACCGTTTAAAGTGAAGGGCTTTTCTGTGTCCTATAGTCCGTTTGGATTGGTTGGATTATTCATCAGCCCCACGAGTACACACAACTGTAATACCCCAGCCACAACGTCACCAACCATGCCTGTGTCTATTCCGTACTTTGCCCATATCCCTGTCAACTGTCCTATTGAAATTATCTGCGCCACTACTGCTCCCCAAAATACGGGGCTTTTCCATCTTGATTGTGTCATTTTGTGTCCTCCTTTAAAATTTTGGCTATTTTTATTATTAGCGCTGGAAAACTCGGATCTATGTCCTTCTTTTTCAGCCAAAAATCATAACTTGTGCCTACCTTATCTGCAACAATTTTTAAAGCCTGTTCAAATTCCGTTGCTACTTCAGCAATAGGTAATATTGCATATATTGATTTCGCTAGTGCTTCGGCTATTAATGGCATATTGTCTACGATCCATGCTGCATCGTCCTTGTTATCGTGAAATGCGATTTCTACTAATGAGGCTGGTGCATTTGTGTAAGCCGTTTCGTATAAGTGTTTACCTTCTCCGTAATAATCTTCACCTTTTACAATACCTCGATCAGCTGACGGCGTGATCTTTGAGAGTTCAATGTATAGCCGTTTAGCGAACTCATATCCAACGCCTTGAAGTCTATGGCAAAACACCATACAACCTCGTGCTTTTCCGTTTGAGCCACCGCCCATAGCGTTAGAATGTATTGCTAGGTGTAAGTCTACTTCCTTCAAATCGCTATTTATTACAACCTCTTTAAGTGTCATAGTAGGTTTATTTCTAAACACTTCGTAGCCACGTTTTACCAGAATAGCTTGAAGAATATCAGCAATCTGATTCATCCTAGCTTCTTCTGTACCGTAATTATTCGCACCAATATTTTTCTCTTGCGTGCTTGGTGATAGATAAATTTTATACATTTATTCTGCCTCAATTCCCCCCATAATTTTTTATAAACGCCATCACTGTCCCCCAGATATAGGTGCCTAATAAAGTGGTTATTAACCCAATGATAGAACATTTCCAGAACAGGTGTAAGTCTTTCCAGACTTTCCACTTTTCTTCTCTAATAGATTGGATTGCTAATAATATATCTGTTTGGACTTTCTTGTTATCCAAAGATTCTTGTTTTGCGACAGCTATCATAGTTACTTGTCCGTCTTGGATATTCTTGATGTATATTTCAGATTTAATATAGCCTATATTCATAACACCTATTACGATT
>Ga0209125_1001965_pt1 | contig 17236 bp, 15 predicted proteins | sample BarGraIncub1131A_FD_184503 | JGI IMG/M metagenome (GOLD analysis project Ga0209125, IMG submission 184503) | Arctic peat soil microbial communities from Barrow, Alaska - Barrow Graham LP Incubations 11-31A (SPAdes) (version 2) | ecosystem: Environmental > Terrestrial > Soil > Wetlands > Peat...
TGCCCTGGCCTCACTCTGCAAACGCGATAACAGTTTGTTGCCGATGGTGCTGCTCTTCTCGTCCACCGGTCAACGGCCGCCGCCTTCAGTCCGGTCCGGTCCGGTATCTCCATGACGTCCCCCAGCTTCTCCCTCGCGTTCTCCCCCAGCGGCCGGTCCTCCCGGTCAGGCCCCGGGCGACCTCCAAGGAGCGAGAACTCCTTCTGCCGGAGGGTGTCGGTCAGGTGGGCATAGTCCACCTGACCGCGCTCGCCGAGTTCCCGCACTTGGCGCAGCAGGTCCCCGGCAGAAATAGCCTGCATCTGCCTGGTGTCGCCCAAAAGGTGCAGCTTCGCCTGCACTCCCCACTCCTGCAGCTCCTCCAAAGTCACTCTTTGGGTCGGAGTAGGTGTAGTCGTTCCCCTCCCGGTGGGTCTCGACCCGCTCGTCAGTCACCTTGTCGTGGGTGACCTTAGGATCGACGAGCCGGTTTCCGGCAGGGTCCTCGCCCCGGCACAGCGCCCGGAAATCCTCCTCCAGGACCTCCCCCTTGAGTCTCTGCGCACGAGCCCCCTTCCCGCACCACTGGGAGTTTCGGCCCTGTTCGGCCCCCCTCAGGTAGTAGTCCTCCTTCTTGAAATAGTCGGCTGCATGTCCGGCTTCCATCGCCCGAGGCGTCGAGAGCATCGCCTGAAGTTCCTCCGTTTATCCGATAGATGGTTTGTGCCTCAAGAGGTATTTGAGGCATTTGAGGTATTTGAGTTTTTTAATAGCTATCGGCAAAATGCCGATGGAACTTAAATACCCAGACAGGAGATATTTCCGGAGCGGAAAGAGATATTTAATAAAAACAAGAAAAGCAGAGGCTAATGTGTTATATCTACCAGCAAATCCGATGAGGGTCGACGGGTGGGCGAGGATACCTTGCAGTTAGGAGAGCGGGACACAAACTCCGGTCCCTCTGGAGCGAGTGGTGGCCAGGCGGGTTTATATCCCCCCCAAAGGGAAGGTTATACGGGAAGGGGTATCCCACCAAACGGAACATTATTCAGATCACCATGCCAAACAAGTCGATAGGATACGGTAAACCGGTGGGAGAAAATGAGATTGGATAACACCCATACCGGCGGGATGAACAGGTCCGGTCATCTACGAGTTGGAAGTGCGAAATGTAAATCAAGGAGAAATCATGGATGCTGTGAAACTTCAATCACAACTTGAGCAACATAGAAAAACCGTATCTTTCGATAGTTACGACATTACTGTACGGCAGCTTCTGGACATGGTCGCCGAAGGATCCATTGATATTGCGCCTGAGTACCAACGGCACTTCATCTGGGGGACGGACCGTCAGTCTGCATTGATCGAGTCCTTACTCCTAGGAATTCCAGTGCCATCTCTTTTCATGGCCACTAATTCTGACGCAACTTGGGAGGTCATTGATGGCCTCCAGAGATTGACCACGATGGTCAATTTCATCGGAGATGATAAAACAATTCAACGAGTAAACCCGGAATGCAGCAGGCTTCGACTTGAAAGCCTTGAGAAACTCGATGAGATGAATGGGCTCACATTCGGAGAGCTTCCCAAGTCAGTACAGCTCCATCTGCAGACCCGCCCAGTTAGAATAACGGTTTTGAATGACAAAACGGATAAGGTGGTACGGTTTGACCTTTTTGAGCGTCTCAATACCGGAGGTGTTGTCCTGCATCAACAGGAAATTCGAAACTGTGTATATATTGGCAAGTTCAATGATATGATCAAGGAACTTGCAGCCAATCCAGACTTCAGGGCGGTTGTAAAAACTACAGAACGTTCAGAGCGAACCGGCAACTTTGAAGAGCTTGTACTCAAGTTTTTCGCATATTTCCAGGATCGTGAGAAGTTTACTCATAGTGTGAAAGATTTTCTTAACGAATATATGGATCGGAAAACAAAGCGATTCGATGACGAGAATCACCTAAAACGACTGTTTGAACAAACCTTTCGTGTCCTAGCCGAGTTTCTACCTCAAGGAATCGTGAGAGGTAGTCGGGTGAACGTCACTCCGCTGGTCCTATATGAAGCAATCTCGATTGGTGTCGCAGATCTGATCGAGGGGAACACTGGTATCGATGGTACAAAACTCCGTGAAATCCTAAACGATGCAGAATTAAAGAGACTGACAACTGGCGCAACTAATACAAAGAATCGTCTTGTTAGTCGAATTGCTTTTGTTCGGGACAGAACTCGGTTATGAACTTTGCAGAACTAAACTCAAACAGCAGAACTCGCTTTCTCGAAGTCAGTGGATACCTAAGGTATATTTCCACTCTTGAGCCCCCACCCGGAAGTGGAGTTGAGGTGCCCGTCGAAGTCAAAGTGATGAAGGGGCTCTTTTATGTGCATTTGTACTCGGCACTTGAGAAGACTATCAACCAGGTGGCTGAGACAACACTGACATTTGTAACAACCTCATCCCGGCCACTTAGAGAGATCCGAGCTTCCCTCTTGGCTGTAGCCCTCCAAGACCAGATCAAATCAGTTAGGGACTGCAGTACGTCAAAAGTTCTCCAGAAATCTGTATCGCTAATGGAATCTGCTAATTCATCGGCTGCTGTGATCATGGCTGACTCGATGCTTGCTTTTTGGCTGCAAAACATTTGGGCCTCTACGATTAATGAACTGCTTGACACTTTTGGAATCGACAGTTACCGAGTGACAGGGCGAGACAAATTGTACGTTGATGAGGTCGTAGATAAAAGAAACGCGGTCGCACACGGAAGAGATAGTGCAATGTCAGTTGGTGAAAGGTTTCGCTGTACTGACCTTGAAATTCGATTCAACGTTGTTGAAACGGTAGCATTTCAAGTAGTAGAAAGTTTCCGTGAGTATTGCGAGAATAACCAGTTTACAAGAGTCTAATGGAGCAATTCCGAGGACACATCACCGCATAACCAGACGCCCCCGTGCATAGGACGGACGTCCTGGGTGCCCCGATAGAAATGGAGAAATTCGATGCGTTCTTTAAAGTGGATTGAAGGAAGAATGGATGCCGATGCCACTTCTTTAGCCGTTCGCCTTCTTCAGATAAATCGGGAGATGATTCCTACTTTTTTGTCGGCAATCCCTGACGGAAAAACGAGTCTCACGGTTACCGATCTAGCACAGGAACTTGTTGGGCTAACGCTCCATATTGCAGAAGTGGTGCTGAAGGGTGCATCCAATATGGAAGGATATGCTGAAGGGTTCTTCCCGAAATTAATCAATGCTACTGATAGTTTGTTGGAGAAATCTGACACATTTACAATCAAGCGGTACTACGCTGAAAATTTGAATACCTATCGAAAGTTATTTGTGCAAAACGAAGCGGATCGAAACATAATAAGTGTCGTTTCACGCCTTTTCACAAAGTTCTGTTTAAGGAGCCAGGAACCCCACTCTCTAATACTAGAAAATTTGCGGCAGTCTTCATCTCACTTTTATAGCCGTATTGTGGCAACACTAGCCAATGAAGGAATGGTGCGATTTGGAACTGTAACTAACTCGCTACTCCCAGGTGAAAAAGTACAAGAATTTCTTAGGCTTCGGGAAACGGAAGGGAACATCGCTAAAGGGGTTCATGATGAACTGAACAAGCCATTATGGGTGACGGTGCTATTCTTTCTCATCGTCGGTCTCTTACGTTATTTCGCAAAATAGCCCGCCACAACGCCCCCTCCAAAAGCCCCAAAAGAAAGTAGGGATCGCATGGGAAGGCAATGGTACCAGGCATTGATACATTGAGAACTTATGACGAAGAATCTCCAACCAGCGGCGGCACACAGTCTCCGCTTTGCTCCGCTGGTGCGCTCCGAGCCGTTGGCTGAAAGGAGATGTAATGGGTTCACTTAATTTTGCCAAGGGCACATTCGCTGATCACCTACATGAAGTGGTCGGTTGCAAAGCAGGTCTCGCTGTCTCGATAGAACAAATGTGCGACCTTTTAACTGAATCTGGACATGCAGACGAAATAATAGACTCTGAAAAGTATGGCCTACGAATAAGATCTGAAGAGTATGAGGACCTTTACTATAATTTACTTCATAAGGTTGGTGTCACCGAAAAGCCCTTCCAAGGAATCATTGAGGTTTTAAATCTAAGTAGAGAACTGGCCAAACTTCACGGCCAAGACTTTTCACAAGATATTTTCCAGATCTATAATACCCAAATTAAAATACAAACGGAAATAGCAATTAAAGAAGGTCGAAAGACTTTAGATCCCTCAGAAATGATAAGGCAGGCATTCTCAAAATATGGCAAAAATGGTTCTAGGGCAATCATAAGCTTTATCGAAGTGTATGATCGTATCATGAAGTATAATCCCTTTTTTGGTTCCCGTTATGCAGACTGGACTGACGTTCTTGACCTGAATGACCTTTTTTCAACGTATAAATCTAAAGTTTCAAATGGCGATTTTTTAGATCAGAGATTTATAGATTTTTTGTCCGTCAATCAAGAGAAGATTGGCAAAATTCATTGGAGAAAATTTGAAGAACTGGTCGGGGAATGTTTTACCAAGTTCGGTTATAGCGTAGAGCTAGGTCCAGGTTCAAATGATGACGGAGTAGATCTTCGAGTATGGAAGGGGGCGGCCTCAGGCTCTCCTGAATACATTATTCAGTGCAAAAGACAGGAATCTAAAATTGACAAGGTGACTGTGAAAGGTCTTTATGCTGATGTGCTTGAAGAAGGTGCCGAAATGGGACTTTTGGTTACGACTTCAGAGTTTAGTCCTGGTGCAAGAAAGACAATTGATGTTCGTGGTTATCCAGTTGGTGAAGTAAATGGTGAAATGATCAAAAAGTGGCTTGTGGCGTTAAGGACGCCTGGCAGTGGTATCGTGCGGGTCTAGCACACGGAGTGACGAGTGAAGGCAATGGGGCCAGGCTTTTATGTTTTGAAACAGGAGATGACGGGACAGGCGAGTTGATTGTTGAAGAAAGTCGTTGAAAGGACAAAAGATAAACAAATCAAAAGCGTTGCCACAAAAGGCACAAAAGCACAAAAAAATCACTGAAGCTGGTGAACTTCAGTCGGGTCGGGAGCGTACCAAACGATCCCGTGCCTCACGCATTCCCGCGAACAGTGAAGCGCTCATCTCCTCAGGAAATGATTGCGGCAGCTGTCCTGCGACCTTTTCGATGACCCCATCCATCCCCTCAAGGAGGCCAGCGATCACCCCGGCCATCTCTTCCGGCGAGAACCGGCAGCGTCCGGCCGTGGAGAGCCAGTGGCGGTACAGGATCCGGGACCACTGATAGTGGCTCGTCTTTCCCTTGGCCGCCATCGCCATCTTCAGCTCCCGCCCTTCCAACTGGCGTTTTGCGACCAGTGGGTAGGCGGACATGACGTCGTAGGCCGGGGTGAGCCGGAAGGCTCCTCCCGGCAGCAGGAAGATGCTGAAGTTCTTGGCGTGTCCGTCGATGGCCCCCATCAGCCAGAAGAGGAGTTGCAGGGTCAGGAAGGTCTTCCTGTCCCTGAGCGCATCGGCCGCCCCCAGGAGGAGGTTCATGATTCTTTCGCTCCCCGGTCCGCCGTCGCTTTCGTACTTAAGCGCCGGTGGGACCCCCAGCGCCTGGCACATGTCCTCCTGCGGCAACCTTATCAGCCAGGAACCGTCCCCCGCCCAGCGCCGGTCAAAGCGCTCGACCACGAGGGCCTTCACACCGTCGAAGCTCCTGATCTCCGCGTTTGCCACTGGCACCCCGTAGGCTTTCAGGATCAGATGGCAGAGCCACTCGTTTTCGACGCTGTCGGACAGGTCCAGTCCGCTGTGGACGATCTTCCCCACCGGAAGCTTGAAGATATGGCTGGTAGGGGTTACCCCCAAGGGGAGGCACCAGGTCCCGTTGTGCCAGAGCAGGGCCGTCTTTTCCTGTGCCCCGGCGATCGAGATGCGGAATTCCCGCTCCTTGCCCATCCCAAGCGGCATGGTCGCGTAGTTGCGCAGGGTGTCGGCAATCTCCGACTCGCTTAAGGGAACCGCCTCGACCTTTTGCACGTCGAGCGTCTCGGCATCTTCCGGTATAAGCTGAACGGCGCCGACGCAGTCCCTCCCGGCATGCCACAACAGGTCGAAAGCGCGATTGGACCGGGCCGCGAATCTCGCCTGGATCCGGTTCCTGATCGGCTGGCTGTCGGGGAGCAGGTTGTCGAAATAATTCTCCACGACGTCGCCGGCATAGGTTTCCCGCGTGAGCGGAAGGGAAAGGGACAGGGGCCTGCTCTGGTCCCAGTTGAGCCAGGCATCGGCATAGGCATATTCGAGCCTTCCGCTTGCCCCCCGTGAGAGCTGGCCGACCTTCCGGCCATTCATGAACACGTACAGTTCAGCCGAGCTTCGGGTTCGCGCCATTACCAGGTGTCTCCATTGGGCTCGTCAGCCGGGCGTTGCCGCTCCTGGACGGTCAACTCGAGGTCGAGCGCGGCCAGCAGCCGGAACAGGGTCCCCAGCTCCGTCCCCGGGTTCCCTTTTTCCACCCGGGACATGGTAGGCTGGTCAATACCAACCGTCCTGCCGACCGCGGTCTGGCTCATCTGTTTTTTCTTTCGTTCCTGACGCAGCACCGCTCCGAGAGACTCGGGAGAATGGATTTTTTGCAGCATGTGGGCCGCTCCTGGCAAATTTTATAGCCTGCGAACTATTTTCAAAGATTATAGCCTTGAAGCTATATTATGTAAATATAACTTTAAGACTATAAATGCAAGCGAAAATGCCGTGTTCTGCCGATGGCGGAACTTTCGCCGGGAAACCCCTTTTTGAACAACCGCTGTGCTTTTTCCGGTCAAGTGGCCCCTCCCCCCGTAAAAGATTTCATATAATTTCAGGCAGTAAGCGCTGGCACGCTTGACGCTAACAGAAGATGAAATTAGCAAAAATCAATATCAGACCCCTGAAGCGTTTGGGTGAAGGGGAAAGGGACAAACTACGGGAGGGATTATGCCAAAACTCATGACGGAAACGGAGACCGCCCTTTTGGTCGGGATGTCGGTGCACTGGCTGCGAAGGAAGCGCTGGGAAGGGGGCGGGATTCCCTTCATCAAGATGTCCAAGGGAAGAGGGGCCGTACGCTATACTGACGAGACGGTTCAGCAATATATCGCCGCCCATTGCCGTACCAGCACGAGCGATTCCGGCAACCAAACCTGATTTGGGAACATCTCCCTGGAAACTTGGCCCCCACAAGGTGCTGGTAGAAGACAAATAAAATCAAGATTTTATAACGGTTTCCTACCTATATCCTACCTAAATGCAATGTTCCAAACTTAACATCTCGTTATTGCATTGTTTTTTAGTTTGGGAGATGTTTTTGTGGAACCTGACCTAGTTCTGCAACGGTTGCTAGGACCCTGAGCACCAAAAGCAAAAGAGCCCGCCTAATCTGTAGGACAGATTGAGCGGGCTCTTTTTATTTCAAAGGCAAGGGGCCAAAAGGCGACCTGCCGTGATCATGCCATACGCTTTGCTCCGAGGAAACGCGACCGGTAATAGTCGCTGTTGAGGTCCGAGACGGTGACCTCTCCTTTGCCGGACGAGGCGTGTATCATCTTCCCCTCCCCCAGATATATCCCGACATGGGACGGATAGGAGGCATAGGTGTGAAAGAAGACCAGGTCTCCCTTGCGCAGATCACCGGCTGCCACCTCGGTTCCTACCGCGCTCTGCTCCCGGGCGGTTCGGGGCAGATTGATCTGATGCTCCCGGAATACTTTCTGGACGAAACTGGAACAGTCGATCCCGCTGGCATCCTCGCCTCCAAAACGGTACGGGGTGCCGAGATAGTGCGCTGCAGTGCTACCAATGGAGCCGATGTCGGTCTCCGTTGCGGGTGGGACCCCGGCGGGGACCACGGCGGGGACCTCGGCCGGGGTGGCCTGCGTACCGTTGATCGCCCGGGGAGCACGGCTTGCCTGACAGTACTCGGAATGGCGGGAAAGAAGTGCTTCAAGGGCCGGCAGCGCGCTGGGGCTCGATGCCTCGCCGTCGCCGGACAGGGAAAGAGAGTTCTGCATCATCTGGATCCGAAGCATCTCAGCGGCGGCCTGTTGCCCCTTGATCGCGGAACTCCCCTCGGCGCTGCTAAGGGAACTGAGGACCGTGCCGAAAGACAACGCGCTGATGCTGTTTTTCTTTTCCGCGCCCGGTACGTGAACTGCCGTTGTCGGGAAAATTGCCTGCAAAGGGTTGATCGACATCGTTAGTCCTATTGCACCCACTTCGATACGTCATCCTCCTGCGAGTGCAGAGCCGGAAGGGGTAACTTTTGACGGAAAGTCAAAGGGTTGGCAGAGTCCCAAACCGGAAAATACCTTCGAAAAGGCTCCAGTCCCGCTTCTTGCCTGAACAGCTGCAACCCGCGTGATCCTAGCTGCAATATCTCGGCCAAATTCCGCGGGACGCATGAGCTGTCGAAGGAGCCCCCTCAACTGCGCCAGTTTGTGGGCAGTCCGGCAACATGCGAGGCGACCGTGTAGGAACTGGAGCAGGTCAGGGAAGAAAACGCAAAAAGCTTGGGGAAGGAAGGTACATTGAAGGCGGAGCGAAAAGTCATGAGGGTCGAGTTCAGCCTTACCCCTTGAAGCAGGCCCCCCGTCGCGCGGCCGCAGTCATGGCTGCGCGGTCAATCTCCGAAGGCCTCACTCTCGGAAGAGTCCGGAGTCTCCTGCGACGTTTTCGTAACCGTGCCGCGGTATAAGACATACTGCCTGTGGCATGAACACGAATAGGCCAGCTTCACGCTCCAATGTTCCTGCACATAGCTGGGATAATCGTTTCGTATGCCGCACTCGCAGGTAAACCCCTTCTCGTCCATCTCGATACTCGGCATAAAGTCCCCTACTCCGCGCCTGATTCGTCGGCAGTTAAGAATACCATATCATACACGCCGTGGCGGCATCGCTCGCAGAGCGCCAGGGTCGCGAATTCCGGGTTTGTGCTCGCCATTCGGAGACAGATTGCCGTGCTATCTCGGCTACGGTCCGTTTGCTGAGATCTGTTACGGTGCCTGCGGATTAAAACCGGCCAACATACTGTATACGATTCTATGCACCATCCCTGCAAAGTCAACAGCCCTGCGAAAAATTGGACAAAAAAGCAACCGCCAGTCATAAGACTACTTCCCGTTTTGCCGCACAGGCTTGGCGCGCGTCCGGAAAAGGCACGGGTAGGCGACAAGGGCGGCGTCAGTCGGGTCTGAAAACGAGCGGCCCCACCAAAGCCGCCGAGACACACTATTTAAAATCTGGACTGAGAGAACAATTGCAGATTCATCCTTTTTGGTGTAAATGATTGAGGACATGCTCAGACTTCACAAGGTACATAGAAACAAATGGTTCCTTGCCTGGTCCGTCATACCGGTCTGCCTATTCCTCGTCTTTCTGGGGATAAGGGCGCCCAATCTTACGAGCCTGCACTCTTCCCCCAACCCCAAACCCCGCGCAATAATTGAAACGTCCAGCAAAACCGGCAAATCTGCCATTGCCAAGAGCGTCATTGCCTTGGAACACTTTTACGCCATTCCGGAGTTGCTGCCTCCGAAGCTGGTCAGGTCGCGGTTACTGCCCGAGGTCTACCAATTCAAATCCGCCGCGCCTCCCCAGATCGGCGCACGCGCCCCTCCTGTTTTCTGCTCCTGATTTCCCTTTTACTCGAAACTAGTGGAATATTCCAGAACAAGGAGAAATAGCATGAAACAACAGTTCAAGAGGGCCTTTCTTATTTGCGCAGCGACAGCCATTTGCTGCGGCGGCTGTGCCAAACATGAGCTCGTAAAGCAGGATCAGATGGTCCCCACGCTGACTCCTTCGGTTTCTCTGCCACCCGCAAAATCCACAGTTCCGGCAGAGGTCAAGCAAAAGGAACCGGCACAGGCAAATCACGCATTGGAGGACACCAGCCTCGCCGGATCCTCCATCAAGGAGTCGCAGGCAGAAGGGCAGGCGCTGCAAGGCACTGCAACGCAGGCCGGGAAAGATGCCGCACTGCAGCCGGCACTGGATAAGGTTTTCTTTGATTTCAACTCGTGCAAGCTTTCGCCCTCAGCAATTGAGACCCTCGCGAAAAACGCGGCGATCCTGCAACAAAAAAAGAACGTCAAAATCCGCATCGAAGGCCACTGCGACGAACTCGGCTCGGATGACTACAACCTCTCCCTCGGAGAGAGCCGCGCTAAGTCGGCGCTGAACTACCTGCACTCCATGGGCATTCCATTGGAGCGGCTCTCTGTCATCAGCTACGGCAAAGAAAAACCTGCCGATCCCGGCCACGACGAAGCAGCCAGAGCAAGAAACCGGCGCGACGAACTCGTCGTCATTTCAAAGTAAAAATTAAACAGTGGGCAATGCGTGGCGCTTCAGCAGCAAGTGAATTTTCGGAGCAGCGCGCGACGGGGTGCCCAGCCCACAGCCGGCACCAACCGGGAACTAACCGCCTGTAATGCAATAACAATGTCCGGGGAAAAGCAGGGTCAGCAAGCAGAGATTGGCATTGCTTTTTCCGGCCAATTTGCTATATTCCATCGTAGTGCGTAAACTTTTCGCGACCAAAGCATCAACACAATCAAACGGGTACACGATAATACTAAACCATCCGCGAGGATGGGGCGGAAAGCCTATTGGGTCTCACGTAGACAGCCGGGTTGCCGAAATATCACATTTCGGCAACCCGGTTTTTTTTATTGAGCCGGAACCGACCCTGTTACAGGAAATTTTTTTCCTTGGGAGAGTTTCATGCTGGCACTGGACAGCACCATCGGCTGTATCGAAGCATCCGAACCGGACGTACTGGCCATGTACCGTTCGGCCCCTCTCGTGACGACTAAGGATGCTGGTTCAAAGCCGGAATCGCGCGAGGCGTACGTCTGTGCCATCAGGAAAAAAGCCCAGGTGCGTGTCTATGTCGCCCTTGTCGCCGACGACAAAAGGATCTTCGTCTACACCAGATCGGGGGAACCGGACGCCGAAAGTGAATATGACCGCACCCTCCAGGAAGCACTCGACTTCGCCAAATCAATGGGGTTCACCCCGGAGTTAGTGAATCTCAATTACAGCGCAGCGATGAGGGAAGTCGTGGTTCGGAACATCAAGATCCTCCGTCCGCCGGGAAGCAAGGTATTTGCACTCCTCAAGCACGGGATGGCCGACGCCCCAACTCCCGCCGACGCAAACAGGCCGGCAGCACCGAAGAAACATTCGCCAGTCACGCATCCAGTCACGCATCCAGTCACGCATCCAGTTGCATCTCCAGTTGCATCTCCAGTTGCTCTCCCAGTTGTTGCGTCGCCAAACGCGACACCAACAGCGTCACTTGCGGCAACCTCGGTCGCACCCCTGATCGCAGGTCCAGTCACGTCAATTGCGCCGATGCTATTAGCGCCGGCGGCGGTCATGGCCGCTGCTGCCAGGCCAGTTCAGCCCTCCAGTGACGAAGCGCTGGCCGTGCTCAGGGGAGCATTCAACCGTGTGGCTGACGAAAATATAGCGCTGCAAAAACGGACTTCGGAAGAGGTGGATTCCCTGCGGGAAAAACTCGCGCGGGCACTGTCTGACAGCCAAAGGGAAAGGGAACAACTGGCAGCGGTCAGGGCAGGACTGGTAAAGGATCGAAACGCACAGGAAATGGCATACGCCAAGGCCCTTGCCAACCTCAAGGAGGAGCTGCAGACTCTCTCAGCCGAAAGAGACGCCCAGTCGATGAGGGAGCAAGAACTGTCCGCACTGCACCGGGAGTCGGCCGTGGAACTGGCGACGGCAGGGAAAGCCTGCTCCAGGCTGATCTCGGAAAGAGATGCGCTGGTGGTTCGCGTGGAGGCTATCGAAGCTACGTCTTCCGATCTGGCTGCGTTACAGCGCGAAGTCGCCGAGTGCTCTGGAGCGCGTGACAAGGCGCGGCGGCGCGAGTTAGAGCTTGCTGCCGAGAATGGGGAACTGACAGAGGCGTTAACGGGCGCGCGCCAGGAGATCGCCGGCCTCATCCTTGAGGGTGATGCCGCGCAAAAACTGGCGGAGCAACTCGCAGCGGAAAACCGGACCTCGGTTGCGGAAAGGAAGGCACTGCACCGGGAAATCGTGACGCTTTCCGCTCAACGGGAGGCGGCGCTGCTACGCACTGAGAGTCTTGAACAGGGGAATGCTGCCAGGGAGGTCGAACTAGAGGCTTTGCGCGCGGAGATGGCGGAGCTAGCTGCCGAACGCGAGATGCTGCAGGAGCAGGACTGTTCATTCACCGGCGAGACCACGGACCCGGAGCCATCAGAAACCCGGCTCCAGCTTCAAGATGCGGAATCTTGCCGGGCGCTCGAAGGTTTCGCCTCCCCCCCGCACCAAAACCTGGCAGAAGTAAGGGAGGGGTGCCCGGAGCTGCCGGAGCTGAGCCCCCAGCGCCCCCAGGCCGAAACCGACTTGGAAATCGGCGTAAATCATGCTGCCGCTGGACAGCTACCGGAACTCCCGCTCTTTTCCGAGCCTGACGATGATTTTTTCCCGTCGGAAGAGGGGCTGGAGTCGTGCCCCGGGCGGTTCCTGCTCCAGACAGGTCTGACTGCCATCGAATACGCCATGCCGGATGATGTCGTGGAGCTGCACCAATCCATCAACGTCGCCAACCTTTCCCCCGAGGGGAAGGGGCAGGAGAGCTGCCAGGGGTACGTCTGCTGCATGGCCAAAGCTGGCGTCCTGCGGGTCTTCGCAGCCCTGTTCGGTGCGAAAAGCGGCCGAAGCTGGGTGTATTTCCCCGAGGTGCAGCCAGGAGACGAACTGGCATACGCCAGCGCCGTCAGAGGTGCCATCAGTTTTGCCGAGGGGGTAGGGTTCATCATGGAGCCGGTGGAACTAGGTGCGGCCAGCCGGCAGCACGATGATGCCATCACGCGTTGCCCGGTACTGCAGTGCACGGACCGCCTGAAATGAAACGAAGCGCCTACGTGTGCAGTCGGGTTGAACCATAACGCGGCAGGTTTTTCCTTGGGAGGAGAGCCGAACTACCGCTTGAACATGAAATCGCTCCACCTGTCGCCAGGCTTGCTAAGGGGTTGCTGGCTCTTTCGTATCGGGTCGCGACCCACCTGGACCCACCCGTCTGACCTGAGAAAAGCGACGATCTTCTTTTCCTGAATCAGATAATCGAGCATATACGCAGGGACAATCTTTTCATCACCGTTGGCAAAAATAACCGACATACAGCTTCTCTCCCTAACACCAATCGCTGCAACCGCCACTCACCTCGTTATCACAATTACTGCAAGACGCATCATTCACCTCCTTGAATTCTATCTTAAACGGCCCAGCAAAACAACACAATATTGGCCAACACGCTACAAGCCATCGGCGAAACCGATCACGCCGGACTTGCCCCCCCAACCTCGCCAAGGCTGTTCCTGTCCGGACACCCTTACCGGCGTCCTCCGAATTATCTCGGAAATATGCAGCAACGCTCCTCTAATTGCCCGGATCGGAGCTCGATTGCCGTACGATAAATCTCGGTTGAGCGACCTGCCCCGTCGTCAATGAACGCATTCATTGATCAGCTTTTCTCCTCGCAGTGTCTCCTCTTGCCGGAGGTTTACCATGCCTCTGCGTCTCGGCCGAGACCAACTCGACCGTCACCTTGCCGAGTGCTATCTGGGTTTCCACCTTCACCGGCACCTTGTTTTCGTCGTCGGTCAGCCAGATCAGCAGTTCTCCGGCTCTCTTGAAGATGCCGTCTGTCTTTAGCAGCGGCTTCACCACCAGTGCCTGTGCCTTTCTGAAGCCGGGAAGAGATATCTGCTCCTGGCGCATTACCTTGACAGGTAAGGCAGAGTAGGTATCACAGTCATAGACGTGCAACAACTCGGTTGATCCCACCTTCAGCTGCCGATTCCTCAAGAAATATACCGCAGATAGGAGGTCGAGCACTTCGCTGTTGGGGATTGGTTCCGTCATGCTGCGTTTCCTGAGATTATCGATCCAGAACACGCTCTGCTCGCGCAGGAAGAGGGTGAAACCGCGATCTCTCTTGAAGGAGCCTTCCTGCTGCTTGATCTTGGTGATGATGAAGTTGCCGCCGATGTGCCTGGTTTCGACGAGATCGTCCACGGGGTACAGGCTGGAGAGGGCGGAGGTTGACTTGACCCTGAGCGTGATCAGCACATCCCCGCGCTCGTTTATCGCCTCCAGTTCGGCAATCCCCACCGGGAGACCGAGCATGCTTACCTGGTAGGTGAGCTTTTCCCATCCGGTCGTCATGAACTCGCCGGCTGTTCTCAGGGGCGGCTTGATTGCGTATCCGGGCATTTTTTCCGGTGCTGTCACAGGTTTTGTCTCGGCTGTCGATTCCTTGCCCTGCATGGAGACGTCCGCCTTCCCAGTATTTATTGCAGGGCTGTTTTTTGCCGACTCATGCTCGTGTTCGGCCTGGCCCGGTGGATTTCCTTTCAGCGGCGTATCGGCTGATGCTGCTCCCTCTTCATCTTCCGCATCTGCCGCATCCGTGGCTGTCTCTGTGGCTTCCCGGCCGGCAGCCTCCTTGACAGACACAGTGTCAACGCTTGGCCCCTTCAGGTCGACCATGACAGCCTGAAGCTGCGTGACCGGTTTGGCGAAATGGTAGCCTCCGAGTTTTGCCAACGGAAACAGTATCAGGAGATGCACTATGGCTGATAATAAGATGCTAACCGACCAGATTCGGATTTTATCTCGATGCAAGTCCATGAGGTTTGTATTCCGATTATAAACCAGCTCAATATTTGCGTTGCAATGCGGTTGAGGCTCGTGACTATCTTTCAGCGAATAAATAGCACCGGTAGTGCTGAATTTATATCAAAAACAGGCGAAAAAAGCCGGCACGGAGTGCCGGCTTACATTGTAGAGCAGTGAGGAGAGGGGCATCGCTGCCCCTCTCCGTCATGGATAAACAGGTTAGTAGGTCAGAGGGCGCTGGACGTCCCTGAGCCCGGAAGGGTTGTTGGAGAAGGTGTTTGAAGTACCGCCATGGCCGCCGCCGATCGAGGAGCCGCCGTGGTCGGTGCAGGCGCCCCAAGTGCCGATGACCTGCTCACCCGCCGAGTTTATCACGTTGAAGCCAGGGGCGTTTGTCGCGTTGTTGAGCGTGTAGCAGGTTGCCCTGGAACCTGTGTAGAGAGTCCTCTCTTCCCAGGTGGTGGTGAGTTCGGGTGTGTTAGTACCCAAAGCCGCCCCATTGCCATCAGGGAGACCGATGCGGCCATCATTTCGCAGATGGTTGTTCGGGGCGTACTTAACGTTGCCCAGACCCGGCAAGAAGCGGTACGGCTTCTGAGATACGCCGGTGCCGTCGACGTAAGTGATGTTGCCGCCGTGGATGCCGCCAAACCGTGCATCGGCACCGCTGTTGTGGCAGTTGGCGCACTGGATGCCTAAGATGTTGCCGCCTGCGCCGTTACCCCAAGTGGACGGGGCACCCCACGTGGACGCGTTGCCCGTACGGTTGACCCGGAGAGCGCCGATTTGGCCGGCGCTATTAAAGGTCCACTGGTCGTCGTTGCAGTCGCCGGTGCTGTTTACACCTTCGTGTTTGGCGAAAGCGCCGTACCTGCTGTAGGCATGGCAGTTGAAGCAGACCAAGGACGGGACGGTGGTGATGTCGAAGGTTGTAGCGAAGTTGCCTGCGCCGGCACCTGCAATGCCGGTACCGTTGTGCAGTTCGTCCGATCCTTTGCTGTTACGCAGCATGTACTCGTTGGCAGAGCCGTGGGCGCCGATAGCAACCGGGGTCGTCGCAGTGCCGTTAGCCAGTAATGCTGAATTTGGTTTCCATTGGCCGACGGTGTGGCAGTCGCCGCAATGGAGGGTTGAATCGTCGCCAAGCGTCTGGGTTGCGGCGGCACCAAGCGGTACGTAGGCGGTGGCGAAGAAGCCGGCATCAAACAGTGTTGAACGTTTGCCCGGGCCGGACTTGCCATCAGGATAGTTAACGCCGTTAAAGGCTGCCCCGGAGTTATTGGCAAAAGTGGCCGGGGTGGCGATCTGGCGTACGCCGGTACCCGTTGCGAGTCTTGAGTTGCCGGTGTAGCGCTTGCCGCGGACCGCGTGGTGCGAAGCGTTGCCGGTGCTGAACTGGCCGAAGACATTGACGACCCTACCGCGGGACATCTGGTCGTAGCCGTTGGTGATGGCATCGTTGAACGGGTTGCCAGCCGTATTGCCAATGCCACCGGCCAACGGTGCACCGTTGGCGTTATGGCAGGAGAAGCAGAACTGATCCATCAGGCTGTGGTCAGGAGTGGCAGGATTCCACGGGAATACGGAGACGCTGGCGATGGTGGTAGACTTGTTGCCGCCGATTTCCTTGGCAAGCTGGGCCGCCGGGATACCGCCGCCGTTACGCAGGTAGACGTTACCGTCCTTCATGTGGAAGTTTTCATCGATAGTGACTACGCCGTTGACGACAGTACCTTCGGCGTGGCAGCCGAGGCACTGTGCGGCGGTCGGGTCGCTGCCATCGCTGTTCACGATGTGGTGCGATTTCTTGGCGGTGTTCGCGCCGAATTCGCCGCTAATGCCGGTGATGGAACGTACGCCATTGCCGGTGCTTTTGAACACGTTGTCGCCGACCCTACCAGGTCCATGCTGCGGTGCAGCTACGTCATGGCAGAAAACGCAGTCGGCAGTCTCTGGCACCTTGGCGCCGTGGACACTGCCAACGCGGCTGTCGGTGTGGCAATGGGCGCAGTTGTTGTTAACAAAGCCTCCATTGGCCGGTTTGGCCAGATCGAAAAGCGCATTCAGGTTCTGAGTGGTCGGCGCCAGTGCGCCTGCGGTAGTGGTATGGCAGACAATGCACCTGGTAGTTGTTCCATCGGGGTTCGTTACGTTCAGCGGGTCATTAAACGGAATCGGGCCTATGCCATTGTGCTGGGCTCCACCGCCGTGGCAACCCTGGCAACCGAGATCGGTATCAGTTCGGCCAGGCTGGTTATGCGAGTTGCTCGTGGTGAGAAAATCGGCAACAATGCCTGTTATCGATGCCGGATCAATTGAAGCTGCGTGGCAGACCCTGCAGGTGGCCTCGTCGGCAACCCTCGGTACATTCGCGGGAGTAGCATTCCCCTCTTTTTTGTCCGTACCGCAAGCGGAAAGCGCGGCGGTGACCAAGAGTGAGACGATTACGGCAGAAAACTTATACGCTGTTCTACTCATGTTTGTTCCTCCTTGGTTAGTAGTTTGCTCAGTTAATAAGTTCCTGGCAGGTGGCACTTGGTGCAAACCCTGCTCCCGGCCT
>Ga0209125_1001968_pt1 | contig 17200 bp, 14 predicted proteins | sample BarGraIncub1131A_FD_184503 | JGI IMG/M metagenome (GOLD analysis project Ga0209125, IMG submission 184503) | Arctic peat soil microbial communities from Barrow, Alaska - Barrow Graham LP Incubations 11-31A (SPAdes) (version 2) | ecosystem: Environmental > Terrestrial > Soil > Wetlands > Peat...
CAATGTTCTAAGATTATGACCGGCGCTATGGTACCAGAGGGTGTCGATGTGGTAATCATGGTTGAAGATACTGTTGAAATTTCAAAAGGAGAGATTCTCTTTGTTGGTCAAAAGACAGGCGTCAATATTTGCTATCGTGCAGAGGATATTCGTTCGGGTGATAAGGTGCTTGACGCAGGAACGTTGATCTGTCCGAGTCATATCGCGGTGTTGGCTGCTGTAGGATGTGCAATGCCATTGGTTTACAGACAGCCTGTCGTTGCCATTTTATCAACAGGAGATGAGCTTGTTGAACCTGCCATGAAACCTAAACTTTCTCAGATTCGCAACAGTAACGCTGCACAGTTGACCGCTCAGATTACTTCAATGAATGCCATTCCTGTTTATCTGGGTATCGTGCCTGATGTTGAAGAACAGACGAGAAAGGCAATTGAACAGGCACTATCAAAAGCAGATGTAGTACTCTTAACTGGTGGGGTTTCAATGGGGGACTATGATTTAGTACCCAGGATTCTGCATGAGCAAAAGGTTGAGATTCTTTTTGAGAGCATTGCGGTTCAACCCGGAAAGCCTACTGTGTTTGGCGTCAGAGATAGAAAGTATATTTTTGGCCTTCCCGGTAATCCTGTTTCTTCCTTTGTTCAATTTGAAATGCTGGTTAAGCCACTGCTTTATGCTATAAGCGGACATACTTATTGTCCTATTCAATTAAAACTTCCACTGGCTGTTGATTATACACGCAGAAATAATCAGAGAAGAGCTTTTGTGCCGGTTACTATTCAGCATTTGGGTGAAGTTGAACCCATAGAATATCATGGATCTGCACATATTCATGCGTATGTTTCTGCGCATGGGATAATGAGTGTACCTCCCGGAATCACACATATAAAAAAAGGAGATCTTGTAGATGTTAGATCATTATAACCGCAACATAAATTATTTACGCATCTCTGTAACGGACAGATGCAATCTTCGGTGTCGTTATTGTATGCCTGAGGAGGGTGTGAAATTGCTCGACCATAAGGAGATTCTTTCTTTTGAAGAGATTGTAGAAGTTGTAAAAGCGGCTGTGAACCTGGGTGTTAATAAAATTCGTATAACAGGTGGAGAGCCGCTGGTGAGAAAAGGAATCGTAGATTTGGTGAAGATGATTTCTGCAATAACCGGCATTAATGATTTATCAATGACTTCTAATGGCATTCTTTTGACTGATTTTGCTCCTGCGCTGAAAGATGCGGGATTACAACGTGTTAATATTAGTCTGGATTCAGTTGATCCCAATCGTTATGCCTTTCTGACAAGGGGAGGGGATTTGAAAAAGGCACTAATGGGGATTGATGCTGCCAGAGATGCAGGGTTATTCCCTATAAAAATAAATTGTGTGGTTCAACAATCGTCGGATGAACCTGATGCTGTCTCAGTTGCTGAATATTGTAATCAAAAGGGACTGGACGTACGTTTTATTCAACAGATGGCGCTTCACTCAGGAAAATTTGCTGTAGTCGAAGGGGGAACAGGTGGAGATTGTGCACATTGTAATCGTCTCAGGTTGACTGCTAATGGAATGATCAAGCCCTGTCTGTTCAATAATATTGGTTATGATGTAAGGGTATTGGGTGTTGAAACGGCCTTAAGAGAAGCTGTGCTGAATAAACCGGAATGTGGAACAACCAATACTTCGGGCTCATTTTATAATATAGGAGGATGAAAGTGAACAAGTTAACGCATACTGACGAAAAGGGCAAGGCCAACATGGTTGATGTGAGCGCTAAACCTCAACAGCTTAGAATTGCAAAAGCAACAGGGAATATTTATTTGCAGATTGAAACCTTACAGTTGATTCGAGACAACCAAATGAAGAAAGGTGATGTACTTACTGTTGCAGAAATAGCCGGTATACAGGCTGCTAAACGCACCGGGGAGCTAATTCCATTATGTCATCCTTTGCTACTGACAAAAATTTCAGTTAAAGCAAAACTGATTGAAACGGGGGTAGAGGTAGATGCTGAAGTGCATTGCATTGGATCTACCGGAGTTGAAATGGAGGCATTGACAGCAGTCTCAACAGCTCTTTTGACAGTTTATGATATGTGCAAAGCTGTTGATAAGAAAATGATTATACAAGGTATTAGACTTGTTGAAAAAACAAAGAGTGACATTTAGATTTCAAATCATTGATTATCATTATTTAGTACTGCTCAATTCATCCTGCTGGCTTTTGAGAATACGGATGGCTTCGGGTGCTTCTTTTTCAAAATTGACCCAACTGCACTCAATTGAAACTTTACCCTTGTAATTTATTTGGTGTAATGCTTTGTAAAATTGTGTGAAATCCTCTTTACTCACCCCGGGAGCAGCTCTTTTCTCTTTTTCTGCAATATGGCAATGAACCAATAGCTTACCTGCCTGTACAATTGATTCGGGTGTTTCACCCTCGCAGTTCATATGAAAAAAATCAGCAAGGACACGTATGTTTCTATGATTTACCACGCGTGAAATTTCACATGCTTCTTTTACTGTGTTGATAAAATTACATTCCTGACTTCTTAATGGTTCTATTGCAATCGTCACATTGTTTTCTTTGGCTATCGGTCCGATTTGACGGAGTAATTCAATGAATTGATCGCGTGCTTTTTGTTTATCAAATCCTTCTGGTATATTTCGTGAAGTACCACTCCCAAAAACGATAATTTTAATGCCTGCTATTTTAGCCCTTTGTAAAGCAATCCTGGCATATTCAAGGACTTTATCCTGATCAAACTCGGGGCCTGTAGTTTTCATTGTTCCGGGTATAAACCCATTACAGGCATAGAGGGCTATTCCACTCTTGTGAATCAGTTCAAGGTTTTTCTGAAAAATTTCTTCTGGTTTAGCTGGGGCTAGAAAACTTTCGACTCCACATTCAATATAATCAAACCCCATTGTACGAACCAACTGACTATTATCAGCTTTTTGACAAACACCAAGTGGAAAATATTTTGATTGATTATGTTTTTGAGCATTCATTGACAAAGTAATACTCAACAGGAAAATTACAGGTACGATTTTCATGAGATTACTATATTTTAATTGGGATGTATTATGAATTATAAAAATATATGCATTTAATACCCCGCTATTTTCAACAGGGTATTAAATCAGTAAATATTTATTAATATTTAAACACTTTATTTCCAGCCATAACCTGTTTAGTTTTTGGATCGAAGACAACCCTTTGTCCTGTTCGGAGTGCAGCTGTAGACATGATGCAACTGATTGAATGGTTGTAGCCTGCTTCTACCGGGGCATTGGTTTTTGGATTATTATTCCTGACACATTCCAGCCAGTTTCTCATGTGCAAGTTGGTTAACGGATCGCCTCCAGTGTTTGCACCAGTTTCAATAACAATATTGGGTAAAGAAAACTCTTCCAATAAAAATGGTTTCATTCCCATTTCTTTAGCAGCCCCTTCCGTTAATCCACCTGCTGAGGTCACTTTGTTTTTATCCAGATCAAGCGTTCCTCCATTTGAAAAATATAATTCTTTGGTACCTCCTGCTGAATTGACTTGTCTTGAGGAATAAATTACCTGAAACCCATCTTCAGTTGTGTTGTGTGGCCCATATTCAAATACGGCAGTCATAGTGTCAAAATTCTTTCTTCCGTCATTCCAAAGATAAATGCCACCATTTGCAGCTACTGATCTTGGATATTCCAGATGAGAGAACCAGTTTACGGTATCAATCTGATGTGCCATCCATTGTCCGGGTATGCCTGAAGAGTATGGCCAGAATAAACGAAACTCCAGATACTTTCTGGGATCCCATTCTTCAAAAGGACGGTTTAATAAAAAACGTTTCCAATCTGTATCTTTCTCCCGAATAGATTTGACTAATTCAGGTCGTCTCCATCTACCCGGCTGATTTACATTCCAGGTCATTTCAACACCAACAATTTTTCCAAACTTGCCACTTTGTATATAATCGTGAGCAGCCTGATAATTAGATCCGGAACGGCGTTGAGAGCCAATCTGAATCACCTTGTGTGATTCTCCGGCTGCTTTTAATGCCAGATTAGCATCATCCATGGTTTCAGCAAAAGGTTTTTCGCAATAAACATCACTACCTGCCCGAACGGCTTCTGCACACAACAATGCATGCGAGAAATCGGCTGTGGATAAGATTACAGCATCAGGTTTTTGATTCCACAACTCTTCGGTGTTAACCGCTGATTTAATCTTTTGGCCCGTCTTATCAAGCACCCATTTAAGTCCTTCTTCTCTGTGAACACTCCATAAATCGCAAACTGAAACAAATTCGAAGTTCAGTTCTTTCGCGTGATTAAGAAAACAAGGTCCTAAAGTGGCTTTAAAACGATCGGAGAATCCAAGTATAGCAATCTGGACCCTATCGTTAGCACCTTTAATACGACCATAACTTTTAGCAGAAAAACCAAGGCCTCCAATAGCAATACCGGCTGTGGTTAATGCTGATTTTTTGATAAAATCTCTTCGGGATGACATGTGTTTAGTTTTTATTTCTCAAATATATTATGAAAAATTCACAAAACAAATTAATCTATAAGGTGATAACTAATTTAATTTTTTTTGATCGGTTGAGTTTATATACCAGTCTTCCTACACTGTATCCAATCACTGCACCGACAAAAACATCTGTTGCCCAGTGATCATTTCCAGTAATCCTTGCAACCCCTATCAATGATGCCATTGTGTAGGCCACGGGAGGCACCCATTTGTAATCAGCATATGTTGAAGCGATGACAGTGGCTAAAGAAAAAGCTGTAGCGGTATGCGATGAGAAAAAAGAATCATTTTTCAGGTCTAAACGAGGACCATCCCATTGGTTTGGTTTTGATGGGAAATCGTCATATGGACGATGCCGATGTGCTAAAACCTTACTCCAGGTTGCGATTGCATTTGTAATAATGATTGCCTTACCGGCAGTAATTGTAAAACCACTCAAATCATCTTTATCTGAAGTATGCGCATAAATATAGGTAGCCCCAAGAGCCGGGAGAATATACAATGCGTTTCCAAAAGTCGCGAAAGTATTGCTGAATCCCTTTATAAACGGGGTGTTGTTGCGATAAATCATATTATTGAGTGGCTCATCAACCTGATGGATTGCTATTACAGCACCACTGAATGCAAGAACTTTTAGCCAATCATTTCCTGACCAGTGAAGTGGTGAGGAATAAACTTTGCCACCATCGCGAAAACCTGATCCTACAGTACGGAGATTTAGAATCGAGTATTTAAACGTTTCAAGCGTATCAGGAACGACAGGTTTGACACTATCTAAAGAAGATATTATTATTTTCTGGGCATTACTATTTGATAAATTGGCGACGATTATCATTATGATAATCAGTAATCTGCAGATTATGGAGTGTTTCAAGGAAAAGTATTTTCTGATTATAAACGTTCTTCGACCTTAGCCAGATTCCAAAAAGCATCCATTTCGGCGAGTGTCATTTCATGGATTAATTTCCCTGCTTCTTTTGCTTTGTCTTCAATGAAACGAAATCTGCGGATAAACTTGCGGTTACCACGTTCAAGCGCATCTTCCGGATTTACTCCTACAAATCGGGCATAGTTTACAAGTGCAAAAAGATAATCACCAAATTCTTCTTCCAGTTTCTCGTGGTCGGTTCCATCATTCACTTCATCGAGCATTTCCTGTTGCTCTTCCATTACTTTGTCCCAGACCTGTGATGATTCCTCCCAGTCAAACCCAACGCCTCTGGCTTTTTCCTGGATTCTATGTGCCTTTATCATCGCGGGTAAAGAATTTGGTACTCCAGATAATACTGAAGTTCGGCCTTCACCCATCTTTATCTTTTCCCAGTTTTGGCTTACGGCTTCTGCGTTATCGGCCTTAACTGTTCCATAAATATGTGGGTGTCTACGGATCAGCTTTTCATTGATGCTTTCAAGGATTTCCTGCATGTTGAAGGCGTTAAGCTCAGCACCTACTTTTGCATAGAAAACGATATGCATCATCAAATCGCCTAATTCTTTTTTTACTTCAACCAGATCTTTTTCTAAAATAGCGTCTGAAAGTTCATAAGTCTCTTCGATAGTCAGGTAACGAAGTGTTTCAAGGGTCTGTTTTTTATCCCAGGGACACTTTTCCCTCAGTTCATCCATTATATTGAGCAGCCGCTCAAAAGCAGCAAGACGTGGGTCCATATTATTAATTTTATGCAAAAGTACTTCTTTCCTTTTACTTGCGTGTGCTATTAGCAGATACTTCTTCAAGTAAAGAAATGAATAGTATATTTGTAACGATCTAAATACATTAATATTGAGTACTCCTCTACTACTTTCTTCAACCATAAAAAAAGAGACATTAAAGGGTTCACTGCTGGTTTTGGCCGGAGCTTCTGGTTATGGTTTATTATCCCCGATAGCAAAACTTGCTTATAAAGAAGGATTTAGTGCTGCTACTGTAAGTGTAAGCCAGGTATTGACAGGGGTTTTAATGGTTGGTCTGATTCTGACTATCCAATATTTCACTGGAACAAAATCTTCTACTTATTTAAAGCCATCTGCTCGCCAGAAATTTTTATTAGCTGGTGCAGGTACTTTTTTGGGACTAACAACTGTATTTATTTACAAGGCGCTTGTATTGCTACCTGCATCAATAGGAATAGTTCTTCTTTTTCAATTTACCTGGATGGGAATTGTTTTGGAAGTGATTTTATCCAAAAAGAGACCTGACAATGCCAAGCTTTTTTCTTTGTTGATCCTACTTACGGGGACTTTGTTTGCTTCAGGAGCGATTGAAACGAGCAGTGCTCATTTAAGTACAATTGGAATTATATGGGCTTTGCTATCTGCAGTAACATACACACTTGTCATATATGTCAGCGGGAATACTGTAACAGAAGCTGCTCCATTTATTAGAACATTTTACATGTCGTTGGGGTCTTTGGCAATAACTTTATTATGTTTTCCTCCCGAGACTATTGTCTTTACACTATCAAATACTGAAATGATAAAGTGGGGATTGCTCCTTGGGTTTCTTGGTGCAGTGCTAGCACCAGTACTTTTGAATACAGGGTTGCCAACTGTTAGTCTGGCGCTTGGAACTATAATTAGTGCTGCAGAGTTACCTGTCGTGGTGATCGCATCTATACTTATCCTTAATGAAAATGTTAGTGCACTTCAGTGGCTAGGTGTTGTAGGAATTTTATTTGCCATTGCTTTGCCTTACTTTATGAATAATAAGCAGAAATAAAAAGGCTTGCCAATACTCTGGCAAGCCTATATAAAATAATTTTCCTTTAATCTCGTTTGGTTTAATTCCTCGAAGCTCTGCTTCGATATTAAAATGTTTTCAATTAATACCTCGTCAGCTCTGCTGCGAGGTAGTTTATTTTTTAATATGCCCTTGCGAAGACAACTCGCTGTGTTGATGGTTTACACGAGTAAATACATTTACCTGCTTCAAGCTTATTATTGAGAGGGATACAACGGATGGTCGCTTTGGTCTCATCTTTAATCTTCTGTTCTGTTTCAGGTGTTCCATCCCAATGTGCCATAATAAAACCAGCCTTGTTGTCAAGAATATCCACAAACTCTTCCCAGGTGTCTGCATTTCGCGTGTTTTCTTCACGGAAAGCAAGTGCTTTTTGGAACATATTGTCCTGGATATTTTCCAGAAGATGAAAAATCTTTTTATCAATATCGATAATCTGATACACAGCTTTCTCCAGTGTGTCACGTCGAGCCACTTCTACAGTACCGTTCTCAAGATCACGTGGTCCGATAACGATACGTACGGGTACTCCCTTAAATTCATACTCGTTAAACTTCCAGCCTGGTTTTTGTGTATCGCGGTCATCATATTTAACACTGATACCCTTTGCCTGAAGATTGTTTTTTATTTTAATTGCCGTCTCACTAATAATCGCCAGCTGCTCGGCATTTTTATAAATAGGAATAATTACTACCTGATTAGGCGCAAGTTTTGGAGGCAATACCAATCCATTATCATCTGAATGAGCCATGATAAGTGCCCCCATTAAGCGGGTTGACACTCCCCAGGAGGTTGCCCAAACATATTCCAGCTTGTTTTCTTTGCTAAGGAATTTAACATCGAATGCTTTTGCAAAGTTTTCTCCTAAAAAATGAGAAGTACCGGTTTGAAGAGCTTTGCCATCCTGCATGAGTGCTTCAATGCAATAGGTTTCCAATGCACCTGCAAAACGTTCATTGGGCGATTTAGTACCTCTGAGCACTGGTACTGCCATATAGTTTTCGGCAAAGTCGGCGTAAACGTTTAACATTTGTTCAGCCTCAACAATAGCTTCTGCCTTTGTAGCATGAGCCGTATGCCCTTCTTGCCATAAAAATTCAGTTGTTCTGAGAAATAATCGTGTTCGCATCTCCCAACGTACTACATTTGCCCATTGGTTAACCAGTAGGGGTAAATCTCGCCAGGACTTAATCCAACCTCTATAGGTATCCCAGATAATAGTTTCTGAAGTCGGACGAACAATTAATTCTTCTTCAAGCTTGGCATCTTCATCAACTATTATACCTTTGCCATCTGGAGAATTTTTTAATCGGTAATGAGTGACTACAGCGCATTCTTTCGCGAAGCCTGCAACATGACTGGCTTCTTTGCTGAAGAATGATTTGGGGATAAATAAAGGGAAATATGCATTAACATGTCCGGTATCTTTAAACATTTTATCCAGGACTGCCTGCATTTTTTCCCATATGGCATAGCCGGAGGGTTTAATTACCATGCATCCTCTAACTGCAGAATTTTCTGCAAGGTCTGCCTTGATCACCAGGTCATTATACCATTGTGAATAATTTTCTGCTCTTGAAGGAAAATCTTTAGCCATTTGGTTTCTTGTGGTACAAAATTTGTAATGAATTTAATAAATAATTACCGAAGCAAAGTTACAAAATAATAAAGATTAAGCTCCGGGAACTATAATATATCTTAAGAATTGGAGGGAAATGTCATGAAAAAAATTGTAACATCGGTCATTGTGGTACTTAGCACACTTACCGCTTGTACTGTCCAGAATCAGGGACAGAGCTATGATGAAGTTTACTATAGCCCAAATGATAAGTCTACAATTGCTGAAGTGAAAAGACCTGTATTGCATAAAACTACCAAGGAGGTTGAGATTACAGCCGATTCAAACGACCTTGGTGAGTCGGTTATTGGGAATAATAATCGTAACAATGGAATGACACAGGATACAAAGTCCGCATTGGATACCGAATCTTATGTTACAGATAATAGCATTAACAATAATTTTAACTACGACGATTATTATGACTATTCATACGCATCAAGAATAAGAAGATTCCAATATGGTTATTTTAATGACTATTACCATGATTTTTATACTAATCGTTATTGGTATGACTACAATCCTGGATATTGGGGTTCAAGTATTTATTCAGGCTGGGGAATGAATCCCGGTATGTCTTTTTATATGGATCCATTCTCGTTCGGATATTCATCTTTTGGATTTGGATATAATGGATTTTGGAATGGCTACAGGGGTTTTTATGATGGTTATAACGGATTCGGTTATGGCTATGGTGGATATGGTTATGGTGGTTATGGCTATGGTGGATATGGTTATGGTGGATATGGTTATGGTGGTGGTTACGGCTTTGGTGGTTACGGATACGGTGGCGGTTATACCAACAGTAATGATCGTAATTCTTCAGTTTATTATGGTCCACGTAAAGATGTTTCAAGTTCAAATGGCCCAACTCCGGGAGAACGCACTGCTTTTACCCAACGTTATAATGCCTTTTCAAATGGTGGAGGTGCAGTAACAACTGTAAATTCTCCTAGAAATGGTCAGGCAGTAATTAATAATAATATCTCAGGTAATTCGGGTAATAAAGTTGCCACAATTAATACTGGCAGAATGAATCAACTCCAAAATGGTAGTGGAAATAACCTTTTTGAATCATCTAATGCAAATGTACAACGTCCCGTTAATAATAGAGGACTGTTGAACCGTAATGACATAAATCGCTTTATATCAGATCCCGTAAGAGATCCTCAGGTTAATACAAAGAAAACTGATGCTCGTTCTTTTCAGCAACAACAGAATAGTTATTTTAAAGATAGGGCTGTCGGAAATACACCAAATAAAGTGACACGTGAAAATAGCGCTGTACGATATACGAAACCTCAACAGGATGTTGCACCGCAGCAGTATTACAGCCCTGTAAATTTACGACCTCGTTCTGGTAATGAATATACAAGTCCGAGTTATAGAAATCCAGGTGAATATAATTCAAAACAAGCTACACCTCAAAGATCTGTTTCAGATCCTCAGAGGTATGCCCCCCCCAGGGTTTATCAATCACCTGTGAATACTCCTAGTTACAATAGTAATAAGAGAGAAGTAAGTAATTTTAACACGCGTTCTTCTTCGGATTATTCTGCACCTTCAAGTCCATCACGTAGTACATACACTGCACCGACACAGACATATTCTGCACCTAGTCAGCCGTCTTATTCTGCCCCATCAAGTTCCCGTGAATCAAGTTCAGGCTCAAGTTCAGGCTCAGGCTCTTCCGGTGGTTCATACAACGGTCCACGTAGGTAAATTAGTAAAGTTTAAAAAATTAAGACACTATGAAAAAACTAATAATTTCTCTAATAATTTTCCTGACTGCTTCAACTGCAGTTATCGCTCAAAGTGAAGTAGACGCACTGCGTTTTAGCAGGATTCAATTTGGTGGTTCTGCCCGGTATTGGGGCTTGGGAGGAGCTTATGGTGCTGTAGGAGCTGATTTTTCTGCAGTTAGTACCAATCCTGCCGGAATGGGATTATATAAAAGATCTGAAATTATATTTACACCTACTTTTATTGGTTCAAAAGCTTCATCTAAATTTAACGGTACTAATTCTGACGATTCTAAAAGTAGTTTTAATATCGGTAATATCGGGGTTGTAATTGTTGTTGATAATCCTGATACTAAAACTTCAGGTGACTGGAAAAACTTTCAGTTTGGTTTTGGATACAATCGTTTAGCTAACTATAATACGAATTACCTGATTAGCGGGAGAAATCCAAAATCTTCATTATTGTCAGAATATGTAAATAAAGCGAATGGAACTGCTCCGGGAGATTTGAGTGAGTTTGATACTCAGCTTGCTTTCAATGATTCTCTTATCTTCGTTACAGACAAAAATAGGAATATTTACAGTGCCGATATTCTTGGAGTTAATCCCTTTCCTGGAATTGATCAAATGAAATCTATATCAACAAAGGGGTATTTAGGCGAAACAGTATTTGCCGGATCAGGAAATTATCAGGATAGAGTGTATTTCGGTGCTTCTATTGGCATTCTTAGTCTTAGGTATGAGGAATCATCAAACTTGATTGAGACTGATAATGGCGATAAAGTACCATATTTTAAATCACTAAATAAATATGATTATCAATTAATAAGAGGTACAGGCTATAATCTGAAACTGGGTGTAATTGTAAGAGCAACTGATTGGTTAAGACTAGGCGCTGCATTACATACTCCGTCATTATTTAGTAAGTTGAATATTGATTTCAATTCAAGTATGTCTTCTTCTTTTGATAATGGATTTAAAGCAGAGGCAAGCTCTCGTCAGGGACTTTACACATTCGACTTGACGACTCCATTAAAGTTGATCGGTAGTGCCGCATTCGTGATTGGTAAATCAGGGCTTATCTCTGCCGATTATGAAATGGTTGATTATTCTAAATCTCGCTTACGCCCTTCCATTGATTTTACTAATGAAAATCAACGAATTCAAGATAAATATAAGAGTACTTCTAATTTACGTCTTGGTGGAGAATATCGTTTTGGTCAAATTAGTTTCCGTGGAGGTTATGGTATTTTTGGGAGCCCTTACAAATCAAATATCAATGATGGAAAAGGTTCACTGGTTTCTTTTGGCTTAGGATATCGGACTGCAGACTACTTTGTTGATTGCGCATATACTAATTACAGTATGACTGAAAATTACTATTTATATGGGGTCGATATTGCAAACAGCGCTTCTTTAAAGACAACAAATAATACGTTTATGGTTTCTTTCGGTTTGAAGTTCTGATAACATCAATAGAATAATGTTTTTTCTGATTGAAAAATGTGTTGTTTTGTTAAAATGTCGGAGTTCTAGTACCCCGACATTTTTTATGTGATGTAAGCGTTTATCTGTTTGTTCTGCTTAATCCTGCTTCAGCTTTTTGAGAAATACTATTTTTAAATTCTGTAGGATTCATAGCCAGACTTTTTTTATAATACGATCTGGCCAACTCAATATTTTTCATGTTCTCATAAATAATGCCCATTTGAAGTGCTGCATTAGCTGCAAAATACCACGGCTTATCTTGTCCTTTTTCAATAGTTAAGTCATAATAACGGATTGCCTCTACAATTTTGCCTGATTCATGAAAGACTCTTGCTGATCGGTACAAGTATTCTAATGATTGATGCTCTGTCTTTGAAGTATTTTGATTAAATATAGCTAATTCTTCAAGTGCCCGATCATAATACCCGCCGTCAAACAATAGCTGTGCTTTCAATAAGTGTGAGTTGGGAAGTTCTCCTGACTGGGCATCCAGGAATGCTTTTTTGTCAGAATCTGTGGTATTATCACCTACCAATGGAATCCGATTCATGTATTCTCTGTATTTTTTAATGTCCCCATTAATCAAATAGTTCCAGGCAATACGCTGATAAGCAGATCTTATAAAATTCTTTCCTTTGAAGTTGGCTGTGAAATTAATAAGATAGGCCCATGCATCGTTGTCAAGCTTGTTAAGTTTAGCTACACCCAATAAATAATCCAGATAATAAAAAGGAAAGAATTTATTACCCTTAGGACGAAAGGTTAAAATTTGAATACCCTGATCGTTAAGACCCCGTTTAAAACAGATAATGGCTTTGCAATAAGCCATTAACGGATTAGCATGTATCAGTTCCTGCCCTTCATCCTTATTATACCAGTCTAATAATTTTTCAGAAAAAGATTTATCAGCTGCAAGATTTATCGCTGTAAGGCTTAAGAGAAACAGTGTCTCGTTTTGAAGGTAATTCCACTTAGGAGTGTTCTGAGACCATTCAAATACTTGCAGCATTTCTTGTATTCCTCCATTAACCGATCCTTTTAACCCCGCTGCCTTTTTAATCCAGTTGTATTTATCCGGTATACTGCCTATAAGGGTATGCAACATACCCAATGATAATTTTTGTGGAATAAAATCAGGATAATCACGATTATTACGTTCTAATAGGCGATAAGCTTTGTTAATTTCACCTGCAGCTTTTACATATTCGCCAAACTTGATTCTTGTAAAAGCAACCTGCATATCCATTGTTGCCAGACAATACTTATAATAGGGTGAATCGGAACTTTCCTGTTCAATGCGTCTTTTACGGACAACGAGCAATGATGTATATTTATTGAATAATCCTTCTTCTTCACTAATAAAAGCTCCAAGGAAATCTATATAATTATCCAGATAATAAGGGATTGCATTTTGAGGGTTTTCTTTTTTCTCGTTGGCTATAAGAATACGGGCTTCATTAAATCGCAAACTGATAATAAGATTATGGGCATCAGAACAATTCTGATTAAAAATGAATGAAGCTTTAAGTAAAAAAGGAGCGAATAGCAAAAACAATAAAAACAGAATTTTTTTCATGGCTTCATGATTTTTCCTCGTTTATAACGATAAAAAAAGACGGAAGTACCCTGAGCGCTTCCGTCTTAAATAAACTGTTTTTTGTTAATTATTGTTCACTGCATCAACAATTGCCTGATCAACAAGGATACGTCCACAATATTCACAAACAATAACCTTGCGGTGCATACGAATATCCAGTTGGCGCTGAGGTGGTATTTTGCTGAAGCAACCACCACAGGCATCGCGTTCGATTGGAACAACGGCTAAACCATTGCGCGCATTCTTACGGATACGTTTGTATGCGGTGAGTAAACGCGATTCGATGAATTTCTGATTATCTTCACTCTTCTTATGAAGCATCACTTCTTCCTTTTCGGTTTCGGCAATGATGTCAGTAAGTTCAGCCTTTTTCATTTCCAAATCGTTCTTGCGTTCTTCCAGAATTTTCTGAGCCTTAGTAATCTCATCTTTTTTAATTATAAGCGTTGATGAAAATTCACGAATACGTTTTTCAGCAAGTTGAATCTCAAGATTTTGATATTCAATTTCTTTAGTTAAAGAATCGTATTCACGATTATTGCGAACATTATTCTGCTGTTCTTCATAACGTTTGATAAGTGTCTGACTTTCTTTGATTGCAAACTCTTTTTCTGTAACCTGACGTTCTGAGCTTTCAATGTCAGTAATATAATTATCAATACGAGTTTGCAGACCAATGATTTCATCTTCCAGGTCTTCAACTTCTAATGGAAGTTCACCTCGGATGATACGGATCTTGTCGATCTGTGAATCGATTTGTTGTACCGAATACAGAGCGAATAATTTACGCTCAATCGAAACCTCAATATTTTCTTCCGATTCTGCTTCGCCTGGCTTCAAACCTATAATGCTTTTAACTTCCTCGGTCTGAGTTTCACTTGAGAGATTATCCTTGATTTGCTTTGACATATAGATATCGATATTTTGATTTTAAAAGTAATGAACCGAATTTGTATTATGCTCTGATATTTGAATTGCAAAAGTAGGAAATATTTTTGTAATTTTATTGAATAATAACTCTTTTGTGTACTGTTCACTCTCATAATGACCTATATCTGCAAGCAGAATACGTCCTTCGGGGATAAAAAAGTCGTGATATTTAATGTCCCCGGTAATAAATGCATCAACATTTGCGATTAAAGCTTTATTTATTAAAAAGCTACCGGAACCACCGCATACTCCTACTGTTTTTATAGATTTATCCTTAAAATCTGAATATCTGATACAACCTGTCGAAAAGCGATCTTTTAAAAGCTGGAGAAAAGCATTTTTTGTTAGCGATTGTTTCAATTGGCCTATCATTCCAGACCCGGTTTGTTGGTTTTTATTTTCAAGCTGATAAATATCATAAGCCACTTCCTCATAAGGATGTGAAGCAAGTAGTGCAAGAATTATCTTTTTCTCAAGAAAAAACGGAAAGATTGTTTCTATTCTTATCTCAGACTCCTGATGGAGTTCATTAAGCGCTCCTACAAATGGTTTGGCTCCTTCTCCTGCTTTAAATGTCCCTGTTCCTGTGGTATTGAAACTACATGAATCATATTTACCAATGTGGCCTGCACCAGCATCGAAAATGGCTTTTCTTACCTTATCAACATATTCAATCGGACAAAATGTAATTAACTTGCGGAGTTGTTTTTGTCCTGGATCGAGCGGACTGAGCCCTGTTAATCCAATCTTTTTACAGATCATAGCATTGACTCCTTCCAGAATATTATCCAGATTAGTATGTATTGCATAGATAGCAATATCATTTTTTATAGCTGCTATTGTTATTCTTTCTGTAGCAGTATGACCAGTTATTTTTTTTAGTCCGCCAAAGATGAGTGGGTGATGAGCAATTATCAGGTTTGTCTTTTTAAAGATTGCTTCTTTCAAAACGTTCTCCGTAACATCGAGCGTAATTAAGACACCTGAGCATTCGTCATCACTATTTCCAATAAGCAAGCCTGCATTGTCATAAGACTCCTGAAGTGACAATGGCGCCATCTGTTCTAACTCGCTTATGATTTCAATAATCTTCATTTAATATTTTTCATTTTTAAAGAATAGATAAAGATACAATAATCTTTTTTAAGGGGTTCATTCGTTTTTTTGTTTCTTGATTTATGTAATTTTTATTTCGACTTTAGTTTCAAATAAAAAAAATCACAAAAACTTTAAATATTTATTTATTATTCACCCTCAGTTAAAAAAACATTGCTAACTTTCCCAATGTTTTTGTTAAGAATCCTTCTATTACCATTTTCTTTTATTTACGGCCTCATTATTGGGGTACGTAATTATTTATTCAATAGTGGACAACTTAAATCTGTTGAATTTAAGATTCCTGTTATTAGTGTGGGCAATCTTTCTGCAGGAGGTACTGGAAAGACCCCTCATGTGGAATATCTTATCCGTTTGCTCAAAGACCGGTTTAAAATTGCTGTGGTAAGTCGCGGTTATCTTCGTAAGACTCGTGGATTCGTTTTAACCGATATTAATTCTACTGTTTCAATGGTTGGTGATGAACCAATGCAATATATTAACAAATTTAAAAACCTTTTAGTGGCTGTTGATGAGAACAGGAGTCATGGCATTCAAAAACTAATGACTTCTCAAACGAAATTAGATGTTGTAATTTTAGATGACGCATTTCAACACCGATATGTAAAACCGGGTTTATCAATTTTGCTTACTGACTTTCACAGTCTTTATTCCAATGACTATTTGCTGCCAGTTGGGCGTTTACGTGAGTCTAAAAAAGGAGCTAAACGCGCAGATATTATTATTGTTACTAAGACTGACCCTGTTTTTTCTCCATTAAGTAAACGAGCAGTTTTGGAAAAGTTAAAACCATTACCACATCAGAAAGTTTTTTTTAGTTTTGTTACTTATGGCTTGCCAGTACCATTATTTGCAGAGTTACCAACTCTTTGTTATAATCTGATAAATACAATTGTATTATTCGCGGGAATTGCTAACCCTTATCCCCTTGAACAATATCTGAAACGATTATGCCATGAGTTAGTCACCATTTATTTTAAAGATCATCATCAATTTACAGAAAAGGATATCGTAACTATAAAAAATAAATACAATGATCAGTTTTCCAAACGCAAAGTATTGATTACTACCGAAAAAGATGCAATGCGTTTGCATGATCCTGCAATATCTCGTCTATTCAAAGGAATTCCAATTTATTATATCCCTATCGAAGTCTCTTTTCATTTTAGAGAGAAGGAGAAATTTGATAAACTAATTATTGATTTTGTAGAAACGGTATAATTGATCTATTTATCATTAACAGTTTGATTAATTTTGCCTTTTTGTATCTCTTAAGATGGAAAATGTGAAGAATGGTATCTTTTGGCTTATTTTAATCATTGTTTCGACTGTTCTTGTTTCGTGCAAAAGAATGCCCGAAGCAAAAACTGATGAAATTGTGATTAATGGCAAGTTTACTAATTCGGCCGGAAGAATGATTTGGTTAAGTAAATTGGATGGAAATGAA
>Ga0209125_1001969_pt1 | contig 17199 bp, 17 predicted proteins | sample BarGraIncub1131A_FD_184503 | JGI IMG/M metagenome (GOLD analysis project Ga0209125, IMG submission 184503) | Arctic peat soil microbial communities from Barrow, Alaska - Barrow Graham LP Incubations 11-31A (SPAdes) (version 2) | ecosystem: Environmental > Terrestrial > Soil > Wetlands > Peat...
GTATTGTACTTCAAGAGTTAAAGTATTATAATAACATTGAATTATATGTGCTAGGGGTGCCTAAAGGCTGAGAAAACTTTTTGTAAAACAAAAAGCTTACCCTAATACCTGATCTGGATAATACCAGCGTAGGAAAGCGGTTTATTTAATAATGTAACTTATTAGATATTTTATTTAAACGTATTCCTGTTAGGAATACGTTTTTCTAATTTAAACTCGGTTTTATCTAAGGTAATCTACTGGCACTTTGGAGGTTAAAAATGAATGTATTAACAGACCGAATAAAAGAAATTTTTGCGAATCCTCTTTATCCTATTGTGATACTTACACTTTTTCTTCTTTTTCTTGGGTTTATGAAAATAAGGAAAACAAAAATCACAACCAGAGTTATGACACAAATCGCAATGTCCCTTGCTATAGCCGTAATTCTAAGTTTCTTTAAATTTGTTCAAATGCCCCAGAGTGGAAGTGTAACTCCAGGGGATATGGTTCCTATCTTACTTATAGCTATTATATATGGGCCTGAAATAGGGCTTTTAACTGGCTTTACCTTTGGTATTATCACTTTGATTATAGAGCCAAGTATAGTCCATCCAATCCAGCTTTTGCTTGATTATCCTTTAGCTTTTATGGCCCTTGGTTTAGCTGGCTATTTTAAGCGTAATAAATACTTTGCTGTAACGGTTGGAATTTTTGGAAGGTTCCTTTGCCACTTTATATCCGGTGTAGTATTCTTTGGTAGCTATGCGCCTGTTGGACAATCTGTCTACCTATATTCCTTAATTTATAATGGGTTTTATTTATCAATAGATTTTATCATTTGCATGGTTATTATAGGACTTCTGCCAATAAAAAGATTTGAAAATCTACTAAAGAAATAATTATTTTATGTACTTAATTTGAATCAGTATTTGTGCAGATAAAAAGACAGACCAAATGGCCTGTCTTTTTGAGAAATTATTCCTCTATTGATATAGCATCAACAGGGCAACTTTCTTCCGCATCTAGTGCAGCAACCTTTGAATCCTCACCTATCTCCTCAGAGATTGCAACTGCCTTCCCATCATCCTCCATATCAAACACTTCTGGGCAAACTGCTGGGCATAAACCACACCCTATGCAGGTATCTTTATCAACTAAAGCCTTCAAAAAATCATCCCCTAATTAAAATTAATTATTGGTTTAAAACCTACATAAGATATAATATCCAAAATCCCAATTATTATACTTTGTTCAATTTATCTATGATAAGTTCTATAAAGTCTTTAAAATAAGAATTATGGGAAATATAACTTTCTCCCATGCCTTCTTCAATTCTTTCTGTTAACTGAGTATCTATAGGGAATTCATATAAAAGAGGTAATCCTAACTCCTTAGCATAATAATCTGCTGGTTTTGAGCTAAAAATATTCTGTTTATTCCCACAGCTACCACATTTAATGTAAGCCATATTTTCAACTACACCTAATATGTTAACCCCAAGCTTTTCTGCCATAATAGCTGCCTTTTTAACAATCATTGTTACCATTGCCTGAGGTGTTGCAACCATAAGCATATAATCTATTGGGAAGCTTTGCATTATAGTTAGCGGTACATCGCCTGTCCCTGGTGGCATATCTATAAGCAGATAATCCAAATCTCCCCAAACTGTATCCTGATACATTTGATTTAAGACTCCGGTAATTATTGGTCCCCTCCAAATAACAGGGCTTTCCTCGTCTTCCGTTAACAGATTCATAGACATTACTTTAATTCCACTCTTAGTTACAACCGGTTCAAACTTTACCGACTCACTGTCTTCCATTTGGCCTATAACTGCTCTTAAGTTATTTATTCCAAAGAACCTAGGCATCGATGGACCTGTAATATCTGCATCTAAAACCCCTACTTTATACCCTTTATTTTGTAGAAGCACAGCAGTAATACCGGTAAGGGTAGACTTACCAACCCCACCCTTACCGCTCATTATACCTATTACTTTTTTAATGTTTCCGCAGCGTTGAAATATTTTGTTACAACCTTCCTTATTGTTACAACTTCCTTCGCTGGAGCATTTGTCACAATTAGACATTATAGCACCTCCATTTAAAAATCTGCCGGCTTTACATCAGGTGTAATCTTTATATCCCAGCTATCTACTGATGGAGGATATTCAGCTATAACATAATATTTCTTAACAGAATTATCGCTTAAGTTTTCTATAGAAATAATACTCTTATATATCTTTTGCTTATATCCTTGAGTGCTTACATTTAGTACAAAATCATAAGTTTGATTTTTATCAAAAAGCTCAATGTTTTGAGGAAGTTTATTTAACTCCCCTTTAAAATCCTCCAAATCAGTAGATAGTAGAAATCTGATTGCTTCTATGTCATCGCCTATATTAATTCCTATAGTCTTCCCTTTTACTCCATTTTTAGTAAATTGTTTTATAGTTTGTATTATAGATGCGTAATATACCTTGTTAAAATTAATAGGCTTTCTTATAGTCCAGAAACTATTTATAATATCTGTATCAATCCTTTTTGATACAATATACATTTTATTTCCACTGTATAAATTGCCCAAATTCTTTTCATCTAAGCCAGCTACATAATTAAAAGAATAAATTTTTTTAGAGGACTCTTCCATTTGAAATATATAGTCAGGCTCCAATTCAGTTTTTTGAGAAATCACTTTAGCAGAGGATAGTATATCATATAATTCGTTTATCGCCTGCTGGTCTGTTACCACAAAGGAGAATCCTTTATCTCTTGTGTTTTGTATGGTTATTTTTCTTATTTTTCCTTCTTTTATGTATTCAAAATCACTGTTTTTAATCTTTAATTTGACCTTTAAAGCATCCACATTAATGCATCCTGATAATGTGGTCATAAATAGCATTATCAGTAGTACTGTTAATAATTTTTTCATTCTAATAATGCCCATATGCTTTTTAGGGCTCTCCTTTTTCAGAATCCTCTTTAGCTTTTTCCTTTTCTTCTAATTCTGCTTGCTCTGACATTTGGATTTTTTTCAATATATAATCATATTCATCATCCTCAGCATCCTGAACATCCTCTGTAATACTACTTTCTTTACCCTTATTCCAATCATAGAAAAATATAAAGAAACCTATTAGGACTATAAAGATACTAATAAATTGGGCTGAAGAAAGAAACCCTACATTTCCTCTAGGATCTCCTCTGAAAAATTCAATAATAAATCTTCCAATACTATATATAATAAGGTATAAGGCAAATATCCTACCTTTTTTCCTTTCTTTTCTAGAATACCACAATAAAAATATAGCTAGTAAAAAATCAAATATAGATGAATAAATTTCTGTTGGGATTAAAGCCACAGCATTGGGTGCATAAAAGGAGTTAGTAAATTTAATAGATAATAGGGAGCTAGTTTCCTTACCATAGCAACAACCCGCTAGTAAACAACCTATTCTTCCAAAACCTTGAGCCAAAGGAAGACTTGGTATCACTAAATCAAACATATTAATTAAATTCCATTTTTTCATTTTGCAGTAAATGTATACTCCGATTACACCGCCAATAATAGAACCATATATTACAAAACCTGCTCCAAAATTTAGTAATAATGAAGGGTCCTTTATTATATTACTTAGGTCTGAAATATAATATAATAGCTTACCACCTATAACTCCTGCAATGACAGCAATAATAGACATGTTGAGTATGCTATCTCCATCTATTCCTTTCTTCTTAGCTCGATAACTTAAGAGCATGACAGCAGCAATAATACCAATAGCCATCATAGTACCATATCCATAAACCTTTATTCCAAAAAAATTAAATAAAACTGGCCTCATACTTATCCACCCCATTTAACAATTTTCACTGTATAAGTATACCACAAATTATAAAGTATGAATAGACACCCAATTAAAACAGGAACACATCAGTTTAAAAAACTGGTGTGTCCCTATTTCAATATACTTATTTCAATGTAACAGTTTTAAAAATCGTATCAAAGGTGGATAACATATTGGCCTTATTCTTATCTTTTCTTACTGAAAATTGAAAAGTATAAATACTATCCTTGTTTTTAATATAATATTGATAATAATCGTATACCTTTAGGTCTAAATCCCTAGCTTCATATCTAAGAAGATATCCTATCTTGGTTTGTAGCTTTTTTTCCACTTTTGTAACCTTTTCTATTGGGTTATTACTGTTTTCTAAGTTCTTTACAAATTCTACGTAAGCTCCTATGGCTTCTGGATTCTGAATTACTGCCACACTACCACTAATTGAAGAATCCTTGGATACGAATTCATTATAATATTTTATATTATCGATCTTCATATCTCTTGCAGAAGTTTTCCAATCGGAAGGTAGTTTATAGCTAAGATTTTGGTCTTTACTTTCGTATTCCTTTAATGAGTAGATGTCATTTTGCATTAGGCTTGTAAATTTTAATCCGTCATTAAAATTGTAGCCTAAAGCTAAAGTAAGTATCATAAGCCCAAGAATTATGGTTATTACGCCAAATCTCTTTCTAGTTAAAAATATTATATGCATTAGCTTCCTCCATTAATATATATGTTTAATTATATGAAGGCATAAGCTAAAATAGAAATAACTTGCATATAAAGCTTGGCTTATACTAAAAATAATTCTACCTGATTGGTATCACTACCGTGGAGCTTCTAAAATCATAAAACATCAACCAATATCCTAAACCATTTTCAGAAGCTTCATTTTCACAAGGTATCCAGGTTACAAAGCCTGATTTACCTCCATAAGGCTGATCTAAAATGGATTTAGTTCCTGGAACTCCATAAACTAAATATTTCATTTTTCCTTCTTTGTTGTATTTTAGTCCCATAATGTAATGCTTATGGGCATTAATGTATCTGAAATAACTTAGCATAGGATAATAAACCACAGTATATTTATTATAGTTTGTTACATCAGATAATTCCTCGAATTTATTTACTGGTACCTTGAACCATCTGCAATTTTTTATTTCTCCACCTAAAGTAATCATTTCATGAAATTCTAACATGATTTGTTTAAAAAATTCTCCAGAGGAGCCCATAGGCATACCTTTATCTTTTCCAGTTTCTTCTTGAGGGATATTTTCAATATATTCTTCTTCCTCTATTTTTTCTTCAAAGTTACTATTATCTTCAATATTCATCCTTTCTTCGTTTGCTTCTATCTCTTGCGTAAATTCTTCTCTTGGCTCTTCTCTTGGTTCTTCCTCTTTAAAGTCTTCCTCTTTATTTTTCTCTATCATTTCTTCATACTCTGAAAAATTTGCTCCTTCTATACTTTCAGGGGCTGTGTCCATAGTTTCTATTTCCTCAGGCATCTTTATTTCCTCTACTTTGCTTTTCGCCTCAGCAATTATAGGAAACATCTTCCACTGTGGTACTTCAGTTACCATGAATCCATTCATGACAGATAGAACTTTTTTATCAATTGGCTTCATAACTGTAGCTCCAATTATTCTGTCTAAATCAATTCCTGTATTCATAATATTGTTTGCTGGGAATTCAAAGATATGCTCTGCTCTTCCTTGATCATCTATGTTCAGCAATCCTAATGTGACAATGTTCTTTGTCTCCTTTTTAAAGCATATCAATGCCATGTGATATGGTTCCTTTTCCTTTTTTAAGTTTTGTACATAAAAAGAAATTTTACATTTATCGTTTTTCATCTCTAGTTTTACATAACCCGTAGGCTCCTTATCGGAAGCTAGTGCATAACCCTTTTCCTCTTCCTGTAATATTATAAAGTATCTACTATAACTCTTTTTTTGAGACAACTCCTATACCTCCAAATATAATCTTTATAATAATATATGAGGTTACATTTGAAAAGTGAACTTGTTGTGATAAAAAGTCAATTTAAAATATTAAATTACTTATTGAGGCGAATTCTTCGATGGTTAAAGTCTCTCCTCTTCTATTAGGATCTATGTTAGATTCCATAAAAACTCTTTCCATATGCTCTTTGCTATATTCTAGACTTTTCAAGGAATTCCATAAGGTTTTTCTGCGCATATTAAAGGATTCTTTTATAAGTCTAAAGAAATCTTCTTCATTATTAACCTTTACTCTAGGTTCCTTTAAAAGGTCTAACTTTAGGATGATAGAATCGACTTTAGGGCTCGGTATGAATGCGGTAGGAGGTACATGTCTAATTATATTAGTTTCAGAATAATATTGTATCATCAATGATAACCCACCATAATTTTTTGTTCCAACCTTTGCATTAATTCTTTCTCCTACTTCCTTTTGCACCATAACTATTATAGAACTGATATTATAATGACCGGATAATAATTTGGCTAGTACTGGAGTAGTTATGTAATATGGTAGGTTAGCTACCACCTTAACTTCATCTTCACCTAATATACTATTTAAATCACATTTTAAAATATCCTCATTGAATAAATAAAAATTTTCAAATTCCTTTAATTCATCTTTAAGTATTGGTATTAGCTTTTTATCAATCTCTACAGCCATAACTTTTTTTGATATTTTTAAAAGCTCCTTTGTTAAGGTTCCAAAGCCTGGTCCTATTTCTAGTACATTATCCTCTGGACTTATATTTGCTCCCTCTAAAATGGAATCTAATACAGTATCATCCCTTAAGAAATTTTGTCCAAGGCTTTTTGTAAATCTAAAATTATATTTTTTAACTATATCTAAGGTTTTACTCATTTTTGTCCAGCTCCTCATATATGATGCAAAGTGCAACTTCGAACTCGCTTCTAGTCACTCCATAATCATTTAATCTTTTTAAAAAGGTAGCAGCATTAGAATACCCTATACCAAGCTCCTTACCTAGAATCTCTCTTAATCTTCTTGACTTTTTATCACCTGTAAGACCGCTATCAAATAAATCCGATATTGTAAATTCTGCTCTTGAGTCCTTTACTTCAAACCTTGCTTTACTTAAAGCCCTTATAATGCTTTCTGGAGATGCATTTTCAACTCCTATATCCTCATCTTTTTCTCCTTCCTCTCTTGTTATGTAGGCATGCTTTATGTTTTGCACTCTTTTTGCAATAATATTTCTTATCTTTCCACCAGCAAAATCAGGATCAGTAAGAATAATAACTCCCTGTCTTTTTTGAGCTTCCTTTATTATCTCAATTACTCTTCTATTTATTCCAAAACCACCAACAGCAATAACCTGAGCATCTACAGCTCTTTTTACAGCTGTTATATCGTTTCTTCCTTCAACTACAATAACTTCTTTAATCAATTGTATCCTCCTTTTTTTCTTATAATGAAAAAAAAGGAGCAAAAAGCTCCTATTTTAATATATAGACATTTACCCATTTAACTCCCCAGCTATTAGCTTCAGAATCAGAATCGTAAAATACATCGATTCTATTTCCTACTATATCTCCGCCAGTATCTTCTGCTATGGCGTAACCATATCCTTCAACATATAATTTTGTTCCTATTGAAATCACTGAAGGATCTACAGCTATTGAGCTATATCCATTTGTAACTCTTCGAGCCCTTGTGCCTGAAGCTGTGACACCATAATTTGCATCTCCAGGGGATTTGCCAGTGGAACTTACACCAGCACTATAAGCAGTTGCTCTAACTTTAAGAGAACTAGTATAATATACCTTATCACCACGAGAAGCTATATTTAATACTCCTAAAGTACCTTGGGCTACGATTTTACCTTGTGGCTGTTTTGTTACTTCCTCAGTAACAACTCTATTGATTTCCTTGTTATTTTCTAAATAAATTTTTGTGGTTATTAACTTTTCTCCTGTTACTCCCTCCTGGAGTATCTTTTGCTGACCCTTTTCCATATTGTTGTCAGTTTTAACTTGAGTTGCGAAATCAATAGCCTGTTTTTCTTGCTGCACTGTAGAGCTAACTCTTACAATAACAATATTCATGTTTGCTTTAATAAAAGAATCCTTAGCTGGCTCAATCTTATCCACGTCTTCTAAAGGAACTATTATCTTTTTTTCTGATAAAAGCATAGCACTAACATTATTTTCGGCAGTTTTAATAGTATCTTTGATACCATCGTGTTCAACTGTAATATTTACAGCCTTTTTAATATATACTTTTTCTCCATTTACCAGGTTGCTGTCAACTTCTGGCGTTATCTTGTCTTTCGAGTCTAAAGCTATGCCACTATTACTTAAGGCTTTCTTCAGTGTTCCACCATAGGTAACTATCTCTCTTTCTTTACCGTCCACTGAAATTATAATAGTTTTCCGCATTCCACAAATGACTGCTGTAATGCCTACTAAGATTAGCATCACAACGAAGATAGCTTTAGCTTCGCTTGAAAAATAATTTTTGAAATTACCCTTCAAATCTTCTACCATAAAAAATTTACCTCCTATAAGCAAGGACACTTTCTAAAAAGTGTATCAATAATCACTTGCTTTCTCTATTCGACTTTTGGCTAATGCATCTATATGCATAATAAATAATCAATAAAAAGTATGAGTGCGTTTTTTAGCCTAAGTCTGAGAAAAATTCTTATGTAAGACTATGCCTGTATTAAATTAATGTACTCTATTAAGGTTTAACCTAACTTATTAGGTCCCCCATAAAACATAAAATAACCTTTAATTTAAGGTGATTGTAAACTTAAAAAAGTATAAAGTCATTCTACACTATAATTATAATCTTAGCAACTCCCTAGTATTGAGATTCGTTCGACATTCTAATTCTTCATAACTTACTTCTTTTACCTCTGCTATCTTTTCTATTATGTATTTTACATATTCCGAGCGATTTTTTTCTCCTCTGAAAGGTACAGGTGTCATATAAGGGCTATCGGTTTCCACTAATATTCTGTCCAAAGGAACCTTTTTTATAACATCAAGTATCTTTTTTGCATTTTTGAAGGTAACAACTCCAGTAAATCCAATGTAATAACCAAGCTTCATACATTCAATTGCAAACTCACTGCTACCTGAAAAACAATGTATCTCTCCAACTACACCTTTATATTCTTTTAGAATATTTAAAGTATCCTCATGTGCTTCCCTATCATGAATTATTACAGGCAAATTTACTTCCCTTGCCAATTCCATCTGTTTTCTAAAAGCATCCATTTGAATTTGTCTAGTAGGATTCTCCTTATAATGGTAGTCAAGGCCAATCTCTCCAATAGCCTTAACCTTATCTTTTTTACTAAGCTCCCTTAATTCCATAAGCACATTATAATCTACTATATCAGCATATTCCGGATGAATACCTACTGCCGCATAAACAAAGTCATACTTTTCTGCTAATATTGCTGATTCCCTTGCCCCCTCTAAGGAAGCACCACAATTTAATATTCCCTCTACATTGTTTCTAATTAATTGCCCAAGTATTTGTTCTCTATCTTCCTGGTAAGCTACATCATCATAATGAGTATGAGCATCAAAAATCATTTTCAACCTCCTCCTCTTCTTTTTTCACCCCCGGGGTGAAATTTAACCGTTAGCTTTTTTTATCGATACAAAGAATAATTCATTCAGGGACACACCTGCTTATCGTTCAAGAATTGAGTAAAGCTACTATATTCTAGCTCGAAAGCAGCAGATATTATCGTAACATAAGATGCAGGTATGTCCCTGTTCAGATTAGATCGGTAGCAAAATAACTACCGCACCAGCTTGACCCCCGGCATCAATTTCAATCTATTATTTAACTTCTATAAGTTCATATTTTTGCGAACCTAAGCCGATACTTTCCCCATGCTCAAGGCCTTGCTTCCAATTGGTATCAGGATGTATATGATTAAATTTATCATCATCCACTACATAATAGGAATCATCTATACAGCTGCCATGAATAACTGGAGCCTTGTTTACTAAATCTACTGAAGCCTTATCTAAGGCTATTGGATCAAAGGATGCAGCAATACCTATATCCGCAATTATAGGCATATCATTATTACCAAAGCAATCACAATCTGGAGAAACGTTCATTATAAAACTGATATGAAAGCTTGGTTTACCCTTAATAGCCGCATAGGCATATTCGGATATTTTTTCTATAGCACTATCTGCAGATTCATTCCATTTGACCATTGCTGCATTAAACTGGCATACAGCAACGCATTGCCCACATCCTACACATTTATCATAATCAATACTTGCTTTTTTATTACTATTAAAGCTGATAGCGCCCTGTGAACAACTCTTTACACACATACCACAGCTTACACAATTCTTTTCTTTAATTATTGGCTTTGAGGCTGAATGCATCTCAAGTTTTCCGCCTCTTGAGCCAGATCCCATTCCCAGATTTTTTAAAGTTCCACCAAATCCAGTCATTTCATGCCCTTTAAAATGAGTCATAGATATTATTATATCTGCATCTGCTATAGCTGACCCGATTTTTGCAGTTTTACAATGCTTTAAATTAATTTCTATTTCTCTATAGTCCGTTCCCTTAATTCCATCAGCAATTATAACATTGCAGCCAATAGTCACTGGGGAAAATCCATTTTCTGCTGCTGCTGTCAAATGATCTATAGCATTAGCACGTCTCCCAGTGTATAAGGTATTAGAATCAGTTACGAATACTTTCCCCCCTTTGCTATTTATGTATTTTACTATTGTAGCAACATAATTCGGTCTTATGAAAGCTAAATTTCCTGGCTCTCCTAGATGCATTTTTATAGCAGTAAATTTATTTTCAAAATCGATTTTATCAATCCCTGCAGCCTTTATCAAATTCTCTAGCTTCTGTAGCAAACTTTGTCCAGGCTTAGTCCTTAAATTAGTAAAATATACTTTTGATTTGTCCATTTTAATCCTCCTAATATTCCTAATAAGTGCATAACAATTATAGATTGTTATGCCTCAATATTTTTTCCAATATATTATATCATAGTCATAAGAATTTAAAAAGTTATATTATTTTTGAATAAGTTAGTATACTATACTTAATATATTATTAATAAATAGCAAAACTTGTGAAAATACTGCATATTTTATGAGTTATTAGGCAAAATATAATCATCTTAATTCTATATTTTGCGTTTTTAGGAGGTTTTTAATAATGGTTGGAACTGTTAAATGGTTTAATTCTCAGAAGGGTTTTGGTTTCATTACCACAGAAGAAGGAACAGATGTTTTTGTACATTTTTCCGGAATATCGGCTAATGGATATAAGACCTTAGATGAGGGTGAAAAAGTTCAGTTTGATTTATCCACTGGTGAAAGAGGCGATCAAGCAATAAATGTAACAAAAATATAAATTAATTTTTAAGTATTAAGGGGGTTTATCTTACCTCTTTAATACTTTCTTAAAGTTCAATGACTTAAATAGAGTTCTTTCCCATTCTGTGTACTTACACCTCCTCAATTCCATCATCTTTCACAAGCAACAATTCCAAGCCATTTCTTATTAACTTATCATCAATACCTATAAAAATTCTCGTAATATTCCTTTCTTAATACTACTCTAACAAAACCATCCTAAATATATAGATTAGTTTTTATAGTGACAATAATATATCAAAGTTATATAATTTAGTTGTTATGCAAAAAAATATCAAAGGTTGGTGTTGTGATGTTTAAAAAGTCCTTAACTTTTATGCTTATTATATCCTTACTATTAATACCAGGCTGTGGCCACAAGACCGTTAAAAAAGTTATAAAAAAAGTTCCTCCCAAAGTAGAAACCGTCATTCCCGTAGAAACTAAATATTATGCGCCTTATACTGGTGTTGAAGTTAGCAAGGAGGTTCTAGCTAACGTTGCCTTTATGTCTACTATCGAAAACATAAAAGCAGCAAGACCTCTTTCCGGTCTTAATAATGCAGACATAATATATGAATTTATGGCAGAAGGCGGAATATCAAGATTTCTTGCCGTATATCAGAGCCAAAATTGCGATAAAATAGGCCCTGTTAGGAGCATGCGAACTTATTTTGTTGATATGGCCTATGAATATAACCTCCCCTTTGCCCACTGCGGAGGTAGTCATGATGCATTAGCTAGAATAACTGCAGGAAAAATGTTGGACTTAGATCAATTTTACAATGATTCCGCCTATTGGAGAGATCCTGAAAGAAAAGTACAAGAACATAGTTTATATACTTCAACTGCTAAAATAAGTGCTTTAGTAACCTCAAAAGGCTATGTAAAAGAACCAACAGTTAAATTAAGCTTCGACAAAAAATATTGGGAAGATAAATTAGATGCTGCAAGTAATATAAATATCAAATTCAATGGTTCTTACAGCGCCAGTTATAGCTTCAAAGATGGTCAATATTATAAATCTATGGACGGAGCGCCTACCTTAAATAGGGAAGATAATCTTCCTGTTACTGTAACAAATGTTGTATACCAGATAGCAACTTACAAGAGCAGACCTAATGAACTTTATTTGGATTGCAACCTTATAAGCTCTGGAGATGGGTTTATATTTAGTAACGGTATGGTCAAGAAAATTAAATGGTCAAAAGCTAGCTTAACCTCTCAAACTATATTAACCGATGAAGCTGGAAAAGTTGTGCCTCTAAACCCAGGAAGAACTTGGTGGCATGTAGCTGACCCTAGTACTCAAATTAGCTATAATTAAATAAAAGGAAGTGGACTACTTGGAAAAGAAATGGAATTTAGATACTCTTTATACCTCCTTTAAGTCAACAGAATTTATTGGGGATATAGCCCAGTGTAAAAAGTTAATATTAACCTACAATGATTTTGCAAATAATGTTTCAACAAAAGACACAAATTTAACATATAGCTTAGAAAATTACATAGCTTTAGAGACAAGCCTTCACAAAATAACCAGCAAATTATATATATATTGTCAACTTGTTACAAGTGTTAATACAAAGGATAGGGAAGGTCTAAAATATTCAGATATATTAGAAGCTATGATATCTGATCTATCAAAAGCTAAAACCCGAATACAGAAATGGATAGGTGCAATTGATGGTATTGAAGATATTATTGACTTATCTATATTACTAAAAGAATATAAATTTTACTTTTTAGAAATCAAGGATAACTGCAAGTATATCCTATCAGAAGATGAAGAGAACATCATAGCAAAAATGAAAAATTCTGGTTCAAATGCTTGGGCAAAGTTAAGGGAGCTATTAACATCAACCCTCACCGTTGATATTATTATAAATGGTGAAAAACAAAGTTTGCCTCTCACCGTTATAAGAAATATGGCTTATGATAAGGATTCTAATCTAAGAAAAACTGCCTATATGGCTGAGCTTAAGGCTTATGAAAAAATAGAAGATTCAATAGCAGGTTGCCTCAATGGAATTAAAGGTGAAGTTATAACTATAACGAAGCTAAGAGGATATAAATCTCCTCTAGAAGAAACAGTCTTAAATTCAAGAATGGAACTTAAGACCTTAGAGGTTATGATCGCTTCCATGAAGGAAAGTTTCCCTTACTTCCAAAAGTTTTTTAAAAGGAAAGGAGAGTTACTAGGTTATCCAATTGGCCTTCCCTTTTATGAACTCTTTGCTCCCATAGGTGAAGTTGATAGTAAGTTTACCTATGAAGAAGCTGCCACTTATATTGAAAACACCTTCAGAAGTTTTAGTGACAAGCTTGCTGATTTTGCACGGATGGCCTTTGAAAAAGAATGGATTGATGCGTATCCAAGAGATGGCAAGGTAGGTGGAGCTTTTTGTGAAAACATTCATGTTATTGGAGAAAGTAGAGTAATGTCCAATTTTGGAGGTACTTTTAACGATGTAGTTACTTTAGCCCATGAACTAGGTCATGCTTATCATGGAGATTGTTTAAATAAGGAGAAAACACTAAATAGTGATTATCCTATGCCTATAGCTGAAACCGCTTCTACCTTTTGTGAAACTATAATAAAGAAAACCGCTATTAAAAATGCGAATAAAAAAGAAGCCCTTAATATATTAGAAACTGATATATCTGATTGTGCTCAAGTAATAATAGACATATATAGCCGTTTCCTTTTTGAAAAAGAGGTTTTTGAAAAGAGAAATGTTTCTTCTCTATCCACAGAGGAATTAAAGAATATTATGCTGAAAGCTCAAATGGAAGCTTATGGTGAAGGCCTGGATAAAAATTATTTACATCCATATATGTGGATTTGCAAACCTCACTATTATTATGCTAATTCTAACTTCTATAATTTCCCTTATGCTTTTGGTCAATTATTCTCGAAAGGTTTATATGCAAAATATATTGAAGAAGGTAAAGCTTTCTCAATTAAATACGACAAGCTTTTAAGTATAACCGGGAAAAACAGTTTAAAGGCTATTGGTGAATTTGTAAATATAGACATTAACTCTAAGGATTTCTGGGAAAGCTCATTAGGTGTAATAAAAGAGGATATAGATAATTTTTTAACTTTAAGTAAGGATATGTAACGAGAATGGAAATATCAAAGAAAATGTCCAAACTAAGTTCAGCTGTATTTACAGAACTTAATAATAAAAAAATGGAGCTTATAGCAAAGGGCTTGGAGGTAATAGACTTTAGCATTGGAACACCAGATATACCTCCCTCCCCCAGGCTAATTGAGATTTTTGTTAATGAAGCCTCTAAGCTAGAAAACTATGTATATGCCATTAGTGACAAAGACGAGCTAATAGCATCAGTTATTAAATGGTACAAGAAAAGGTATAAGGTTGATTTAGATAAAGAAGAAATTGTATCTCTTCTTGGATCTCAAAGTGGCTTTGGAGAAATTGCTTTAACCCTTCTTAACCCAGGAGATCTGGTTTTAATTCCAGATCCAGGTTACCCAATTTTTAAAATAGGTCCTTTAATTGCAGGAGCGAAAATTCATACCATGCCCTTAACAAAGGAGAATAATTACATAATAGATTTAGATGGAATCGATCCTATCATTGCAAAAGAAGCTAAACTGATGATAGTCTCCTATCCAAATAATCCAACTGGAGCTATCGCTTCCCTTGATTTTTATAAAAAGTTGGTAGCTTTTGCAAAGAAATATAATATCATTGTGCTCCATGACAATGCCTACAGCGAATTAATTTTTGATGGAAACATTGGAATAAGTTTTTTAAGTATACCTGGAGCTAGAGACATTGGAATTGAATTTAATTCCTTATCGAAAACCTTTAGTATCCCTGGTTGCAGAATTGCCTTTGCTTTGGGAAATAGAACTATAATTCACGGGCTTAAAACTTTGAAATCTCACCTAGATTATGGAATGTTCCTGCCTTTTCAAAAGGTTGCTATCGAAGCTTTAGATAATGGAGATGCTTATGTAAGCTACGTTCGAGATACCTATCTCAAAAGAAGAAATCTATTAATTGAAGGTCTGAAAGATATAGGTTGGTCTATAGATTATTCTGGAGGTACTATGTTTGTGTGGGCCCCAATACCAAGTAATTACAAAAACTCCTTTGACTTTACAATGGATCTTTTGGATAAAACAGGAGTTATAGTAGTCCCAGGCAGTAGCTTTGGTGAAGAAGGGGAAGGCTATGTAAGAATAGCCCTAGTACAAACTGAAGAAAACATACTAAAAGCTATTAATAATATCAAAAATAGCAATATATTTAGATAATTTTCGGGACACACCTTTACTACACAAAGGTGTGTCCCGATTCCGCTTAGAAAGATAATTTTATTTCTTTTCCAGAAATTTCTTAGGTATATGGCAATAGCCATTAGGATTTTTTTCTAAATACTTTTGATGGTATCCCTCTGCTTTATAAAAATTATCTAAGACTTTTATTTCCGTCACTATTTCCTTATCATATTTTTTTTGTTCCTGTGCTTTAGAGGCTAAGGCAATAGGTAGATCCATTGGATCAGTATAGTAGATACCAGTTCTATATTGACTTCCTATATCGTGGCCCTGTCTATTGATAACTGTTGGATCTACTACTTTCCAGAAGCTATCTAGTAAACTAGATAAATCTAATATAGCTTCATCATATTCAATATAGCAGCCCTCTGCATAGCCAGTATTACTTTGACATACCATCTCGTAGGTAGGGTTTGGCACTAAGCCATTAACGTAGCCTACCTCCGTGGAAATAATTCCGTTAAGGGTATTAATATATCCCTCTACTCCCCAAAAGCAGCCACCTGCCAATACTATTTTCTTCATTTATTCCAGCTCCTTTGTTAAATTGTTTGCTATATTCACAAGAAAATCTTGAACATTAGTGACTATAGTAGCTATAGTATGGAGCTATACCATTAGCCTCCACTATCTTAGTTTTTATAACCTTTGCAGAAATAAATTTATTTAAAGAAAAATCAGGCCTTTTATACTTTGGTAAAATAAAATTCATAACTTACCCCCACTATATGAAAATATTTACAATAACTTAATTATAAAATGAAATATTCTTTAAGTCAAACTCTCTTGCATTCTAATCATTTGAACATTGAAATAATTTTCATAAAGGAATATAATTATTTTTATATGAAATAATATAAAATAAGTTGGTGATTCTATTGGATATTATTCAAAGTAATATGTTTGATAATAAAGATTACTCTGCACCGCTTGCAAATAAAGTAAGGCCAAGAAGTCTTGATGAATTTGTTGGTCAAAGCCATATATTAGCTAAGGGTAAGGTATTAAGAATTCTAATTGAAGAAGATAATGTAGCGTCCATGATTTTGTGGGGACCTCCTGGTGTAGGTAAAACTACCCTAGCCATGATTATTGCAGCCTGTACCAAGGCTAATTTCATTCCCTTTAGCGCTGTTACCTCCGGAATAAAAGAAATTAAGGAGGTAATGCAAAAAGCAGAAAATAATTTTTTCCGTGGCATTAGAACAGTTTTATTCATAGATGAAATCCATCGTTTTAATAAATCACAGCAAGATGCATTTTTACCTTATGTAGAAAAAGGGAATATTATCTTGATAGGAGCTACAACAGAAAATCCGTCTTTTGAGGTTAATTCTGCCCTACTATCAAGAGTTAAGGTATTTGTACTGGAGCCTCTTAGTTCCCTTGATATTGTTAATTTATTAAGGAATGCTATAGAAGATACAAGAGGGCTTAAGCATAAGCATATAGAGGTCTCAGATGATCTTTTAGACCTGATAGCAATATATTCTAATGGTGATGCCAGAGTGGCCTTAAACACGTTAGAAATCGCTTCTAGCATATCAAACATAATAACCAAGGAAATTATTGAAGGATCTATGCAGAAAAAGTCTCTTTTATATGATAAAAATGGGGAGGAACACTATAATCTAATTTCAGCCCTACATAAATCTATGAGAAACAGT
>Ga0209125_1001970_pt1 | contig 17194 bp, 12 predicted proteins | sample BarGraIncub1131A_FD_184503 | JGI IMG/M metagenome (GOLD analysis project Ga0209125, IMG submission 184503) | Arctic peat soil microbial communities from Barrow, Alaska - Barrow Graham LP Incubations 11-31A (SPAdes) (version 2) | ecosystem: Environmental > Terrestrial > Soil > Wetlands > Peat...
GGATATCCTGCTAAAAAGAAAAGGGAAGAAGATAATCAATCGATGCAACGGTCGATTATCTTCTTCCCTTTTTAACTCCAGTAACTTTCCGCCTTTGAAATTTAGGACTAATTACGTCAGTGACTTGTGTGTTAATATATAATACATTCTTATGCACCTCGGCCTTTTCTAGGGCTAACATATGCAACGAAAACATCAACGTAGAAAGCCCAATGAATATCCACCCTGTATCAATACTCACATAGGTGAGGGCATGACTGAATTCATCCTCCCCCGATGAGAAACTGGCGTATGATTGGCAATAAAGGGCATCACAACTAATCCATTAAATCCAGCGATATAGCCAAAGTATTTGGCTCACCGGAAAATCAAGCTCATTGAAGACAAATGCCCATATGGCCTTTTAGCCATGAAAGAGGTATCATGATATCATGTTTACAAGGGGAGGAATACAACATGTCTCTTAAAACGAATGCTGCTCGTATTCTTGACCAAAGCAAAATACCTTATGAATTACAAGAATACACCGTCGATGAATCGGATCTATCTGCGATTAACGTCGCCACGAAGGTAGGCCTACCCATCGAGCTAGTCTATAAAACATTAGTTGCAAGGGGCGACAAAACCGGCGTGATTGTCGCTTGTATCCAGGGGGATCACGAACTCCAGCTCAAAGGCTTAGCTTCCCTTAGCGGCAATAAAAAAGTAGAGGTTGTCTCCCTTAAAGAAGTTCAACCTCTGACAGGTTATATACGGGGTGGCGTTTCACCCATTGGAATGAAGAAGCATTATCCCGTCTTCATTGACTCCGCCATTAAAAGCCACGAGAAGATTGCTGTTAGTGCCGGGTTACGAGGGCTTCAGCTCTTCCTGAGCCCGAGTGATCTGATTTCTGTAACCAAGGCTCAATTAGGGGTTATTTCTATAAAGCTATAACTCTGTACTGGGGCTCTTGACACTCTAGCTCTATGTACTATAATAATTATTAAACTATGACGCTTGTTATCTAATACTAGAATAGAGATGAAGAACATCCTACTCATATTTCAGAGCGCCAATAAAGGGGAGGAATCAATTTGCGCAGTGATATCGTTAAGAAGGGTTCAACAAAAGCAGCTCATCGTGCTCTCTTTTATGCAATGGGCTTTACCCGTGAAGATCTAGAAAAGCCTCTAATCGGAATTGTTAACGCTTTTAATGAAATTATTCCTGGCCACGGACACCTAAAGGATTTGGCCCAAGCAGCGAAATTAGGGGTATCGGCCGCGGGTGGGACTCCAATTGAAGTGCCTGCCATCGGAGTTTGCGATGGTATCGCCATGGGTCATAAAGGTATGAATTTTTCTCTGCCTAGTCGTGAGCTGATCGCCGATTCAATCGAAGCAATGGCGCAAGCACATGCCTTAGACGGACTCGTCTTAATCCCCAACTGTGATAAAATCGTTCCAGGCATGCTCATGGCTGCAGCACGACTGAACATTCCTTGCATCGTGGTCAGTGGTGGACCCATGTTAGCCGGTCGCTATCAAGGGAAAACCATCAGTGTTAGCCAGATCTTCGAAGCGGCTGGCCAATATGAAAGCGGGAAAATTAGTGCCGCTGAACTCGCAGCTATGGAGGAATGCGCCTGCCCTGGCTACGGCTCCTGTGCCGGTCTGTTTACTGCAAATACGATGAATTGCTTAACGGAAGTTCTCGGCATGGCGCTCCCGGGTAATGGCACCATTCCCGCTGCAAACTCTGGAGCGCGGAAAATGTTGGCTAAACGGTCCGGTTCTGCCATCGTTGATCTTGTGAAGAAGGACATCAAGCCTCGGGACATCTTAACCCAAAAGGCCTTTGAAAACGCCATAACCCTTGATATGGGTATTGGGGGATCTTCAAACACAGTCTTACATCTCACGGCCATTGCGTATGAGGCCGGTATTGAAATTCCGCTCTCGCTCTTTGATTCCATCAGTGCCAAGACTCCATATATTACGAAGCTTAGCCCCTCTGGTATTCACCATCTTCAAGACCTTAATGAAGCGGGCGGTATTAATGCCGTGATGTATGAACTAAACAAAGCCGGTGTCCTTCACACTGACGCTTTAACCGTAAATGGCCCCCTCATCAATCGTCTGGAAAATGCCCAAACGACCTGCCCAGATGTCATTCATTCCATTGAAAACCCCTACCGTAAGACAGGGGGCATCGCGGTACTTTCGGGGAACCTAGCGCCGGATAACGCCATCGTGAAAGAAAGTGCCGTTGAAAGCAATATGCTCGTGTTTGAAGGTCCAGCCCACGTTTTTAACTCTGAAGAAGAAGTGCTCGAAGCCCTATTAGACAAGCAAGTCCATGATGGAGAAGTCCTTGTGATTCGCTATGAAGGCCCTAAAGGCGGCCCGGGTATGAAAGAGATGCTTAATCCAACCGCTATCATTACCGGCATGGGATTGCGTGTGGCCTTACTCACGGATGGTCGTTTCAGCGGCGCCACACGGGGCGCTTGTATTGGGCACATCTGTCCGGAAGCCATGGAAGGGGGACCCATAGCGCTCGTTGAAAATGGTGACCTCATTTCTATTGATATCCCCCAACGCACCCTTCAATTGCAAGTCTCTGATGAGACACTGGAAAAGCGCCGCAAGGCCTGGATAAGACCTGAACCCAAAGTCAAATCTGGTTATCTGGCGAGGTATGCTAAGTTGGTGACTTCTGCTAACAAGGGTGCTGTTTTAATTTAAAAAAGCGTATAGGCCGGGATTTTTTCTCGGCCTATATTTTTAACGTGAAAGATCCACCAGCTTGAGCCGGTGGATCTTTCACTTGTCTACTTAAGATTTTCTTACTGTTTCGGCAATTCGAAGGAACTCTTCAACGACACAATCCTGTTAAAGACAAGCTCCTCCTGAGTCGAATTTAAAGGATCGACGTTAAAATAGCCATGTCGGAAGAATTGAAACTTGTCTTGTGGCTTTGATCCTTTAATATTTGGTTCGACGAAGCCATGAAGAAGCTCCAAGGAGTTGGGGTTAATATGATCCATAAAGGATGTCCCATCTCCCATGTCTTGATCCAAAATCAGCGGCTCGTATAATCGGAATTCTGCAGAAATAGCCTGCGAGGCTTCTACCCAGTGGATCGTCCCTTTAACTTTTCTGCCTGTAAAGCCTGAGCCACTCTTGGTTTCCTGATCGTAGGTACAATGCAGTTCTATGACCTCTCCAGTCTCGTCCTTCACGATATCATGACATTGAATGAAATAAGCGTTCTTCAGTCGGACTTCATTTCCGGGGAACAGCCTGTGATACTTAGCCGGCGGATTCTCAGTAAAGTCTTCTTGCTCAATATAAATCTCTCTAGAAAAAGGAACTTGTCGGGTGCCCATCTCCGAATTTTCAGGGTTATTCTCAGCTTCTAACATTTCTACTTGATTCTCTGGATAGTTCGTTATAACCACCTTGAGTGGTTTTAACACAGCCATCGTTCTCGGTGCTTTAAGTTTCAGGTCTTCCCGAATAAAATGTTCGAGCATCTTCGTATCGACGACACTATCCGATTTAGCGACACCTATTTCTCCAGCGAAGGCGCGTATCGCCGCAGCAGTATACCCTCTTCGCCGAAGTCCAGAAATGGTCGGCATTCGCGGATCACTCCACCCATCCACGACGTGCTCATCAACTAATTGTTTAAGCTTCCGCTTACTCATGACGGTATTCGTGATGTTCAACCGAGCGAATTCGTATTGATGAGGTATCGTCTCCATCTCACATTCCTGAATGACCCAATCGTACAACGGACGATGATCCTCAAATTCCAAGGTGCAAATTGAATGGGTAACCCCTTCAATCGCATCTTCTAATGGATGCGCAAAATCATACATTGGATAGATACACCAGGTGTCCCCTGTATTGTGATGGGTCGCGTGAGTAATCCGGTAAAGGACAGGGTCCCGCATATTTAAATTCGGTGAAGCCATATCAATTTTAGCTCGCAATACTTTTTCACCGTCTTTGAATTCTCCTTGCCTCATGCGTTCAAACAACGCCAAGTTTTCTTCAACCGTCCGATCACGAAAGGGACTCCCTAACCCGGCTTCTGTTAGCGATCCGCGCATTTGCCGTATTTCCTCTGCTGTGGAATCACAAGCATATGCTTTACCCTTTTTAATAAGCATCACTGCACGATTGTACATTTCCTCAAAATAATCTGAGGCAAAGAACAATTCATCCCATTCATACCCTAGCCACGCTATATCTTCCTTGATGGCTTCCACGTATTCGGTGTCTTCCTTCGCCGGGTTTGTGTCATCAAAGCGCAGATGGGTCTTACCTTTAAATTCATCTGCCAGTTCAAAGTTAAGTATAATCGATTTCGCATGACCAATATGTAAATAGCCGTTGGGTTCCGGGGGGAACCGCGTGATAACGTGATCAACTTTACCTGATTTTAAATCTTCAATAATAATATTCCTAAGGAAATTTGAAGTTGGCTTATCTTCCATCAGTTATCAACCTTTCTTCCAGATATCTAAGCATCTGCTGATTTACCTTTTCCCTAAATAATACCGCATACCAGGTGAGAGTTCAACTTTACCGTCAAAAAAGGAGGCCTACGCCTCCTTTTTTAAAAATTAGTCAACCTCCGTGTGCCTTCTCGCTTATTGCGACTTGATTTCCACAAGTGCCATTGAAACGTCTATTGTCTTGTTATCACGGAAAATTGTGACCTTAACCGTGTCTCCTGGCTTATACATGAACAACTCATGTGTTAAGCCCAGAGAGCTCTTAATGACCTTGTCATTAATCTTTGTCAAGACATCGCCCGTCTTAATCCCTGCTTTTTCAGCCGGTCCTCCTGCCGTGACCTTGGCAATATATGCCCCAGTCGGCCATCCTTTTTGACTTGCATATTCAGCGGTATAACGAGGATCGATTTGGACATTCAGTCCTGGATGACTGGCATACCCTTTCTCAATCAATTGTTTAATCGTTGGCAAAGCATCAGAAATCGGGATGGCAAAACCCATGCCTTCGACCCCCGCTTCCTGATTCTTAGCAGCATTAATGCCTATGACCTTACCCTCGTAATTCACTAGTGGCCCGCCACTGTTCCCAGGGTTAATGGCAGCATCGGTTTGGATGAGGTTGAAACTTGCTTCCCCCTCAATATCTAAAATCCGATTGGTTGCCGAAACAACCCCTGTCGTCACTGATCGCGCGAATTCTTGTCCTCCTGGGTTTCCGATCGCAACCACCGGCTCCCCTACTTGGAGTTTTGATGAATCTCCCTGTTGCGTGGCCGTTAGATTTTTTGTATCTGTTATCTGAACGACCGCTAAGTCCGTACGCGTATCGCTCCCCACCAGTTTTGCGTTTAAGTTTCGGCCATCTGCCAGACTCACAACGATTTTCTCCGCACCCTCAATGACATGGTTATTCGTAACAATATAGCCTTTTTGTGCATCAATGATAAAGCCAGATCCACTACCCACTTCGGCTAGACCGCTTCCACCAAAGACAGTCCCTGTGGACCGAAAATTTGCAATCCCAACAACCGCTGGACCAGTGGCTTTCGCAATCTGAGCAACTGGGAAATTCGTGATTCCTTCAGTATTAATGGATGGCGTCGTTGCCGCACCATTTGAAGCCACTTGATTTGCAGGCGTCTGCTGTTTATTTCCGTAGATAGAAGGAACCAGCGCAACCGCGATGACCCCTCCCAGTAAAGCACTCATTAAAGCAACTGCAACCGTCTTGAAAAAGCCAGTTTTTCTGCCTGAAAAATTATTCTTATCGTTATAATAGCTCATGACTAACCCCCTCTGACGATTATTCTTTCAGCATGATCAATTCATGCGGCGAATGACGCGGGGCAACCTGCACCTGCACATCCATGCCATCTCTTGATCTATTTGAATCTCTCAGAATACGCATAACAGTCGACAATGCGATTTCCGGAGTATTATTTTCTGCACTAAGATGGGCCAACAAGATGCGTTGCGTGTTCTCTGTTATCCACTCTAAGAGTCCTTCTGCTAACTGTGTGTTTTCAAGATGCCCGTATTGTCCCCTAATTCGCTTCTTCAAATACGCTGGATACGATCCAAACTTAAGCATCTGATCATCATAGTTCGCCTCAACGACAAAGGCATCACACCCCTTCAAATGGCGGTGCATTTCTTCTGTAATCATTCCACTATCTGTGGCAATACCGACTGCCAAGTTGGCCTTATCCTTACGTTTGGGCCGCGAGACCTTTAATCCGTAACTTTCTCGACTATCATGGGACGTAGGATAGAGCAAGACATCAAGCCCTGCACAGGAAAATGACTCTTGAACCACCCTTTGTTGGTTTTCCTCAAGCTTTCCTAGTAAAGGACTCATCACTTCCCACAGCCCGGTTGTGGCATAGATTGGTATTTTTAGTTTGCGGGCAAGCACACCCACTCCACGAATATGGTCCACATGTTCATGGGTAACCACAATCCCTTCAATTTCTGAGTCTGCTATGTTCAACTGGGAGAGGTTATGTAATAGGCTCTTCCCACTGATCCCACAATCCACCAATAAATGTCGGTTGTCTTCTCCGACAAGAATTGCGTTTCCTGAACTTCCGCTGGCTAATGTCGTCAAATGCATTTCTGGTTCCTCCGTTACGGTGACTTAACTAATTATAGCAAACAAAATCAAAGGAGGGCGTGAAACTTTTGTGAACATCTTACATCTTGTTAACAAATTTCAAACCCTCCTTCAGTTTTCAAGAATATTTATTTTCCCACTGGATTTTTTAAAGCGGGGTTAGGATTCTGTCCCGATGTTCCGCTTGGTGCAGGATTAGACTTAAGTGCGGTTTGAGCTTGATCTAAGAGTGATTTAATATTATCTTTTTCCGCACTGGTCGAAGCAATCTTCTGAGCCTTTTCCCATTGGACGACAGCCCCTGCCACGTCTTGCTTCACATTCGCTAGAAAAACGCCATAATTAACCAAGCCGTTATAATGATCAGGTTTAAGCACTAACACTTCCTTATATGTCTTTTCCGCCAGATCATTGTCTCCGCTTTTAAAGGCAGCAGTTGCCATATCTACCATAACGTTTGGGTCTTTACTAGTTTTTAATACATTCTGGTAAGCCTCAACCGCACCTTTGTAATTCGCTTGAGTTTCTGTCGGCGCAACCGTCTCAGATACCACGCCTAAGTCATAATATTGATTTGCCAAGGCAGTTTGAAGGGGTACATTTCCTGGGTCTAACTTTGCCTGCTTAACCATCGCTTCAACGCTTACTTTTTTAGACGCATAATCTGCTGCAGCGTTGGCCGTCGCCGAATTCGTCGAACCAGAAGGTGTATTACCCCCGCCAAAGAAATACCCTAGAAATCCTGAACCAATCATGGCAATACTAACAAGAACGGTAAGAATCGTAGCATAAATACGTTGCGTCTTTTTGTTCAAACAGCTCGTCCCCTTCACCATATAATACCAAATACTATTGTAACATGCCTTTTCAAACCATCCAACCCTATTATCATACTAATTGTACTATTCCTAACAATGCTAACAACGAATTTCAGGGACAGCCGATGAGACTGTATTTTGTTGGATTTCTTTGATTTTAACATACAGTGCCACTTCTAAACGTTTTTTCTGAAGCTCACACCCTAAGGTGTAAACCTCTGTCAGTTTTTGGGTGAAAGCAACGTTTGCTGCATGACACCCGCCGCTACAAGAAAAGCGAGCCCAGCACTCTTTGCAAGACGTCTTGGCATAGACATTGGCTGAGCGAAATTCCTGAACCAGCTCAGCCTTCAGTTGATGAGGATTTTCATCATAGAGCGACCCCATCTTATATTCAGCTTGACCAACAAACTGATGACATGGATAAAGGTCTCCCTCTGGGGAAATAGCCACATATTCGTGTCCAGCGCCACAACCTGAGAGTCGTTTAATCAAACAAGGTCCCTGATCTAACGCAACATTAAAATGAAAGAAATTAAAGGACTTATCTTGCGCACGACGCACTAAGAGTTCTTCACCGAGGCGATCATATGATTCTAGAATCTTATTTAAATCTCCTTCCTGGAAGGCATAAGCATCGTCGGGGCCTGCTACAACCGGCTCCATAGAAATCCGATTGATCCCTAAATCTGCCATGTGTAAAACATCACGATCAAAATCTAAATTAAAATGTGTATACGTGCCACGAACGTAGTAGTAGTTGCCTACTGCGAAGGGTGAACTTTTTGGTAATCTTGAGGCAAACTGTTTGATTCGAGGGGTGACCTTAGCGTAACTTCCTCGGCCATCAGCGTACGGACGCATACGGTCATGAACTTCTGGACGACCATCTAAGCTCAAGACCACACTGATCTCCTCTTGTTCGAGATAATCTTGAACTGACTCATCTAGTAATACCCCGTTGGTGGTCAAGGTGAATTTAATGGTTTTTCCTAAGTCTGCTGCAGCTTTTCTGCCGTATTTAACTAAGTCTTTAACCACTCCAAAATTGAGTAGTGGTTCCCCACCAAAGAAATCGACTTCACAATGATTCCGATGCCCTGATGACGCTAAAACAAAGTCAATGCCCCTTTTACCTGTTTCAAAATCCATCAGCTTCCTGCTACCACCAAAAGCTCCAGTCCCTGCAAAACAATATTTGCACCGTAAATTACAATCATGAGCCACATGTAAGCAAATCGCCTTAACAATGGGCTTTTCCGGGTAATTGAGGGTGACTGCTTCCGCTTCTGCGGAGAAAAGTGTCCCTTCCCTACGTAGTTCACCGAGTTCGGCAAGAATCTCTGATAGTTCTTCTTCCACAAGTGCTTGTTTTCCCACTTGTCTAAAGACCTGGTTAATCGCCTCAAGAGTCAGGTCCTTGTCCATTTCTTGCAAATCCTCGCAAGCCTTTATTACATCAAATGCTCCCTCATCCAGCAGGTGCAAAGATCCTGAATTAACATCATGAGCGATGAATGAATCGCCTTGTCGATAACTATGAACATTCTTCTTGATACGATAACCTTCAATATTAAAACTATTTAACATTCTAATCCCACTCCTTCTCACTTACCTATCAAATAGAACAGAACCCAACCCGTATGTGGGTGGGTTCTGTAAGCCTATGTTCTAATTTAGCCAAAGCGTTTATTTAACACACACTTGGTTTCCAACCGTGCACGACGTCTTACAAGCTGATTGACAAGAGGTCTGACACTTGCCACACCCTCCGGTCTTCACTGTTGCACTGAGGTTTGCTTTCACTATGGTTTGAATGTGTTTTGTCATTAAAACACCCTCCTCTCGATACTCACGTCATTTAATTCATCTTAAATTATACCACAGGGACACGGAAAAAGGCAAAGTAACATCGCACTGAAATTGAGTGTATAAGTTTCTGGTGGGATCAGTGCCATCTTTTCGCCTTCATTAATTTAGGGAAATATGGATATAATGAATAAGAATTCTCTTAAAAAAATATTTTCAGCAAAATGTTGACGAATTTGCTTTATTATACATATAATGAAGTGTATTAAATCTAATCTCTGTTAGGTGAGGCTCCTGCATAAACATAGGCCACTGCCCAGAAATGTCGAGAGACGCCAATTGGGTAGAACAGGTATTACCGGCATAAGGTTTTACTTAATGTGGCTGAGAGAACTCTACGCTATGCAGTGCTAAAGCTCAACGAGGAGGGAGGTCCATAACGTATGTTTATAGACCTTCTATTTGCTATAGAGGTCTTTTTATTTTGCCTACTTATTATATTCCACATTATAGGTAAACTTAGAGGAGGTGGTTTTATGGATTCTGGACCTTACCCTGGTCAATCGCGTAATCATACTTCAATTTATAGCAGACAGAGTCATTGCGAAAGTAGGTGCCAGACTCCGTCGCTCAGAGGAGGGAAATAAATGAATGACTTAAAAGTTCTAGGAGAATTTTATTTCAGTCAGTTGTCAAATAAACCAATCTGGGATGCCACAGGACGTCGTATTGGTCGGTTGTATGATATGGCCATACGCTGGGACAGTGTCTCTCCTCATGTCAGTGGAATTCGCTACGCGAAAGAGATCCCTGCCCTAATTCCCATTGAGTGGGTGGTTTCTTGGGATTCATCAGGTCTGCGTTTAAGTGCCGCTTTTGATCCCCTTTTGACATGCCCGCTCCATGATGATGAGACGTTTATTGGCAAATGGCTGTTAGATAAACAAATTATTGACTTAGAAGGCTCCAGGCTGGTACGAGTGAATGATATTTCTTTGTCCTGGGTATCCCATGATGATCATCAATATATGGTCTTAGTTGCTGTGGATATTGGTGTACGCGGTTTATTCCGCAGGTTGGGTGTTGAGTTCTTACTGAGACGAATTAACAATAAATTTGTGGGTAGCCAGTATATTAAACCTCTAGAAAGCCGAACGTCGTCCCTGCAACTCACTCGAGAGAAAGAACAACTGCGCCAACTTCATCCAGCAGACATTGCCGATATTATTGAAGAGATGGACTATAAACAAAGGGCTAATTTCCTCGATGCCCTTGACGCTCAACAAGCCATTGATGCCTTAACTGAGATGGAATTGGATACACAGGTTGAAATGATTAATCAGATGGATGAAGACAGGGCTTCTGATATCCTAGAAGAAATGCCCGCAGACCAAGCTGCTGATATTTTAGGTGAGTTGTCCTCTGCCAAGTCAGAAGAACTTCTTCGCTTAATGGAATCTGATGATGCTGAAGATGTTCGGGAATTAATGCAATATGAGGAAGAAACCGCCGGTTCCCTAATGACCACAGAATATGTCGGTCTACCGTTCTGGCTTACCGCTGAACAAGCCATTGTGGAAATAAGACGACTAGCCCCTGAGGCGGAAACAATTTATTACCTCTATGTAGTGGACGAACAAGAAATTCTTGAAGGAGTTCTTTCTCTACGAGAACTGATTATTGCCGCGCCTGAGACGCCTTTAAAAGATTTAATGCATACGAAAATTATTAAGATATCCCCCTATGACGATCACGAAAAAGTGGCTGATATCATCCATAAATATGGGTTACTGGCCGTGCCAGTTGTCGATGAGCAAGATCAAGTCTTAGGAATTATCACGGTGGATGACGTCTTGGAACTATTAATGCCCGATCGCCCACGTATGGAAAGTCACACCACCTTAATTGCTAGACGTCGTGAGGCAAAGGAGGGACATAGCGAATGAACTTGAAAGAACGATTCGCCTTGTTTTTTGCCGTCATGGGCCCTGGAATCGTCACTGCTTTTGCTGATAATGATGCTGGTGGAATCACAACCTATGCAGCGGCTGGTGCAAAGTACGGCTATTCACTCATCTTTATCATGCTTATTAGCACGGTGCTTTTAGCGATTGCCCAAGAGATTTCCGCCCGCACAGGCGCCGTAACAGGTCGTGGGCTCTCTGACTTAATTCGGGAACATTACGGTGTGAAGTGGACATTCTTTGCAATGAGTGTTCTCCTCATTGCAAATCTTGGGACCACTGTTTCCGAGTTCTCTGGGATTGCTACAAGCTTTGAAATCTTTGGGGTTACCAAATATATCTCTGTACCGGTCATGGCTGCTCTGATCTGGTGGCTTGTCATTAAGACTGATTATGGGAAAATGGAAAAGATACTTCTGGTCCTCTGCTTGACATTTTTTAGTTATGTCATCTCGGGGATTATGGTCAAACCGCCCTGGCCTGAAGTCTTCGTCCAATCGATTACCCCTTCTTTTTCAGGAACCCCAGCTTTTATACTGATGGCGATCGGGGTAATTGGAACAACTATTACGCCCTGGGGGCAATTCTATGTCCAATCTTCTGTAGTTGATAAAGGAATTACGGCTAAGGATTACCGTTACACGCGCTGGGATGTCCTGATTGGGACGTTTTTCACTGGCTTCATTGCCTTCTTTATTATCGTATCGACTGCAGCAACGCTCTACGCCAACAAGATACCCATTGAAACAGCAAAAGATGTTGCTATTGCGCTAAAGCCCTTAGCTGGACAATATGCCACTTTTCTATTTGGCTTTGGCTTGCTCGGTGCCTCTATGTTGGCTGCGTTTGTACTTCCTCTTAGTACCGCTTACGCCGTCTGTGAAGCCTTTGGCTTTGAACACGGCATCAGCAAATCACGCAAAGAGGCCCCTGTGTTCTTTGGGCTTTATACTGTCCTCATTGTTTTAGGAGCAGCCATCGTGTTATGGCCTAATTTATCCTTGTATCACGTCATGTTGACCACTCAAGTTGTTAATGGGGTACTTTTGCCTCCCATACTCATCTTCATGGTACTGATCGCTAGCAAGAAAAGCATCATGGGCGAGTATGTCAATACGAAATTCTTTAATATCGTTTCCTGGACGTTTACCTTTGTTTTAGTATTTTTAACCCTACTTTTACTGGTATCAACTTTGTTTCCCAGTTTATTTTTAGGGTAATATTCTAGGAGTTATAGCCGTTATAAATAGAGAAGGTATTTCAAGAATGAAGTACCTTCTCTATTTTATAAGTTGAATCCTTCTCACCTTGTCCAAAGACACTGTGTAATGTCATACCGATTATAACAAGACCCATTCCAGCAAAGGACCAAAAGGTTGGATATACCCCATGGAGAACCACCACTTCGCCGATCAGTGCAAAGATAACCTCCCCTGATTGAGTCGCTTCCACCGCTGCTAGTTTATGGATATCACCCTTCGTCAAATCAGTTGCGGAGAAAAAGAGGATTGTGGCGATGACACCTGAGGAAAGGGCTACAATGAGGGTTTGTATTGTCTGATTGCTGCTTGGAAGGCCGACCTTTGCTACCCCAATAGCCGATAATATAAACCAAAAAGGTAGACTTGCCAGGGTCATACCCAGGACTCTTTGATATGTGTCGAAATGATGACCACATGCGGCCATCATCTTTCGATTACCCAAAGGGTAAGCAAAGGCAGCGAGTAGCACAGGTAAAATCCCGAATATAATTTCTTTAGCCGTTAGGGCCTGGGCTTGTTGCAGCTGGATTAACACAATACCTACTAGTATGATTAGAGAAAGGACCAAGCCTTTGATCGGTATTGAGGAACGTACTTTTTGCGGCCCTGAATCCGTTTGAATCACGATATAAAAAAGCGGGGCAAGCAACGAGCCTGCGACAATTGTAATCTGCCACATACTTGCAACTAACCAAGCAGGTCCATAGGCTGCTGCGAAACAAAGAGGTGCATAAAAAAGTCCGAATCCAACCGTACTCCAGCCGATCCAAATCATGGGTCTTTTGCGCATATCCAATAAAAGTGGCCTTAGGTTCCCTCTCGCCATAACTAATATCAGTAGAATCGGTGCCATAAAGATAAATCTTAGAGCTGCACTCCAAATCCAACTTCCGCCTGATAAGTCCATAGCACGATTTAAAACAAACGTCACAGCAAAAAAGAATGATGCTAATATACCAAGTGCAATGGACTTCAACCTCTCCACTCCTATCAAGAATTTTCCAGTTTCTTATTAGGATAACATGAATTGCCAGAGAAATGCAGTAAAAAATCTACCGAATCTCAGGGGATTGCAGATCTTTTCGTATATCTGGAGGTATTCGTCTGCTATTATAAAGTTGCTTGGCTAGTGTACGCCAGCCTGTGTTGCCGACAGTATTAATGATATTCTCTACGGCTAGATCACACCTGTCGTTAAAGTAGCAGTTATTCACATTGGACCCTTATCCGGTATAAACGTATGGTAACCTGTTTTTTGTAGTGGTTATTTTTACGACTTTGCAGATTTCTAAAATTGGATGTCGCTAATTCTTTTACTTCGCATGTTTCAATAATTGTGTGAACAACAAAAAACGCGACTCCCTTACGGGAATCACGTTAATCTGCATATTGTTGCGGTCGAGAGGACTTGAGCCCTAAGACCTGAATCTAAAATTTATAATCTCAATTTTACACTGCGATCACTTTTGAAGCATTAGGCATCCAATGGTAAGATTATGCCGCACATTTCCATTAATCCTGAGGTTTCCATTAGATGTACAATGTTTTTCTCATAGTTGTCTAAGTATACAACTATATCTCTTTCAATAATTGTCTCAGTTAAATTTATATGACTAGTAGTGTTTAATGCTTTATTACCATCCGTTAGACTAAATATTCCTAACAAAGATAAAGAATTTGCTTTCATAGCTGTATTTTGTAATTTATAGCCATCAGAAGTATTTTTTTGATCCAGCTTGAAATTAAAACTAATGGTTATTAATTTTAAAGCTCTATTCAGAATAATATTTATATTGTATCTTTCCTTATGTTTTCCAGAAAAACCAGTTCCATCTGAATTAATTTCAATCTCATCATACCCTAGTTTTTTAAGTATATTAATTAACCACTCAATACTTACTTCATTTCCATTCATTCCCTCATTATACATTTGCACCTTTTCACCACAGTTTGGGCAAAATCTTGCATCCAGTGCAATATCAATCATACATTTTTCACATTTCATTTTTTGTCCTCCTTAAATTTTAGTTCAATATCCAAAGAGGAGTATTGAAGGGATAGCAGGTGGTTATAAACAAGAAAGAGTATAAGGAGAAACGCATAAACAAGTAAATACATAAAATACATACGCTAGCCTCCTTACTTACTTATACGTTTTTAGAATAGTTTTTAGGGGGGGGGTAATATGGGTCTTTAAGGGGTTAAATACTTATATTGGTTAGCCGTGACTCTTAACCCTGCCGATGGAAGATAGCTTATCTTTTAATAGTGGTTATTTTTTTGACTTTGCATATTTCAAGAAATGGATAGTGCCCTATTTTTTTGGGCTATAATTCGCGAGGGACTCTAAACCCTCTAGGGAACCCATTGCCCTTATGGGACCCAAGGTGTGCATAGGGGTGTATGGGAGTGATCCCCCCCTATCTATCTACCCATACACTAGGCAGATAAGGAGGATCATAGCCGTTGGCGATCGTCCGTTAGTTGCTCTTGATCTCTTCATCGTCCTTAACCAACTTAGATAATAACTTTATGGCATAATTCATCTGATTAGGGCATGAACTGATAAACACTTTAGGATGGCTCTAAACGAGCGACATCACAAAAGCAGATCATGGCCCTGCTTTTGGCATTGCGTGTTAGTCTCATCCTGTTCTAGTCGCTCTAATTGGTATTACAGCAGGTCTCTCCCCCGGTCCTGCTGTATTCGTGTGAATGTCGCTTCTATCCCGAGGGGCTAAACTAGGCATTATTACTACTTGTTCATGAACCATCCCTAGCTCACTGAATTTTTCTTCAAAAGACTTAACCTTTACGGTTAGATCAAACTTCTGGTTATAGATCCCAGCTAATTCAAGTAACTTTTTTCTATGTTGGAATCATCCGTTTATTATATTCCACTAAATAAGAAAATCATTTGAAACAGTCTTTCCAATGGGCATACTGATCGATTTAATTTTTAACAACTTGTCGTTAAAATTTCTCCAATTAAAAGTTTTGGAAGGATAGATGAAAACCTCGGCTTAGTCAAAAATCACCTTTCCATTTCTCTCCCAAAGAGCCTTGGCCTACTTAAAAAACGGGTTCAGCGTTTCTCTTAGGAAACCCTGAACCCGTTGTAATTCCATATGGAGCGGACGACGAGATTCGAACTCGCGATCCTCGGCTTGGGAAGCCAATACTCTACCGCTGAGCCACGTCCGCATAGTTTAACAAATTCATTATAAACAAGCTTCACCTATTCGTCAAGGCTGTAAGTGGTGCCTCAGGACGGAATCGAACCGCCGACACGAGGATTTTCAGTCCTCTGCTCTACCGACTGAGCTACCGAGGCAAGTAGTGGTGACCCGTACGGGATTCGAACCCGTGTAACCGCCGTGAAAGGGCGGTGTCTTAGACCGCTTGACCAACGGGCCGTATTTGATGTGCGATTAAATGGTGGGCCATCCGCGACTCGAACGCGGGACACCCTGATTAAAAGTCAGGTGCTCTAGCCAACTGAGCTAATGGCCCATATATCCGCACCACGAATTCAAATACTACACTAAAGTGTCATATGTGTCAAGACTTTTGTTAAAATTCTTTCATATTATGTTATTAGCCTTGATGTTTTATCATTCGCAGCTACGAATGACTTAGCCCCTATTCATCACAAAGCGATCACCACGTTGCTGAATTGAATCTAATTCTATTGAATATAGGGTAAGGCCTTGCAGGCTTCAACAGCATTCCTGCTTAGAAGCCCTAAAAGGCCTTACCCAAGGTAAATCCTACCGATCTAAAATATCTCGCCTCTTACGATGGTTTGTTCGCGTCCTGGGCCAATTGCGACCAACGTAGCGGGCACACCAGTGAGCTCTTCAATTTTGAGAATATAATTTTTGGCGGCTTCTGGTAGATCCTCGAAGCGACGGACTAGCGTCAAGTCTTCTTTCCAGCCAGGCATTTCCTCATAAACAGGTTGAGATTGCTTAAAGACCTTTTGACTTTGTGGGAATTCTCCAATGATTTCTTCCCCTACACGATATCCAACACAGATTTTGAGTGTATCAAAACCCGTCAGAACATCAAGCTTGGTAACGGCAAAATCAGAAATCCCGCTCATTCGAACAGCATACTTAGCAATGACAGCATCAAACCAACCGCAGCGACGCGGCCGTCCGGTGGTGGTTCCAAACTCGTGTCCATTCGCGCGCATTTGTTCTCCGTCCTGATCCTGAAGTTCTGTTGGGAAAGGGCCTTCTCCGACGCGCGTCGTATACGCTTTTATAACCCCCACCACGCGGTCAATACGGGTCGGGCCAACACCAGCGCCTATGCACGCTCCTCCTGCAATCGGGTGAGAAGATGTCACATACGGATAAGTTCCATGATCATTGTCAAGTAAAGTTCCTTGGGCACCTTCAAAAAGCACTTTTCCTCCAGAGCGAATACTTTCGTCAATAGCCAGTGAACTGTCGATCACCATCGAACGAATTTGTTCGGCATAGCCTAGGTAAGTTTCATAAATTTCGTCAAATTCAAGCGCTTCCTTACCAAAGACTTTCACGAACAAGTTATTTTTTTCTACTAAATTACGACGCAGCTTGTCAGCGAACTCATCTTTATCCAGAAGATCAATGATGCGAATGCCAATACGTGACGCCTTATCCATGTAACAAGGACCGATGCCACGCTTAGTCGTCCCAATTTTATGCTCACCGCGCGCTTCTTCT
>Ga0209125_1001971_pt1 | contig 17193 bp, 16 predicted proteins | sample BarGraIncub1131A_FD_184503 | JGI IMG/M metagenome (GOLD analysis project Ga0209125, IMG submission 184503) | Arctic peat soil microbial communities from Barrow, Alaska - Barrow Graham LP Incubations 11-31A (SPAdes) (version 2) | ecosystem: Environmental > Terrestrial > Soil > Wetlands > Peat...
CAAGTTATTAAAAATCGAGTTTTCAATATCCCAACGTGCTCTGATTATTTTAAACAAGGTCTTAAGCGCCATATCCATACATGTCGTTACGATCATAATCTGTGTGCGCAGTTTATTCTTATGTTTGAGAGCGAATTTTACAAAACGCAATGGTTGCTCCACGTTGTCCATTGTAAATGTTGACTCGTAAACTTCAACTCTCTCAAATCCCTTTTCAACTTCCCAAACCTCAACCGCCTCAGTCTTATTTACCGTCTTTCTTGCTAACCGCAAACTATTATTGTTATTGTTTTTTGCTCGAACAATTGCATCAATACCTAAATTCCTGCAGTGGTTAAACCAGATGGAATACAGGCCAGGGCATCATAAACTACAACATCAATCAATTTTCTATGACTCTTCACGACGCTTGAAATCAACCTTTTTGCTACGTTCAACTCACCTTCATCCTTTGCAACAGCATCTTGTCCGGGCTTGTACATTTCAAAGCCAATCACCAATTTGGGACCGATCCCTACAGTTGACATGACAGCGCCGCTATGGAAACAATGAGTCGTTTTACCTTTGGTATTCTTCAAACATTCTGAACAGCTTTTCTTATTGCTCCCGAAGAATTTGGTTCCATCTATAGCGGCCACCATATATCCATCAATGGTTCCATTTTCAAAAGTCTTATTCTGAATTGCCGCTTTTACTATGTGTTGATTGATTTGTTTTAGTCCGTCGATATCCATGACTTTAAGTGTATCTCTGATGGCATCAATCTGTGGCAGCTTTGTTCCTCGGGGAAACAGTTTACTAAACTCATTATTCTTTATCATCAAATTTAGTTCATTGAAGCTCTTTATCCTAAGTAAAAAACCAAAAAGCACAGGGAGAATTACTTGGCCTGTGCTATAAGTTGGGTTAACTCTTCCGTCAGACAGTTTATTCAAACCACGATCAACGTGGTAAACATTCTTCATGTATTTTACTAATTTTGCAAAGTGGTTTTTTCTCATTTAGCCCTCTCTCTCCCTCTGATTTTAGAATGTAAGGTCTGACAAAAGCTTTTAAAAACTCCGAATTTGATACACTTTTGAAATCGGTAAAAATACCAGCGAAATCAATGGATTGACTGTGGTAGAGGCTAAAGTGCTGTCGATATCCATTACTTTAAGCGTATCTCTTATGGCATCAATCTGCGGCAACTTTGTTCCTCGGGGAAATAGTTGACTAAACTCACGATTCTTGATCATCAAACTTAGTTCATTAAAGCTTTTCATCCTAAGCAAAAAACCAAAAAGCACAGGCAAAATAACTTGGCCTGTGCTATAAGTGGGGTTAACTCTTCCGTCAGACAGTTTATTCAAACCACGATGTGGTAAACATTCTTCATATATCTTACTAATTTAGCAAAGTAGTTTTTTCGCATTTCATCCTCTCTCTCCCTCTGATTTTAGCAGAAAGAGAGGTCTGACAAAAGCATTAAAAACTCCGAATTTGATACACTTTTGAAATCGATTAAAATACAAGTGAAATCAAAGGTTTGACTGTGTAGAGGCTAAAGTGCTGCTTTTGTCCCCAAAAATTTGAGTACAGTTTTGCCTAAGAGCAATTCTTCATAATAACGCTTAATATCTTCACCATTTTTTTCAGCAAATTTTTCTACTGCTTCCATGATTGCAATTCCACCCATGATTATCATCCTTTCGAATTTTCTATTGGAAATACAAAAGCCAGTAACCCCCTTAAAAAATTTTAAGGAGTGTTACTGGCTGGTTTATTTCCCTCACCAGAGATTTTCTTGTTAATACTAATTATAAAGTTTTCTTGATACTCAATCAAATACTTTTTTATAATTTTTTTACAGGAGTTATGCAGTTCCGCAACAATCTAGCCTCTGTATGAATTTCGTCATTTTTCTATGAACTGCTAAAAAACTAATTCTCATCTATACTTCAGCAGATATAGTCCCTTCAATAAAATCCTTACCATCTCTCGTTGAGTTGTAAGATTGTTTTTCAGTCGTCTAACTGTAAACAATTGCATGATATTCGATACAATAAATATCAAATCAAGCACTGCGTCTACAGCCTTCCCTCCATGCACAAAGCAATGCTCTAAGCCACATTCGGTTTTAAAGTTATTAAAATTGAATTCTCAATATCCCAACGTGCTCTGATTATTTTAAATGAAGTCTTAAGTGACGTATCCATGCATGACGTTATGATCATAATCTGTGTGCGCTTCTTGTTCTTATGTTCAAGAACAAATTTTACAAAACGTAATGGTTGCTCCACGTTGTCCATTAAGTATATCTCTAATGGCATCAATCTGAGTAAGCTTTGTTCCTCGGGGGAAATAGTTTATTAAACTCATATTTTTTTCATCAAATTTAGTTCATTGAAGCTTTTTATTGTAGACGTTAAAAACCAAAAAGCACAGGCAATATAATGACCTGTGCTATAAGTTGGGTTAACTCTTCCATCAGAGAGTTTATGCAAACCACGACCAAGGTGATAGACATTCTTCATATAGTTTACTAATTTAGCAAAGTAGTTTTTTCTCATTTAGCCTCTCTGATTTTAGCAGAAACAGAGGGTTAACAAAAGCTTATAAAACTCCGAATTTGATACACTTTGAAATCGGCAGAAATATCCGTGAAATCAATGGGTTGATTGTGGTAGAGGCGAAAGTGCTGCTGCATAGGGGTAATAGGCTTATAAATATATAAACGCCAAAGCTTTGCCCGCGCCTTGACGTTTCTCGCATATAGACCCTACTATTTTAATTGAAATAGAAATCAGTAACTGCGGCAAAATGAAGAGGAGTACGACTCTTTGACTTAAGAAGGATATTAAACCAGCCTAACGACCTATGAAACTCTTTCCTAGAATTTTGGCTCATAGCCTGGTCGATGAATTACCTCCTGAGTTTCTGGATTAAAAAACCGTGCAAAATTCATGTCAAAAGCTATTCTATGTTTCTGCATTACCTTGACTGAACTGTTACCGTCAAAACGGGCCACCACGTTTTCGCCATTAAGGGTAAAATAGACTACATGTTCAAAACCCATGGGTTCAACCACATCTACATTTATATCTATAGTCCAATCGGGATGCGTCTCAATAAAGCCGACGTCATCACGAATATGTTCAGGACGCATTCCAACAATTATTTCTTTTCCAATATATGGTTTCAAGGCCTCGCTGCGTTCGGCTAGTACTGGGAAGCGTATGGCTGGACTAACTATACACTGGAGGCCATCATGTTCCTCCAATCTTACCTTTAGGAAGTTCATGGAAGGTGAGCCTATAAAACTGGCTACAAACATATTTTTGGGATGATTATATAGATTCATGGGAGTATCGACTTGCTGAGTATACCCATCCTTCATAACTACAATACGATCCCCCATTGTCATGGCTTCTGTTTGGTCATGAGTAACGTAAATAATAGTAGTCTGTAATCGATGGTGCAGTTTAGCTATCTCCGCTCTCATTTGCACTCTGAGCTTTGCATCCAAATTGGAGAGTGGCTCATCCATTAAAAATACTTTCGGTTCCCTAACAATAGCACGACCCAAAGCAACCCTTTGGCGTTGCCCGCCAGACAGAGTCTTCGGTTTACGACTTAACAAATGTTCGATATCCAAAATTTCGGCTGTTTCCCTTACTCGTCGAGTGATTTCATCCTTTGGAATTTTGTGCAATTTTAAGCTGAAAGCCATATTTTCCGCCACCGTCATGTGGGGATAAAGCGCATAACTCTGGAACACCATGGCAATATCCCGCTCCTTTGGGGGAACATCGTTAACCAGGCGATCATCGATGAAAAGCTCACCGCTAGTTATTTCTTCTAAACCGGCCACCATCCGTAGAGTAGTCGTTTTTCCGCACCCTGAAGGACCAACCAAAACGAGAAATTCCTTGTCTTTAATTTCTAGATTAAAATCATGTACAACAGTATTTTTGTCGTATGTCTTAAAAATATTTTTGAGCACCACGCTTGCCATTAATGATTACCTCCTTTCCTGTCTAAGGCTATTTGTTGTGTACTACTTAAGTAATTCCTTTATTTTGTCGACGGCTTCACCTGCGTTAGCTGCATATCCGTCAGCTCCTATTTTCAAAGCATATTCGGTAGAAACCGGCGCACCACCAATTAATACCTTAACTTTATCCCGCAGACCAGAATCTACTAGTGCTTTAATATTGATTTCCATTTGGGGCATGGTTGTTGTAAGTAGCGCTGACATACAAATAAACTGCGGTTGATACGTCTGTATTGCCTCAACAAATTGCTCAGAAGATACATCTACACCAAGGTCAATAACCACAGCCCCGGCGCCTTCGATCATCATTGAAACTAGGTTCTTGCCAATATCATGCAGGTCGCCTTTAACTGTACCAATTATAACCTTGGCTAGAGTGGGTAGTTCTCCCATTACCAGAAAAGGCTTGGTAACTTTAAGTCCTGCCTGCATAGCCCTGGCAGCTATTAACATCTCTGGCACATAAATTTCACCTTGTTTAAACCGCTCGCCGACAACACCCATAGCAGCAATGAATCCTTCTTGGATAATCATACTTGGAGATTTTCCCTCGGCCAAAGCGAGATTAGCTAATTCTACGACTTTAGGGGTATTTCCGCTAATTGTTGCATCTTTAATCTGCTCAAATATGGACATTTTTAACGCCTCCTTATCGATTTTCCTCCGAACATTGGAGCAGAACCTTACCCTTTACTCGTCCCGGCACCTGAAGGTCTGCAAAGGCAATGTTGATTTCTGCCAGGGGCATGATTCGATCAATTAAGCCCTCACACGTGAGCTTTTCCTGCTGAAAAAGGTGGGCAGCAAGTTCCCACTCTTGGCCAGGGAATGGGGCAGAATAAGACATCCAGGACCCCCGCACCGTCAGTTCCTTCCTATTAATATTTTCAAATTCACTTGGTTTGAGTGTAATATCCTTACTAGGAGTACCGATATACATTACTTGTCCTTTATTGGCGGCTACCGCTAAGCTTAATTTTTCCGTGAATTCAACCCCCGCTGTCTCCACTACTTGGGGTATACCACGCCCTTTGGTTACCTCTAGTAGCGTTTCCTTAAACAGATCATCTGTAGTGTTAAAGCAATAATCTGCCCCTAGCACTTGAGCCAGTTTTAATTTGTCTGGATCGATATCAAAGGCAAAAATACGTTTTGCCCCTAAAGCCCTGACACACTGCAAGGTTAGAAGGCCGATAGTTCCCATACCGATAATCGCAACATCTTCCCCACCTCGGAAATTCATTACGGACAACCCATGTAAAGCAACAGTAACGGGTTCAAACAAGGCCCCTTCTATGTCGGTTACTTCGTCTGGTAACTTAAAGACATTACCTGCAGGAAGCTTCACACACTCAGCCCAACTTCCAGCTGTTCGTGAACCGATAAAAGAATAATATTTACAATAGGAGTAGTGACCACGCACACAGTCTGGGCAGCTGCCACATGGAACCAACGGCACCCCGGCAATACGGTCGCCTACAGTGATGGCATGAACCTCAGAACCTGTCTCAACAACCTCAGCTGAAAACTCATGACCCAAGATTATGGGGTAGTTGTGGGCCGCCTGTCCTAATACCCTGGGAAAGTCCGAACCGCAAATGCCACTTAATTTTACCCGAGCTAAAATATCACCCGGCCCGATTTCTGGTGTGTCTATCTCTTCGTAACGCAAGTCCATTTGTCCATACAAAACTGCTGCTTTCATTTCAACCTCCTGGTAATTTAAATAGTATTAACGAAGGTAAACTCCTCTCTGTTTAGCTAGCTTAAACAGGGCAACCACACTTTCTGGTGGAAGATCTGACTGGACGTGATTGGAAGTGGAAAATAGGTAGCCGCCGCCTGAGGCCATCTGTTCCATTCTTAGAATTACCTCTTTATCGACTGCCTTCAAATCAACTAACGCTGTGTTTTGCATGTCTACCCCGCCGCACAAACAAATACGACTACCATATTTTAGTTTAATATCCTCTGGTTGCATGTTGGGTAAAGGTTGGATCGGGTTAAGGATATCCACTCCCGTCTCGATCAAATCCTCAATAATTGGTTCAATAGCACCACAACTATGATGCAGAATTTTTGCCTTAGGACATTTCCCCCTAATGAAATTATTGATTGCTTTCCGCCTTGGTTTGATCATTTCCCGGAACAATGCTGGTGAAATCAGCAAACCGCTTTGCGTACCATAGTCTTCTGATGTTTCCACAATATCAACATAACTGCCTACAGCTGATAAAAAAGCATCATAAAATTGGATTTGCAGTTCAAGAATCTTATCCAAAAGGGCTTCAGCAAAGTTCTTATCAATTAACAGATCCATCAGGAACTGTTCCGTTCCCCGTAGCCATGCACCATATTCCAAAAAGCTTGCGGATTGTGGTGAACGGGCCACAATGGCTTTATCAGTAGTTTCACGTAACGAACGAGCATACTCAGTTAGACCTGATATCCTGCCGGGATCGTAAGGGTTAGGCCACGGATGGTTAGGAATATCTGCTATGCTTGCGTTTGCAAGAGGGGGATTTACCCTTACGCCATAACCACCGATCTGACGAATCGGCACTCCCCAATCACAAAGAATGGTATCCGGGTCTATGTTATGTATCTGAAAATCACCTGGCTTTCGCATGTGCACAAAGCGAACATCCACATCCAAGCTCTCAAGCACCCGTTGGTCAAAATAATTGCCGGTGTGGCCTTCCCTATAAGGTTCTACATCTCCCTCAATGTAGAGATGCTTTTTTAAGTTGAAATATGCAAGATCGGTTAAAAAGGAAGATGTACCCCCAAAATACAACGGCACCCGGTCTGGTTCCATATGATTCAGAGCAGTTAACACTCGCTCCCGTGAGGTCATAATCTCTTTCATAATATGCCAAGTCTCCAATCTTAGTTGTTTGTGGCTAACCTTGAAAAACACTCCGCACTAAATATTGTCAATATGGATGGGATAATTCCCAAACTTCTTGATCGTTTCTAAATAAAAGAGAATATTTTCAATTGGGGTATCTATTTGAAAGTTGCTTGTAGGGGCAATTATGTAGCCACCACCGGGAGCAAAGGCTGCAAGCCGGGTTTTAATCTCTCTTTCCAATTCTACTTTGCTTCCGGGTATAGCATATTGCTCGTCGACTCCTCCATGGAAACAAAGCATACCGCCAAATTCTTGTTTTAGTCTGAAAGAATCCATATCTTTTGCTAGGGGCTGGATTGGATTAAGAATATCTACACCAGTTTCAATCAAATCGTTAATAATCTGGTACACAGAGCCACAAGTGTGGTGGAAAATTTTTGCTTGGGGTGCTAACCTTTTGATTAGATCGTTAAGCTTTTTACGGCGAGGCTTAATCATCTCACGAAACAATTCCGGTGACATCATGGGTCCGTTTTGTGTCCCGTAATCGTCCGCAGTTTCCACTATCTGCACATACTCACCAACATTAGTAAGCAAGACTTCATATAGTTGCATTTGAATTTCAAGAGTTTTATCAAGTAATTTACCAGCAAATTCTTTGTCAATCATCATGTCCACTAAAAAATTCTCCATCCCCCGGAGTTCCCAAGCCAATTCAAAAAAACCATGGGATACAGCACGACTAGCTATGGCATAGTCTGTATCTTCATACAAATGCTTGGCCCTTTCTCTTAAGCCTTTGGCACGCGCTACATTAAAGGGGTCCGGCCAAGTATATTTATCAATATCTTCGATAGTGCTGTTTTCCAAAGGCTTGTCGACAATTATGGAAAGCCCATCAATCTTCTTTTTCTTCAGACCCCACTCGCTCACCATGCATCCTTCCGCATCAGCGCTAAAATAGTGATTATCGGGAGGCATTAGAAATAGGTGACGAAAATCGCTCCCTAAGACAGTTAGTAAATCATCATTGTAGTAAGCTGCACTTTCATCAGGACGGATAACAATATCTGGAGTGGTAACACCCAAATGCTCTTTCAAACTCTGAAACAGCTCGTTTGTAAAGCTGCCTGCTGTAGAACCAATATCGATAGGTATGCGGTCTGGTTCTTGGTGATTTAGTGTAAGAGTTACCCGCTGACGTGGTGTAATTTTTTTCATCCCTTTTCATTCCTTCCGTGGTTTGGCTGTGTTATGTGTTTCTCATTTATTTCTGCCAATAGACTGAATTCCTGTTGTAAATTGCCATAAATTCGTTTGAATACCTGGAATACCTTTGCATATAAATCACAATTGCATTGGTCCACCCTAAATGTATGATCCAATGTATAGTTAGCAAAAGCCTCTGAGAAGTCCCTAAACATCCCCACACCCACGGCCGCAGTTATGGCAGACCCTAATGCCGCCACATCCATCGCCCGTGGAATCTCTATCCTCTTACCTGTGATGTCCGCAAAAATCTGAGCCCAGACAGGGCTATTTATGCATCCACCCGTCATCCGAATAGATTCCGCCACATGTCCATCAGCGGCAGCTATCTCTAAAATCCTGCACACACCGAAAGCATTACCTTCCATAAACATACGCACCATATCGGCTTTGCTAACTGAGGGATGCAATCCCATTATTACCCCCCGAGTGTCGCTATTCCAGAGTGGAGCGCGCTGCCCTACCATATAGGGAAGATAAACAAGCCCGTTACTACCAGGCTTTGATTGAGCCGCCAGTTCGTTAAAGCCTGTATAATCTTTCTCGTTCACCAGATGCTTAAACCAACGTAGACCGCCGCCGCCAAAGTCCACCCCCGCAGCCTTAATCCAGAGACCCGGAACAATATGGTGGTACAAATGTAAATTTCGGTTAAAGCTAGGCTCATCAGTGGCAATACCAACTGCTGTCACCGTACCGGCTGCAGAATAGACTTGACCTGGCGAGCTAACACCGGAACCCAGCGCTGAAGCTACCATGTCCATAGCACCGGCAACGACCGGTGTTCCCTCACGCAGACCAGTTAAATGGGCAGCCTCATTTGTGATTCCACCAACAATGTCAAAGCAATTATACACATCCGGTAGTTTAGCGAGGTCTAGACCACACAGTTTTACCAGATCTTCCGACCACGAACCTTTGACTGTATCAAACAATTGGGTTAGACCGCCCTCGGAAATGTCCATACTAAATTGGTTGGTTAGCTTGTAGACCAAGTATCCGTTGGCATGTAGAAACTTGTAAGTTTGCCGATAAACCTCAGGTTCATTATCTTTAAGCCACAACAACTTGGGTGCAATGTTTGAAGGATCATTATAGTTCCCGTTGATTCGCCATAGACATTCCCCTAGATTTGCATTAATCCATAAGCATTGCTGTTCAGATCGGCGGTCCATCCAAATCAGAGCGGGCCGCAATGCCCTTCCCCTTTTATCAACCGGTAAAGCGGTACTGCCTTGGGAATCTACGCCAATGGCGGCAATATCAGACGGATTGATGCCACTTTCCTGTAACACTGTAGAAACTGTTTGTAGTAGAGCATCCCACCACTGTTCCGCAGGTTGTTCAGCCCACCCTTGATGGGGGAAATAAGTAGGATATTCTACACTTGCCGAATTAACTAGTCCGAGTTTATTCGTAAACAAAACAGTTTTACAGCTGGAAGTGCCCAGATCAATTCCTAATAAATATTGCATCTTTCTTCCTCTTTCTATGCAATTATCCTTTGCTGCTTCGGTCATGGATTAACTCTTGACTGCACCCATGGTCAGACCGCGAATAATGTGCTTCTGGGCAAAGAAGACAAAGACCATGATGGGAATTGCGATAACTGTGCCCGCCGCAGCCATTTGCCCCCACAATAAACCATAAATTGTTAGGTATGATGAAATGGAAGCCGGAAGGGTTTGCGCATTAAAACTAGTCAAAATCATAGCAAAGAAGTATTCGTTCCAGCTTAAAATTAGACAAAAGATAGTTGATGCCACTAAGCCGGGAGCTGACAGTGGTAGAATAACCCTAATCAGTGCAGAAAACCTACTGCATCCGTCAACCATACAGGCTTCATCAATTTCTGCCGGAATATCATCAAAGAACGAACGCATCATCCACACAACCCACGACAAATTGATTAGCACATTCATGATAACTAACAAAGTTCTACTATCGTACAAACCAATGTTTTTCGAGATAATATAAACTGGTAGACCGGCCAACATTGGTGGCGCCATCCGTGTGCTTAAGAACCAGAAAAAGAGATTTTCTTTATGCTTAAATTTGAAACGGGAAAGTGCATAGGCAGCAGGTGTACCCAAGAGGAGCGAGGCCAGACTACTCACGACTGAAACAATCAGGCTATTTATAAAGTTCTGCCCCATGCCCCTTCCCGAAAAGGCGTCAATGTAGTTAATCAGGGTTGGTATAAAAAATATTTTTGGTGGAATAGTGTAAGCATCTCTTTCCAGTTTGAAGGAAGTGCTCACAATGTACCAAATGGGGGTTATGTAGACAAGAAATACTATTCCCAACACAAGGTACAACAGAATTCTAATAAGTTTCTTTTTATTTCTCATAAGACTGTACCCTCATTTTTCTGGAATAGTTTAACCAAAAATGTACATATGGCTGTAATAACTATTAGACTGATAACCGCCATACTTGCAGTCTTCGACACTTTAAAAAACTCAAATCCAGTATTGTACATTAAAATGTTCAAATTCTCACTTGACCTTCCCGGTCCGCCACCCGTCATTGCATAGATGGTATCAAACGTCCGGAAAGCATCCATAGTGCGAATTAGTAGAGCAAGTAGCAGAGCTGGTTTCAGCAAGGGTAAGGTAATATGGAAAAAGGTTTGCCACCACGAGGCTCCGTCAATTTCCGCAGATTCATAGACTTCAGGCGATAGTCCTTGTAGCGCTGCTAGAACAATTATCATTACTAAAGGCGACCATTGCCAAACGTCAACTACAATTAATGCTGGTAATACAGTACTTGATTGTGCCAAAAAGGGGTTCCCGCTAATGCCGATCACCGAAAGAAAATAGTTAATTAAACCCCAACCTGGATTGTACATTAGTCTCCAGGCAGTGCCCACAATAATTGGTGCGATGACCATGGCTGCAATTACAAAAGTCCGTACTATATTGGCCCCCTTAAGGTTTTGAAACATTAAAAAGGCTAAGGCAACTCCAACGATCATACAAAAAATTACGCTGAAGAAAGTGAAACTAACAGTTATCCACAAAGCATGCCAAAATTCTGCGTCCTGCAAAACATTTATATAGTTTCCAAGCCCGATAAATTGGTCACCAGAGCCAGGCACGGTCATATTCCATTTGAAAAGGCTTATCTTTATGCTATAGAGCAGAGGGTAAATCGTGAATAAAACCAAAGCGGCTATGGCCGGAGCTAAAAACATCACCCGGTAATGCCGGTCCTTGACTAGAATTTTTTTTTTCTTTGTTGTTGCTACAGTACTCATTATTAACAACCCCTTGCTATCTGCCAGCTAACCCAATTAATCACCTTATTAAGTTTCCTTCTTTAAGAAAAAATTCAGCCCTAGTAAAACCCCATTTATTTAATTAAGCAGAATCAGGATTTTAATAAAAATTAAAAAGGGTGCTGTGGGCACAGGATGTACCCGCAGCAATTTTGCTAAAGCCTAAAGTTATTTTCCCTGAAGAATTTTGTTTACACTGTCGTTGGCTTCTTTTAAGGCATTAGCAGGGGATTTTGACCCATCCAGTACCGACGAAATTGCTACCGACACAGCCGTCCCTACTTGGTCAGCCTCCGGAATACGCGGTCTATAATCGGCATTAGCAAATTTAAGGGATTCCTTCATCACGTTAATCAGGGGTTCTGTTCCTGGATAAGCTGGAATATTATATACTTTCTCTAAAGCCTGGTTTGGCGCTGACCAACCCACTTTTGCAGCAATATCAGGGCTAGTCAGCCAAGCGATGAACTTACCCGCAGCTTCTTTGTTTTTGGAGTTCTTGGGCACAGCCAAGGTCCAGCTGTAAAATCCTGGGGCCACAGTTTTGTCACCGGGGACCATAGCATAACCTAATTTACCAGCTACAGTGGATACTTTTGGATCTTCACAGCGAACTGCTAGGGTCGCTGAATCAATAAACATTCCGGCTTTACCTTGCATTAAGTCATTTTGCACTTCTACATAGGAGTAGTTGGCTACGCCAGAAGGCCCATATTTCTTAAGAATGTCACCATAATAAGTTAAAGCTTTAATAGCTTCAGGGGAATTAAGATTACCAGATTTACCGTCTGGGCTTAAGTAACTTCCTCCGAATCCTTCTAGGAAGGTAGGCCAGGTCCACTCGTTTACTCCATAACCCCTCTGCCCTCTCATTACAATACCTGACATGCCGGGTTCATTTTCCTTAATAATTTTAGCATTTTGCTCTAACTCAGCAAAAGTTTTGGGGACTTGGAGATTGTACTTCTTATACAGATCAGCTCTATACACGAGAATATTTGAATCCTGATACAGAGGAACACCATAAATTTGATTATTATAACTCACTGCCTCAATAAAAGGTTTCATGTAGTTATCTTTATTAAATGTACCACTGGCCTCAAGATACTTATCCAGTGGTTCCAGATAACTTGCCTTAGCGTATTTATTAAGGAACATGAAGTCAGTCATAACTACGTCAACCTCAGTGGATGGTGCCGACACCTCTAATCCCAACTTAGCCCTTAGTGGCGTTTCCTGCAACTTCATGTAATTAACCTTAATACCGGTTTGTTTCTCAAAATCGGGAAGGAGTTCCGTCATTTTGTCCAGTTCGGAACGCGTGTCGGCCATGAAGTTGATTGTAACTTGTTTATTGCTGGAACTTTGACCCGTAGTTTGGGTGGATGTAGTCTTTCCGCATCCAACTATTAGTGATGCCATTACCAAAACGGCTACCATAGATAAAACGAATGTCTTCCGCAGATTTCTCTTAGACATGTTCATTCCTCCTTTTTCCTACCCCTAGTCCCCTTTTGAAATTATTTTCTCTATTCTAAGTCCACCATCAACAAATGCTTCCCAAGCATCACCCCGTTTTATTTATTTGACCATTCTCGTTATCAGAGTATTTTAATTGTGTACCCCAGCAAATGCTGGTGCGTCTGTGTAAACTTGAAGCAACTAGGCATGTTCCTGGGCGCGCCCCTCTAGACCAAATAGATGCATTTTTTTCATAACAACCTCTTTGACTTTACTACGAGCTACCGTAAGATAACGGCGAGGGTCATTCTCTTCCGGTTGAACTAGAAGAACGCTCCTCAAAGCCCCTGCCAAAGCCAATTTCAGGTCTGTCGCGATATTAATTTTGCTTATACCTAGATCTATGCAAGTGTTAATCGCCGCGTCGGGAACTCCGGATGCACCATGAAGTACTAACGGAATGTTTACTTCCCTGGCGATAGCCCCGAGACGTTTAAAGTCAAGATGTGGTTCACCTTTATAGACCCCGTGGGCCGTACCTATGGCTACAGCTAAGGAATCAACCCCCGTTGCTTTAACAAATGTCATCGCATCTTCCGGAACAGTATAATTTGCCTCAACTGTGGATTTCTCATCCTGGCCACCAATACGGCCAAGCTCAGCTTCTACTGCCACCCCACTAGCATGAGCCATAGATACTACCCGCTGAGTCATTTTAATATTCTCTTCCCATGCCAAACGGGAACCGTCAAACATTACCGATGTAAAGCCCGCATAGACACACTCCTCGATTAATGTTAAATCGACGGCGTGATCCAGATGCAGCACAATCGGTACGTTTGCCCGCTTGGCTGCAGCACGGGCCATCGCCACCAGAAAATCAGTCCCTACGTATTTGACCGTACCAGGTGAAGCCTGTAGAATTACAGGCCCATTGATATGAACCGCTGCTGCTACAACTGCTTGTATTGTCTCTTGATTGTAAATATTGAATGCACCTAAGGCATATCGACCCTTGCGAGCCTGTTCCAATAGATTTTTCGGGTTCACCAAATTCATCTGCTTATTCCTCCCCATCCTTTGTATCTACCCGCCAAGTATTTTCTCAGTCAAATTTCCCCGGATTCACGACAATCGCATCCACGCCGAGATTTCTGACTTTTTCAAGGAAGTCTTGAGGCGTGCCGCTATCTGTAATCAACGTATCGATATCTGAAATATCGGCAAAGCGAGATAATGCACCTTGTCCGAACTTAGAATGGTCAGCTAGGACAATGAGCTCGTCAGCAGAACCAATCATTTGAGCATTGGTATAGGCTTCCGTCATATCTGGCGTGCTTAATCCATGTTCTATACTGATACTATTAACACCTAAGAAAACCTTCATGACGTGAATTTCTCGAAACACCCTCTCCGCCAGAGGACCCACAAGAGCGTAAGATTTTGTACGGATGTTTCCTCCAGTCAGGATGAGATCGATTCCTTCGCTTTGGGCTAGCTCCATCGCCACATTCACAGTATTGGTTACGACTGTCAGGTTTTGACGGCCCTTCAATAATTTTGCCAAGGCACTAATAGTGGTGCCGGCACCTAGTAGAATAGTATCGCCTTGCTTAATCAATTCAGCAGCTCTTTCCGCGATTGACATTTTTTCCTCGGAAAACTTATTCATTTTTTCTGCAAAGGAAGGTTCTTCAGTTGCCTCACTCACTGGAATAGCTCCCCCGTGAGTCCTAGTAAGCATCCCTCCTTTCTCCAATTTTTCTAAATCTCGTCTGATTGTCATTGTCGACACACCCAATTCACGACTGAACTCTCCAACGTTAATGGGTGTACCCACCCGTATTTTATCCACAATAATTTTCTGGCGTTGTGCCGCAATTTTCATTGTTTTACCTCCTATGTGTTATTGTCTTCATTATCAATGATTTAGGTTGCGGTCACAGAAATTCGTCCCAAAAGATGTTCTATATCCTGTAGCTTACAACTTCCAGTTTCAATTGTCATCGCATTCGCTGTAGAGACGGCAATACCCAGCCTTAACATTTCTTCGGGTCTGTATCCCCTTGCTAATGCAACTGCAAATCCAGCCACCATTGCGTCACCGCATCCAACTGTGTTTAGAACTTTGATGTCAGGAGCTTTGGCGTAGTACACCTCGTCCTTAGTCGCAACAACAGCACCATTAATTCCTAGAGATATCGCAACCATCTTAGTCCCCATGGCCGCAAGTCGCTTTGCCGCAGTCTTTGCTTCCTCAACATTCGTAATTTGAGTCCCTAGCAAATACTGGGCCTCGCTAATATTTGGCTTGATTAGAGTAGGATTAGCCTTTATTCCTTCAACCAAGAATCTTCCGCTTGTGTCCAGAATCATTATTTTGCCCTTGATTTGGGCAATTTCTATCAGGGTCTGGTAAATGCTCGCCCTAATACCATTAAGAGCGCTACCTGATAAAGTTATCACTTCGCTTTTGTCAACAAAGCTCTTGTAAGTATCTATTAGTTTTCCGACATCCTCATAGTTTACAGTGGGACCAGGTTCCAAAAGTTCCGTCTGAACACCTGTGGAATTATCTATAATATTGACGCAGGACCTTGTTTCGCCTTCTATTCGAACAAAATGGTGGGAAATATTCGCCCGATCAAGCTCACTTTCAACAAATTTGCCAGCATATCCGCCACTAAATCCCATTGCAAGCACAGGTTCGCCTAATATATTGACCACTCGCGTAACATTGAGTCCCTTACCACCCGCAGTATATTTTGCTTCCTTAACCCTAATTACCTGCCCAACCTTTAGACTGTCAATTGTATAGGCTTTGTCTATGGCCGTGTTTAAAGTCACAGTTAGTATCACTTAGACCACTCCGCCATTTCTTTCTTGAACAAATTAATTACATCTACAGGTGTAGGATCAACACCTCTGCAAATTGGGGTATATAAGGTTACAAAATCGCCCAGGTAAATCAAGGAAAACATCCGTGCTAACTCACATGTACCTTCCGCCTGGACTTCAGTAATCCCAACATGTCTCCTTTTCAGTATGTCGACCGTTGTGTCTTTCCTTTTCTTTATCTTTTCCTGATCGACTTCATTATCCCTGAGTATGATAAGGTGAAAGTGTTGCAGCATCTCAGGAGGTGCATCCCAGCCAGCAATTTCATCATGGTGTAAATTTGGAATCACGTTATAAAATGACATTAGCTTGCTGTTTTCACCAAACTGGTTTTTCCATCTCCAAGCAACCGCATCGTAAAAGTCGAATGACCCATAAATTAGTGGTATACGTCCCTCCAATTTAAAGGCAATTTGCTTTGCAAGATTGTCTTTAAATGGAACTTCAGGTTTATACTTCTCCTTTAAGACAGTGAACAGCCTAATGACCTCTGCTAATTCTGCGGTTTTGTCTCCAATGAGGCCAAGCTTATAAAGCATAACAAGAGCTGGAACAAAAAGGTAACCCAAATCTCTTCTCGGATGACCGATATCTGGCGGAACAAGCAAACATCGTACATTATCTTGCTTGCTTTGAGCTAATAGTGCCCCCCCGGATGTTATTGAAATTAGATACGCGCCCCTATCTCTCGCCTGATTATACATGCTGAGAATTTCTTCGGTATTGCCGGAGTGTGATATTACAAATACTAAGCTATGCTCATCAATGAAGGCTGGAATATTATATCCCTGACATATGATAACGGGTTGGTTGAGTTGGCCATATAGGTAAGATCTTAATAGACCTCCAACGAGGGCTGAACCTCCACCCGTTCCTAATATAACAATCTCGTGTATGTTTCTTTTTGCCTTATCCAGTTGAAATGCCTCACCTATTTCCAACGCATCCCTAAATTGTGAGTCGTAGTTCTCAGTAGCTATGATCGAGTCCGAAGAATCTATCTCCCTAATCCTGCTTACATCATCCAAATTAACTGACATATCAAACTTCGTCTTGTCCAACCCCTTTCCTCTCAATTAACAACATTTAAACTTATTTTTATAACAGAATGTTCATATATGTTTTATAATGAGTATTTATGTTTACATTGTACAGTATTCTATAGTATTTAGATTATTCCTTCTTTTAAATTAATTTTTAATTAAAAAATTTAAATAGTACTTAAAAATTGACTAGCCGTGATTCGGAAGGTCTGGCGGTGACTGCATGTATATGATGTCCCCTCTGTCAAGACAAAGGTTTTCAGTTTCTTAGTGAACCAGATATTCCCAATTAAGATATGCTGACAACAGCATATTGTGGAACTGACTGTTATTTGGTGGGTGGTTAGTT
>Ga0209125_1001972_pt1 | contig 17182 bp, 18 predicted proteins | sample BarGraIncub1131A_FD_184503 | JGI IMG/M metagenome (GOLD analysis project Ga0209125, IMG submission 184503) | Arctic peat soil microbial communities from Barrow, Alaska - Barrow Graham LP Incubations 11-31A (SPAdes) (version 2) | ecosystem: Environmental > Terrestrial > Soil > Wetlands > Peat...
ATACACATAAGACTTCCACTTTCGGCGCCGAGCAACCTTTCTGCGTTGTAAACAAACGCTTGTATGCGTGAAGCGCGCTCCTCATTAGTCATTTTGACCATATCATCATCAAAAACGGTATTTGTATATGCCACAACCATTTCCATGCATTCATACGGGAATGGAGTGCTGAACAGTCCCTGCTCAATGCCCTCACGTATTATTCCCGTCAGTATCGGCGTGACACCGTTTAATATGACCTTTTGTATTTTCTGATGCATAAGCGCGTTCTGCGGATTGTGAATGTGCTCCATAATTTCCTTGCTGCTTCCGTCACTTATGTTCAGTGCCATTACAACTCCGATAATGCGCTTGTTTACGGGTATATTCTTGTCTGCGGCAATATCCTGCGCCGCGCCTAAAATACGGACGTTATAGCGTTCAATCAGCGCGTCCATAATGCCCTCCTTCGACCTGAAGTGATAATATAGCGTTCCCCGCGCAATTCCGACCTTCTCGATAATATCGTTTGTGCTTGTGCCGTCAAAGCCCTTCTGACAGAAAAGCTCATCCGCCGCGTCAAGTATTTCTTTCCTGCGTTCTTCAACTTCTTTTACTATCCTCATTTGTACATCTCCTTACACCGTACCGACTGACTGTCAGTCTATTTTTCATAATATTACCATATTTGTTTTGAGCTGTCAAGATGTTGCCAAAAATTTTGTTAAAAATTGAAAACATTCGGTAGCCAATAATGCCACCCACCGTAATTTGCTACATTTATCCTACTTCTTACTGTAACTAAAGAATTATAGTCTTATAATAAAAAGCCAATCAAAGTGAAAGTAACTCACCTCAACTGGCTATTTTATAATTCTTATTCAATTACAACTTGAAATTTTCGTTGAATTTTATTGCTATCTCCTACTATTTTTAATTCGGTGTGTAAAGTCATCCTCAATCTCTGCTTTCCAGGTCTCAGTAATTGGCCTATTTGCACGAAGTTCACTGACAACGTTGCTAACTGCCTCATAATTTAATCTCGTGCCCTCGCCATCTGCATTATAATTGGCTGCCCTGTCTGGACTAATCCCAAATTTTGCTGCTGTTGAAATAGCGTCTATATTCGCTCCTATAAATATGAATTCCCATCCGTATTTTTCTTTCTGCCTCTCAACCATTTTCTTTATTTTTTCATAATTATACTCCTTGCTAGCATTTTCCATTCCATCAGTAGTTATTACGAACATCACCTTATCTGCACGTTGCACCTCAATGGTATTTCGCTGTACATTTCCAATCTTATTAATTGTCTTTCCGATAGCATCCAAAAGGGCAGTGCACCCACAAACAAAGTATTCTTTTTCTGTTATAGGGCTAATACCCTTGACGTTTATTCTGTCATGTAAAAGCTCGTAGTTATCATCGAAAAGCACCGTAGTGACAGTTGCTTCACCTGGCTCTTCCCTCTGTTTTTTAAGCAATGCATTATAACCGCCTATAGTGTCACTCTCTAGTCCTGCCATAGAACCGCTCTTATCAAGTATAAATACTAATTCCGTTAAGTTTGTTTTCATCTTGTTAACCCCCTTACTTTCATAATTAAAGGATAACAGTATTACAATGTTAATTGGTCGCTTTCAAAGCGACAATTATACACCAAGTAGAACTTGCTCAAAGGCGAACAAAGCCTCATTTATCTCGTAGATGTTGTAATTGCCATCTTCGATGAAATACTCAATAATTACATCGAACTTATTACTGTGAGACAATGTGTATCCAGCTTTATTTAGCAAATCATGTGTTTCATCCAAACTCAACCTAATAGCTATGGCAAAGGCTATTGATGTAACTTTACTAGGGTTGTAATCTTTACTGCTTCGAATTTTAGAAAACAGTTTTCGGTCGATATTAGCCTTCTTATAAGTCTCAACATCTGTCATTCCTTTTTCATCGATAAGCCGCAGAAGCATTTGTGAAAAAGACTCATCAAGTTGACTAATTACATCCTCAAGACTGCGCTTTCCCTTTACGGGTAAGGGATCGCAAACATCACATTTTATGTAATCCTCAAGCCTATCTTCAATTTGCTGATCTTCATAAGGCTCTATATTTCTAAGGCACTCACTAAGACCATGCTCTTCAACATAGTTGTCATCAATGTATTTTTCAATTGCAGAAAAAAGTTTTTCACTCAGAACAAAGGCTTTCTTATCATAGACTACCAAATAAACCGTCATCTCGTGTTTTATTAGGAATTCGCCTATTGCAGAAATCGCTATCTGTAATGCCATATCTTTTGGGTATCCATAGATTCCGGATGATATCAGCGGGAAGGCAATTGATTTGCACTTAAATTGCAAAGCAAGTTTCAGAGAATTAATGTAGCAGTTATGTAGCGAATTTGCCTCACCCGAGTTGCCACCATCCCATATAGGACCAACCGTATGAATAATGTACTTTGCTGAAAGGCTATATCCACTTGTGATGACAGCTTCTCCAACATTGCACTTCCTAAGTGTGTCACATTCCTCTTTAAGCTTTTCTTCCCCAGCCGCAGAGAATATTGCTCCACATACTCCACCGCCCATTTTTAGTGATGTGTTCGCAGCATTTACAATGATATCTATTTTCATTTTTGTTATATCATTTCGGATTATTATCATTGGCATATTAGTTAGTCTCCTTTTAATTTCTTGCCGTAGCTTTTCATTTATTTCAATCGACTACTTACCATCTATTATAATAATATTTGGCATAATATTCAAATACATAAAATAATACAATTTAAAGCATAATATTAATGTTATTAATTATTGATTAAAATCTGAAATTTAGCTTCAAGCTCTCTATGTATAATAACGTTAACATATATTAAAATTATGTAGATTTCGTGTATATACTTCAGGCATTATCAAATCATAAATATCTAAATATAATTAATAGAAAGAAGGGTTTAAATGTCAACAGAAGCAAAAGTACAATTAAGTTCAACAGAATTAGCTACAGTATGGATAAATTATCAATCAATATCATCATCAATAATGATATTTGATTTATTCAAAGAAAAGACTATTGATAAAGAAGCTCAAAAAATACTTAGTGACTATGTAACTGAATGCCAAAATATAAAAAATAAAATAGTGGATATATTAAATAATGAACACGCAGTTATTCCATTAGGATTTATAGAATCTGATATTATAAGAGAGGCACCTCCCCTATTTGATGACTTTTTTAACATTATGTTTCTTCGCCAAATGACGAAATTAACTTTTGGGAACGCTGCTCTATCTTCAGCTATGTCATATATGAAGGAAGTGAATGATTTATTTAAGCTAAACTATGATGTTGCTAATAAATTTTATATGCTCACTACAAACTATCTATTAGGAAAAGGAGTGCTTCCAAGACCACCCTATGTAGGTATGCCACTACAGGTAGAATTTATTGAAGATAAAAATTACATGTCTGGAATGAATCTTTTTTCTGATAAACGTTCATTAAATACAGTTGAGGTTGCTTATATTACTGAATCTATGCAAGATAACGTCTTGGGTATGCAGTTGATGACAGGATTTGCACAAGTTGCAAAAGAAAAAGAAGTTAAAAAACACTTCAAAGCAGGTAATGAATTGTCAAAAAATATTGTTGCTGATTTGAGTAGTACATTATTACAAAGTGATATTCAGCCTTCAACTCCATGGGCGGGAAAAGCTACAAGTTCTCAAATATCACCCTTTTCAGATAAACTTATGATGTTTTTAACAAGTATAGTAGCAAGTGCTGGAGTAGGCTACATTGCTATGGGTACATCTTTTAGTATGAGAAGTGATTTACATCTTAAATTTGGAATGATTGCAAAGAATTTATTTGCTTTTTCAAAAGAGGGTGGAAAAATAATGATTAAACATAATTGGATGGAAGAGCCACCACAAATGGAAGATAGGAATCAGCTTACAAAATAGAATAATTTGGTGAAAATTATAAAATAATGATTGATTTTCATTTTTCTTAATAAAATAATAAGTTGTATAAGCACTAAAAGCAGAGGTAATTTTACTCTGTTTTTAAGTTTAAAGCCAAAGAAAGTCCAAAATCCCTTTTGTCTACAAAAAAATATCCCAATTAAAACTTGGGATATTTTGATTTACACCTTATTTATAATTTAATATAGACATATCTTTAGGAGCTGATTCTACAACATCAAACCAAACTGTATTCTTAACAACTCTTTCGATTTGATCATCTTGTATCATGCTTAACCTACTCAGGATATCTTGCTACAGCTGCTTTAGTAGTTTCAATTGCACGATTTGCCAATTCTTCAATAGATAAATCGCATTCCATACTTAATTCTAAAAGTGCCGATGAATTCAAACCTGCAACAGTATAATACCTTCCTGGATGATTTACACAAATCATTGCGGCCACACGAAATGGAGATGCACCTAATAAATCACATGCAAATAATACTTCATCATCATTAAAACCTTCTAATAAGTGATTGACCTTATACTCTAAAGTAGCTAAATCATCTTCTTTATTTAAATCAATAAAATACATATGCTCAGATTTCCCAACAATCATATCTAAATTTTGTTTTACGCCTTCGGCATATCCACCATGCCCCATCACTACAACTCTTTTCATTTTAACTCTCCTTTTTAGTAGAGACCTTAATATAATTACTATTAAGGCCTCTATATTATCCTAAAATTATAATTTTACATTACAAAATAAGATATTTAATTATGCATAATATCCAGTTAAATACCCAATAAATGTAAGCAAACATGCAATAGCTAAAATCAAACCCATTAATTTAAGTGGAGACCATTTTTTCTTTGAATATAAATAGTAAACACCTAATGTTAAGCATAAAGGTAAGATTTTAGGGAAAATCGCATTAATAATTTTGTCGGCATCGAAAATAACTTGGTTTTTTAATATAGTATTCTTTGTAGCATCAAATACATCTCTAACAATTTTAATAGGTAAAGAACAGCTAACAAATGATGCTGTTAATGCACCAACAACTAGCAAACCTAATACTGTCATTGTATCTGTTAATGTATCAAGTTTACCTGTTGACATAAATCCATGCATGCCTTGTATACCAGATTTGTAGCCTAATTTAAATAAATTCCAACTTAGAATACATGTTCCTATAGGATAAACAATTATATAAACAACAGGTCCTAACCATGCAATTGTTTGTGATGTTTGTGCAATAGATAAACAAATTGTTAGCAAGATGGGAATAAACGTTGCAACCCACAATGAATCACCAATAGCAGATGTTGGACCAATTAATGCCACCTTAATACTACTAATAAGCTCTGGAGTACATTCTCCATTGGCATTGGCTTCTTCTAGACCACAAACAACCCCATTACAAATTGAGCCCACTTGAGCTTCTGTATTAAAGAGTGTGATATGTCTTTTTAAAGCAGCCGCCTTATCTTCTTTATTATCATATAATTCCTCAATGACTGGAGCCATCGCTTGACCAAAAGCCATTCCCAACATACTTTCTGCTTGTTGTGAACATCCATTCCAGAAAAACCAATTAAAGAATGATTTTTTAAGCGTTTTTTCACTAATTTTCTTACTCATATCTATTCCCCTCTCTTAGTCGCTAAACTTGAAATAGCAACATAATACATAACTGCAACAAGAATTGCTACAACAGCAACTGCCATTGTACTTAGATTGAAATATGTTACAAGAATAAATCCGGACAAGAAAATTGCCAAGTGATACTTTTTCTTTAATAAGAATGAAAGGATAATTCCCATTCCTAGTGCAGCCATCATACCACCAAATATACCTAATGCAGTTGTAACCCAACCAGGAATAATTGTTGCGAAATCAGCTTGACCAGAAGCTGCAGTCATAGAACTTAAAACGATAATTGCTGGAATGAAGCGACATGCAAAACCAATCAATTGTCCTAAAACAAGATTTGGGATATACATTTTTTTAGTCTCGCCAGCCTGCGCATATTTATTAGCTACACGGTTCAATGGAAGGTTCAATGCATATGAAATATTCCACATAATCTGTCCTACAAGCCCTCCAATACCAGCAAATACAACAGCTAACCCAATAACCTGCGTTGGGTTTAATCCTTTGCCAAATACAAGTGCACCTGCTACGCCTATATATGTGGCATAAGATAAATCCCAGGCAACAGCACCACCTGGTGTTACGTTACCCATATACATGATTTGAAGTGGAATACCAACTAACATAGCGGTTTGAACATCGCCTAAGATTAGTCCGACAACAAATGAAGCTACTAATGGTCTTCCTAATGTGTACCAACCAATAGTGTTACCAACGATTGAACCAATTGAACCTAAATACACAAATAAGGCGATTAGAATAATTTGATAAATTTCCATAGTTTCCCCCCCTTTGATTTAATTAAATTGATTTCTTAAAGGATTCCCAACTTTTTTTTGAAGTAGTTGGTAATTGTTGAAAACATACATCTATTCCATTTGAAACTAAACTATCTATAACTGTAACATCATGATCACTTAAATAAAAAATTCCTGTTGCACCACTTACTTTGTGAATTGTATCATCACGTTTTGCAATATTACCTAAAATAACTGATTCGGCATTAACTATTTCCTCTTGAATATCTAGTAACTTACTAGGAAATCTTACAATAACTAACCGATTACAACTACTTTCTTTTGCTAGGATTTGTTTCGCTTCGGCTGTTGTTACAATATGTGCCTTGTAAGCTGAAGGAACACCCATTGTCATAATTGATTTAAGTATTGGATTCTTTGCATTTTCATCATCAATTGCAATAATCTCCTTAATTGAAAGTGTTGGACACCACGCAATAATCGTTTGACCATGAATTAATCTATCATCAACCCTTACATATGTCTTTGCCATTTTGCTCCACCTTTCTTTTTTTTGTAAATGTAAATTTTTAATCTTTCTTATTTTAAATAATTATACAATACACCTTCTTACAAAACCATTGTTTTCCATAATTCTTATGGAAGCTTCCTCTTTTGTAATTCCTGTTAAAATCATAATTATCGCTAATTTAATAGAATAGTCAGTTAATTCTAATGTTTTAGTAGCCGTTTCAATATCACATTGCGTGCTTTCCATTACAATTCGTTTTGCGCGTTCAATTAATTTAAGGTTTGTAGCTTTCATATCAACCATTAAATTTCCATAGACTTTACCAATTCCGACCATAGAAGCAGTTGAAATCATGTTTAAAATAATCTTTTGACAAGTACCAGCCTTTAAGCGCGTGGATCCAGTTAATACCTCCGGGCCAGCATCGACTTCTATGGCTACATCTGCATATTTTGATAATTCAGAATTTTTGTTGCAAGTGATACTAATACATTTAGCTTTATATTCTTTAGCATGTTTTAAAGCACCAATTGCATAAGGGGTTCTCCCTGATGCAGCAATTGCCACAACTACATCATTCTCACTAATATTCATTTCATCCAAATCTTTGGCGGCAAATTCCTCAGAATCTTCTGCCCCTTCTACTGCTTTTACAAAGGCTTTATTTCCACCTGCAATAATACCAATAACTTGATTAGTAGTAGAAAATGTAGGAACACATTCAACTGCATCCAAAATTCCAAGTCGTCCACTTGTCCCTGCACCCATGTAAATAAGCCTACCATTCTGATTTAATGCATTAATGATTAATTGAATACTTTTTTCAATTTGTGGAATAGCTTCTTTGATAGTATCAATGACTCTTTGATCTTCTTCGTTCATGGTACGAATCAATTCCATAACGGACATTGTATCTAAATTCAATGTTTTTGGATTGCGACTTTCTGTTTTTAAATGATCTATTTTTACTTTAACCATTTCGTTTACCATAACTTACCTTCAATCAGGCTTGCATACATATAAGCAACTGTATAACCATCATTATTTGATTCTATTTGACGAACTTTTCCCATTGTTGAATAGTATGAATTATATGGGAAATCATTAATTCCGCCCCTAAAAACAGCATATTCCCGCAAGGCCGTAAACCATTGATCAATTTCATTTTGTTCAAGTTTGAAGTACGCCTGCGGAATAAATCCAACCAAATCCTCAAAATTTTCACCATAAACTACTCGAATAGGATTTCCTTTTTCACGTAACCGTTTTACTGCGGTAGTCACCGCATCATGTGTATTAATATGACGAGGATGCATTGAACCACGCCAATGAGTAATCACTAAATCTACTTTTTCATTTATAAAATATTGTTCCAATCTTACAGAAAATTCATCTAATGAAGGCATATTATTAGAAACATACCCAAGCCAAATTGTATCTCCATTCAATTTTTCAGCAGCAGATTTGTTTTGATTTAATAATTCTTGTAGATATTCATCTTTTGCTTTTTGTGTTGCATTAGGATCTTCTAAGCGTCCCTGTGTAACATGAATATATGTGCAATGAACTCCTTGTTTTGCATACCTTAACATAATTGGTCCACCCAAAATCTCAGCATCCAATGAATGAGCACCAACACTTACAACTCGTTTTATCATACTCATATTTTCCCCCTAAATCGTTTTTCTATAATCCACAAATGTTCTGAAGACCTTAACGCCATGTCTTTCATAAAATCTTCTTCCCGGTACATCTGTTGAAACAAAATACAGATGATATATTCCTCGTTTTTCCATTTCTAGTTGCATGATATCAAACAATATTCCACCGATTCCGAAATTTCTAGCCTCGCCTTTTACTCCAATTGGACCAAATCGCATCGGATTACCATCAATCATTCTCATACAAAATCCAACAATTTTTTGTTCACAATTTATAACTAGTAGTATGCAGTTTTCTGCATCATTGTTCTGCATAGAAATCAATGCATTTCGTTTCCACCCTCCGCCAAACTCACTTTTTAAAAATTCAAGTAATTCTAAAGCATATTTGTATTCAAAGTTTACAAAGGAAAAGCCGGCTTCTTGTGCTTTAGATAATTTATCTAAGGTTTCTTCACTAATCTTATAACCATGTAATTCTTTACACATTGAATAACTTTCTTTTCCCGCTTGATAACCCATTTTATCAAAAAATTTCATTGCACCACTATAGTTGTCTCTGTCTATCCCTGGTAAAAAATAATTTGGACTATATGCTCCAAGTGTCACTGTTTCTGCACCCATTGATTTTAATTTTACTTCAGCATGTTTTACTAAATTTTCTCCAATACCTTCTCGCATATGATCTTGTTCTACAAACATAACATTGATCCACCCTCGAGTTGGTTCTAAACCTCTTTCAAGATATGGAAATTTTCTTTTGGTCGCTAGTAAAAATCCAACTACATAATCATCCTCTACTGCAACAAAACAAAGCTCTGTATCAAAATTGTCATCAAATAATGCTTGCGTGCGAAACTTATGAACAATAATGGGATCAGCAATCAATGTTTTATTCCATAAATCAATTACTTCTTCTTCATACTTTTGACTATAATTTAGTATCTCCATTTTTTCACTCCCTGCTTAATGTTAAATCAAATACTAATTGCCATGACCACTTATATTATTAATATGCTACTTAACATGTTAATATGTTAAGTTCATTAGGTTAATTTGATTATAATATATTAATAAATTATATACAAGCCCTTTTATAATTTTTTTTATATAAACTATAATTTCTAACTAAAAAAAAGATCTTCCCACATAATGGAATGATCTTTTTTCATAAAATTAAATTTTTATATTCACAGTAACAGAATACCACTCCTTGTTAAAATACGTTTCAGCATATTCAATGATTTCATCAAACTCGTTAAACGCAATTCTTTTAACAAAGAATGAGTCTGTATTCTTTTTTATATTCATTAACTTCGCAATTCTGCTATCATTTACTTCTTTTATTGAATAATTCTCATTTACCCAAACTGGAACAATTTTATGTTCCGCTAATGTTTTATAAAAAGATTTATTTTCATAAATTTTCTTAGCTTGGTCAAGGCTAAGAATACGACTATCCACAAATGAACTTTGATAAGCAATTGGCTCATTATTTGCAATCCTTATTCTATGTACACATACCATTGATTGATCATGTGGTATGTCTAATTGATCCGCAATGCTTGCGTTTACAACTTCTTTAATTTTATCTATATGCATATCAATTTCATAACCTTGTTGCAACAATTCATCACTAAAACTAATTGAAGTTAAACCACGAATCATTTGTTTTTTTGCAACGAAGGTACCCACACCCTGTACACCAATCAAATAACCCTCGTTGATTAAATCATTAAATGCTTTTCTAACCGTAATGGCAGATACATTATATTTTTTCTTAAGGACAGATTCACTATCCACTTTATCACTTGGTTGTAAGTCTCCTGACTTAATAGCATTTATTATATCCTGTTCAATTTGAAAATATTTTGCAACTTTATATCCCATAAAATAGCTCCTTTTCTTAACATATTAACATGCATACCTATAATTATTTTATCATACCCTTCAAAGAATGACCACTATTGACCGGGAAATGATTAAGTATTAAAAAACTACGCTGTTGTTAAATTTGATTAAATTTAACAAGATTTTAATTAAGTAAATACATCATTATTTTTTTCTTTTGAATTTATAGTATTATAATCTAAAACATACCAATCTATACCAAGCATAAAAGTAAAAAAAGGGTTTCATCTCTAAATGATTAAAAATTATTTGGAGATGCGACCCTTTTTCTGATTAATGCTAAGAAAAACTAGTAGGTAAACTTTCAATTATACTTAAATCACTTAATTTTTTTAGGTTAATTTAATTTATTAAACTAAAAACCTTAATTAATTAAGCAATATTTACTATTTTCTTAATTAATTATGTATATTTTAATAATGTGTTTAATTTATTTATCCGTATGATATAATACATCTAATAATATTATATAAGAGGTGACCATTATGGATAATCTTGATATCAAAATACTAAAACTATTACAGCAAAATTCTAGAGTAACAGCTTCTGAAATAAGCAGCAAAATTAATCTATCCGTACCTGCAGTAGGTGATAGGTTAAAAAAACTTGATGCTAGCGGTATTATTGAAAAGTACACTGTTATATTAAATGCTAAAAAAATGAACAAACATCTTATGATAATAATGTTTATATCTCTTGAATCACCTAAATTTACAGATCCTTTTATTAATATAGTTCAGTTAGATGATGAAATTGTAGAGTGTCATTACCTTGCTGGCGATTACGATTATGCTTTAAAAATTATTACGGAAAGTACAGCTAGTTTAGAAAGACTTTTAAATAAGATAAAAAACATCCCAGGAGTTCAAAAAACTAAGACTAATGTTTCTCTTTCCACAATAAAAAATAATTATTCTATTATACCAAGTGAAAATATTGATTAAGCTTTGATTAAATTATACATTAGGAAAAAAATGATATTTTAAACATTGCACATATAACAAGGAGGGTAATAAATGAAAAAGGTACAAATAACAAATTTTAATGATGCGAGTAGGATGAGAATAAACAATTTAAAGGGGAAAAATGAAGAACAGCCCAAATTATTTAAAGATATATTTCCGTACTCAGAAATTCCAAAGATAGTTTTTGGAAATGAACAGATTCCGATGTTTGTACCTGAAGACATTTGGATTACCGATACTACATTTAGAGATGGACAACAGGCCATGGACACATATACTGAGGAGCAAATAGTTAAAATATTTGACTATCTACACAAACTTGATAATAACTCTGGAATAATTAGACAAACCGAGTTTTTTTTATATACAGAAAAGGATAGAAATGCTGCTCGCAAATGTATAGAAAGAGGATATAAATATCCAGAGGTAACTTCTTGGATAAGAGCTAATAAGGAAGATTTTAAGTTAGTAAAAGACATGGGGCTTAAAGAAACGGGAATGCTTATGTCTTGCTCGGATTATCATATATTCAAAAAATTAAATAAAACAAGACAAGAGGCTATGGATCTATATGTGTCACTAGCTGAAGAGGCCTTAGAAAATGGAATAATTCCAAGATGTCATCTTGAAGATATAACTAGAGCAGATTTTTTGGGGTTTGTAGTACCACTAGCACAAAAGCTTATGGAACTTTCTAAGAAATTTGATATCAAGATAAAAATTAGGGCCTGTGATACATTAGGTCTTGGATTACCTTACTCAGGAACGGAGCTACCAAGAAGTGTACAACATATCATACATGGATTAAGAGTTTATGCGGGAGTTCCCTCTGATTGTCTTGAGTGGCATGGACATAATGATTTTTATAATGTAGTACCAAATGCTACTACTGCATGGCTTCATGGCTGCAGTGCAATAAATACCTCTCTTTTTGGTATTGGTGAGAGAACAGGCAACTGCCCGCTCGAAGCAATGATTATAGAGTATGGTCAATTAAAAGGAAACACAAAAAATATGAATCTAAAGCTTATAAGTGAAATTGGCAAGTATTTTGAAGGTGAGTTTAAGTTTAGTATTCCACCTAGAACACCATTTGTAGGTAGTGAATTCAATGTTACGAGAGCTGGTATTCATGCGGATGGAATATTAAAGGATGAAGAAATATATAATATTTTTGATACTGAAAAAATATTAGGTAGACCGATTGTTGTGGCAGTTAATGAACATTCGGGACACGCAGGAATAGCAGCTTGGGTTAATACTTATTTTAGATTAAAGGGAATAGACAAGATAGATAAAAAAGACGAGCGTATTAATGTTATAAAAGAATGGGTAGATAAACAATATGAGACTGGGAGAAATACTGTAATGATAAGTGAAGAACTAGAGATGATTTCAAAAAAAGTTATTCCAAAGCTAAGATTAAAAGCACAGGATACTAAAGCCTGTTAATATAGGTTATATATTTTAGTTCTAATAATATATGAAAACGGAGGGATATCATGGCATATACTGCTACGCAAAAAATAATTAAAGCTCATTTAGTAAAGGGCGAAATGATTTCTGATAGTGAAATCGCAATTAAAATAGATCAAACACTAACTCAAGATTCTACAGGGACAATGGCATATCTTCAATTTGAAGCCATGGGAATTGATAAAGTCCAAACTAAAAAATCTGTTGCCTATATAGATCATAATATCCTGCAAACTGGTCCTGAAAATGCAGATGATCATTTATATATACAGACAGTTGCCAAAAAACATGGCATATATTTTTCTAAAACAGGAAATGGAATTTGTCATCAGGTTCATTTAGAAAGATTCGGAGTCCCTGGAGAAACACTACTCGGTTCGGATAGTCATACTCCTACATGTGGAGGAATTGGGATGCTTGCTATAGGTGCAGGAGGACTTGATGTTGCTGTTGCAATGGGTGGCGGAGAATACTATATAACAATGCCTAAAATTGTAAAGGTAGATCTAATAGGAAAACTTAAACCTTGGGTTTCAGCTAAGGATATTATTTTAGAACTATTAAGACGTTTAACAGTTAAGGGTGGCGTTAATAAAATATTTGAATATGCTGGCGAGGGGCTGAAAACTCTAAGCGTACCAGAAAGAGCAACTATTACAAACATGGGTGCAGAGCTTGGTGCTACAACTTCAATTTTTCCTAGTGATGAGATAACCTACGATTTTCTAAAGGCACAAGATAGAGAAAGTGATTATGTAGAGCTTATAGCAGACGCAGGGGCAGTATATGACGAGATAATTCAAATAGATTTAAACTTAATTGAACCTCTTGTTGCTTGTCCTCATAGTCCAGACAAGGTAGTCCCTGCATCATCACTAAAACAGATAAAGGTGGACCAAGTGTTAATAGGAAGCTGCACAAATTCATCTTATGTTGATATGATGAAAGTTTCAAAAATACTCAAAGGTAAAACTATACCTGAAGCAGTATCACTTTCTATTGCACCTGGTTCCAAACAGGTTTTAAGTATGCTTTCCAAAAATGGTGGACTTTCTGATATGATTGATGCTGGTGCAAGAATTTTAGAAAGCGCATGTGGTCCATGTATAGGAATGGGTCAATCACCATTAACAGATGCGGTATCACTAAGAACCTTTAATAGAAACTTTAAAGGAAGATCTGGAACGGTGTCAGCTAATGTTTATATTGTGAGCCCAGAAGTTGCTGTTGCTTCGGCACTTGCAGGGTATATAACGGATCCAAGAGAACTTGGCGATGCTATTTCAGTACCACTACCAGAAAAATTCTTAATTAACGATAATTTAATAATAAACCCAGCAGAGGTTAGCGATGATATAGAGATAAAAAGAGGTCCAAATATTAAACCATTCCCTAAAGCAAAAGAATTAAAAGGAAATGTTGAAGGTAAAGTTTTAGCTAAACTCGTGGATAACATTACAACAGATGATATAATGCCATCTAATGCTAAATTGCTTCCATTTAGATCTAATATTCCATATTTAGCAGAATTCTGTTTAACTCCATGTGATGAAAATTTCCCAACTAAGGCCAAAGAGCACGATGGTGGAATTATAGTCGCTGGTTCAAATTATGGGCAAGGATCAAGTCGCGAACATGCAGCATTAGCTCCTCTTTACCTAGGTATTAAGGCTGTTATAGCGAAATCTTTTGCAAGAATTCATAAGGCTAATTTGATTAATAATGCTATAATACCATTGGTATTTGAGAATGCACATGATTATGAAAGTATAGCAGAGATGGATGAATTAATCATTGAAGATGCTGCAGATCAGATTGAAAGAGGCACAGTTATTGTGCGTAATATAACAAAAGGTGTTACGTATAAAACTCTACCTGAAGTAACACAAAGAGAAAAAGACATGCTTATACATGGTGGATTAATAAATCTTATGAAAAACAAGAAAAAGGCAGGTGCATAGAATCATGGAATACAATATTACACTTATACCAGGTGATGGAATTGGACCAGAAGTAACCTCCGCTGCGGTTAAAGTAATAGAAAAAAGCGGAGTCAAAATTAATTGGGAAACAGTACGCATGGGCGCAGAAGTTATAAAGGAGTTTAATACTCCTATCCCTCCCTACGTTTTAGAAAGTATTAAAAAGAATAAAGTTGCTCTTAAAGGACCGGTTACTACACCAGTTGGCATGGGGTTTAAAAGTGTTAACGTTACATTAAGACAGGAATTAAATCTTTATGCTAATATAAGACCTATAAAAACATTTGAAGGGGTTCCATCAAGATATGATGATGTAGATTTAATAATAGTAAGAGAAAATAGTGAAGATTTATATGCAGGAATAGAGCATATGGTTACAGATGATATTGCTGAGAGCATTAAGATAATAAGCAAGAAAGCTAGTGACAGAATAGTAGAATATGCCTTTAAATTGGCAAAAGAACAAAATAGAAGTGGAGTAATAGCTGTTCATAAAGCAAATATTATGAAGCTCTCCGATGGATTATTCTTAAGATGTGCAAGAAACATAGCTGAAAAATATAAAGATATACCCTTTGGAGATGTTATAGTTGATGCTATGAGTATGAAACTTGTGATGAATCCAGAAAAATATGATGTACTTGTAATGCCTAATCTATATGGAGATATTCTATCAGATATGGCAGCAGGCCTAATTGGTGGACTAGGACTAGTTCCAGGTGCAAATATTGGAGAAGATGGAGCAGTTTTTGAGCCAGCTCACGGCTCAGCTCCAGACATAGCTGGACAAAATATAGCAAATCCTACTGCCTGCATTTTATCTGGTGTTATGATGCTAAGATATATAGGAGAAACAGAAGCAGCAGATAAAATAGACAAAGCTGTGGAAGCTGTTTTAAAAGAAGGAAAATATTTAACTTGTGATTTAGGCGGTAATACTGGAACGCAGGAATTTGCTGAAGTTGTCATTGAAAAAATGGGAAAATGAAAAAAAGGGGCTGTCTCAAATGATTTTTTAATCATTTTGAGACAGCCCCTTTCCGTTTGACTGCTTTTACTTTATTCTTCTGCTATTTTTATACTCTCAGCAACTCTAAATTTAACAATCTTGCCTATTAATTCATAAGGAATTGGCTTTTTCAAAGGAAATTGTATTGAGCCTTTTCCTCCTTTATATTCAGATAATTCATTTTTAAAGTTATCAATGCCACTAGGACTTGGATATAATCCTATGTGATTTTTAAAAGCTGCAAAATGAATCAGATTTCCATGCAGCACAAAAGTAGGCATTCCCCAGCTTATCTTTTCCTGCGCCTCTGGTGCAGAATCTTTTATAACTTTTCTTATCATTTGAAGTATTTCCTGAATCTCAGGAGGAAATTGTAAAATGTATTCATCCATTGTCTTAGGAATAACTTTGTTTTCTTCCATTGTTTTTCTCCTTTCATTAGTTCTTTTAGTAGTATTATTATCTCATCTCTTATTCCAAACCTTCTATTTTTATTGTACTACAAATTTTCTTGTTTTACCCTTCAATAAATAAATTTAATTCACTGTTAAATCTATCTTTCTCATCATAGAACAATGCGTGACCACTGAATTCAAATGGTATAAGCTTAGAATTTCTTATGCCTTGTCTTTGTGCTTGCCCTAATGGGAAGAGGCATATCTGCAGTTTTAAAACATTGATTACATCCCTTATCATATATTTTTTTATATCCAACTTACAGTAATAATTGTATAATTAAATAAATAAGCATTTTGTGACTTAGTTATAAATTAATAAAGTGATTAAATCATCGGAGACAAAGGAATAAAAACTAAACTAATCATTGAGGAACAATGAGAATGGAGTAACGTTATATGTTTCAATCACATTTAGGAGAAATGGCAGCACTTGCAGCTGCATTATGTTGGACTATTACTGCTGTAGCATTTGAAACTGCTGGAAAAAAAGTTGGTTCAATATCTGTAAATTTAATAAGACTTATTCTTGCATTTGTATTAATCTCAATTTACAATTTATTTTCTAGAGGAATGATTTTACCAATAGATGCATCAAGTTCTACTTGGTTATGGTTAACCTTTTCTGGAATAATTGGGTTCGTTATTGGAGATCTATTTTTATTTGAGGCATATGTTGAGGTAGGTTCACGTATATCAATGTTAATTATGTCAACGGTCCCACCGATAACGGCAATTACTGGTTTCCTAATTATGGGAGAGAAAATTACTTCCTTAGGACTTGCTGGTATGATAATAACTATTGCAGGTATTGCTCTTGTAATTCTAACTAAAAATCCTGATG
>Ga0209125_1001973_pt1 | contig 17173 bp, 17 predicted proteins | sample BarGraIncub1131A_FD_184503 | JGI IMG/M metagenome (GOLD analysis project Ga0209125, IMG submission 184503) | Arctic peat soil microbial communities from Barrow, Alaska - Barrow Graham LP Incubations 11-31A (SPAdes) (version 2) | ecosystem: Environmental > Terrestrial > Soil > Wetlands > Peat...
ACCTCACGTGAAAATGCGCATCGTTTTCACGTGAGGTTGAATGCGGAAACACTGCAGCAACCATCTTCCCTGCTACAGTCTCGGTTTTACCGTTCTCGCTTTGCCGCCCCTGTACCCAGCCGTTGGCCTCCACAGCAGCAACAGTTGCTTTTGCGGATTCCAGGGCAGCTGCTCTTAGTTCCGGATCAACCAGCGCCAGCAACGACCAACTTTTGGGGAGAGTGAGCGGGATATCGGTACCGGCAACGGCTTTGTCATCAGGCAGGTTCTTACGTTGAGCCAGCTTTTCTCCATCCGGGGAAAAACCACGAATGAGAAGAGCAAACTCTTCACCTACGCCCTTGCCTTCTATACCGAGGGATACGGATCCAGAACCGAGATACTCGCTATCGGATTGCTGGTACACAGCATCACGGTCGTAGTAGTAAGTTTCCGCTTTTGCCACAGATACTTTATCCGGTCGCATGTTTTCCTCCTATAAATTCCCAAGCGCCACGACATCGCGTATTGCCTTCTCCATTATCGCCGCTTCGGCCATGGTAAGATTTGGTTTGACTCTCTCCCGGTATACTTTCTCTAAGTCGATTTTTGCTTTCATATCAAATTCCTCCTTTTGGTGGTTTAGGTGATGTTTCCTGCAGTTGAGGGTTTAGCTTCGAACCCCGATTTGATGAAATCTCAGACACATGTGTTGGCCTTCTTTCGTGTTGCGCTTCGGGTTGCTGAATCATTTCTCGCACCAAATCATCGTTAGCTTTTGAAGACTTCTGAGGCTGTACCGGTGCCGGCGCTTCAACTGCCTCTGCCAGGATCGTTGCCGTTGGCTGAGCAGGTAATGGTTCTGCAGGAACAGGCTTCGCCGTTTCCGACTGTACCGGTGCTACTACTGCTGCCGGTGATTGTTCTTGGCCAACATGGTCAAGTCCAGCCACTATCTTTGGTACAGCATCAACAAGACCTCCAACAATCTTCCCAGGCACGGTTTCGCCTGCAGCACCGATAATTTCAGCTACTTTTTCTCCCGACTTCTTTCCAGCATCCGCTGCAGCCGAATGTAACTTTTCGATAGGTGTTTTTTTGATCTCAACGCCTTTTGCTTCAATATCAGTCTTGCCGATCTTGATGGCTTGTTGATTTTCGTCTATTGCGGCCTTGATTTCCTTCGGATCTACTGCACCAGGTTTTGTTTGTAACTTTTTGTCAACCGTGCCTGTCGGGTCAGTTGCTTTTATATTCGGTTGAGCGGCTAACACTGTCTCCGCAACTATTTTGCCGGCTTCAATTTTTGACTTGATAGCTTCAGGATCTGATGCCTTGCTCATGTCCGGACCTTTAAGTTTCGGCATTTCGGCACCCAATGTTTCCAAATTGATGTTACGCTCCACAAAATATTGATCTTTGAGTTTGCCGATTTCAGCAGTTTTCCCTGTCGCTGCCAGACTTTCAATATGTCTGATTGCTTCGCGGTCACCTGTTGCACCGCCGCCGAATTGCTGCTCGCCAACATAGTGATAAAAGTCCCGTGCGAGGCTTGCACTAACATCCGCCGCCCTGACGTGCGACTGGCCCTGATTTTCCCGCATCTCGTCCGCTCGCTGATACGAAACTGTGGCTGTTTCCGCCGCAGTTTTGCTACCCATCACCGATTCAACTTGTGTTAATGCAGCCTGCGCCGTTGACGAATACTGACCTGACCGTACATCCGAAGTTGTCGTCCGCCAGCTTTGGCCAACAGTTTGCTGAAGCGATTTTGCCTCTTCAGCCGATTTATGGACTAGATAAGATTTTCCGTCGCTCGTCGTGACTCGCCAACTCGCCCCCGCCTCCACTCCTGCCTTGATCGGTGATATCTTCGGCATTCCAGCCCCGCCGGTTATCTGTGCCCAGGCGCTCTTATCGATGGTTTGACCGGTGCGTTCATCCACTGCTGTGCTGTCACGTATCGATGACATAATAGATGAGTTGACGGACTTAGAAATATCGACACTGCCCGATGTCGCGGAATATAACTGCTGTGCCGCAGCATTTATTTTCGACCAGGTGCCGCTGTTGCCCCATGATTTAGTGATTGACTCACCGAGACTTTGATCAGCTTTGTACGATTCGCTGATAGACTGGCTGTATGCCTTGTCATAGTTCGTTCGGATCTGGTCGGATGTAGCAACATTTACCGTATTGCCCTGCAGGCCTACCAGGTTGCCGCCCTGCCATGTTGCCGAAGTCTGACCCCATTTACCAACATCCTGACCCTCGACAGGCCGGTACATTGTGAAACCGTCTTGCTGACCAACACTTTTGCCCTGCATATGGTCAACCGTCTTCCCTTTCCAGTAGGTGTCTGACGCCTGCTGCCCGGTGAAGCCTTGGCCCTGAAGACGGCGTAACTCCGCCAGGCCTTCTCCGTGATTAACCGTTGCTGCAGCCATTTTCTGTGCTTCCGCTCGCGGCACTCCCATACTTTCCGCCTGACGTACAAATTCCTGATTCAAGGCATTATCACCTTGGGAACGGTACGAAGAAGTGACTCCCTGGCCATGTCGCATTTTTTCATAGTTACCCAGTCCACCGGCCCCTTCGACGGACCCAAGCTGCTGCTGCAAACCTCCGGACTGTTGACTATACTCAGCTGTTTGCCGTGTTTCCCATAAATTTTGGTTCGCCATGGTCTCGGTCGGTATTGACATTTGATTGGACTTCCGGATGCTCGCTTTAGCACCCGGATCAAGCATTTGCTGTTCCCCTTGGGCTCCTGATGCCGTCACCTCACCCGCAATTTTCCCGCCGATCGCTGCGCCAACGGAACCACCAAGGCCTAAAACGCCGGATGTGATTGCACCAGCGAGCACAAGCCCTGACGCTCTCACCATACCGAACAGAGCCAGGACTTTTTCTGTGGATGAAGGAAAAAAACGGAGCGCATCCAAGCCGAGACTGTACTGCCGTACGTCTGCGTATAATTTATTGCTGTAGTCGATTATAAATTGATGTAATACTGCATCAGTAACACCCCAAATAGTTAGAAATACAAAACTTCCGAAGACAAACTTAACTGCACGGCTCATAAACGGCGTGAGGATCAGCAGAGACAGAAATGGTGTGAGCGAGACGGTGACGGCGAGGATGACAGCGCGAATAGTTGGGAGCCAGCTGTTAATAGTACTCATAGTGCCGCTGGCTTTGTTGAGTATGGAAAAATTAGCATTGGCAGCCCCGGCGCTATCACCGCTCAGCGTTGCATCCATGATCTGGGCAACGTAGGCGCTACGCAAAAAGTCCATACTGGTTTTACCTGGCATTATTTGCGCCCCCACTATGCTCGACATTTTTGTCTTACAGTCCGCGAACTCAGTCGCAGTATCCGAGTTAAAGCCCATTTCCGCACAAGCGGTTTTAAGGTTATTTTCTAAATTACTATCCAAAATCAATCGCGGTTGGATATTCGCCCACGCGTCAGTGCAGCTTACCGCTTGACCCGCTGCCGGCAACGATTCGTTGTAAATGGTAGTGTAGACATTGGGATTGACAGCTTTCGACAAACTAGCACTCAAGTCTGTGGATGTTTTTCTGAATTCCTGGATGTATCCTGGACTAATCGCTGTTTCGTATGAAACGCAATCGGAAATATATTTAGACAGCGACTGATCAAGCAACGAATCAGCGGCTTGCAGCGGTGCTTTTGAAATTGAATAAAGTCCAAGAAATCCTTTACCGCCGGCCTGCTGCTCAAAACCGACTGGATCGCCTGAAGTTGCGACTTGTTCAACCAAGGCTCGCTCAATCTTGTTAGTAACAGCGGCCACAAAAACAATAATGTCCGGAATACCCCCGACTGCCTGGTATTTATTTTCTGTTGGGTCGTAGATATGGAGTGTGCCTTTCGGGAGCACGGTCCCGATAAAAAGTGAAACGCATAAAAGCCACGGCAAAATGGCTTGACTTGCCACATTCGGCGACCCATTAAATCCGCCAAACAGCAACCCGAACATAATTCTCATCACCAGCGCGGCGAGACTTATGGTAGCCAGTGTGCCGAAAAGCGATTGATAATCGCTACCCCCGAAAATCAGGGCAGACCGTTGAAAAGCAGAGACCACGGCATCATGGCCGCCCCACGTATAGTATTCTTCAGTCAGATTTGCACTGGCAATTCCAGGTGCACTAAAACCAGCAAACATAATTAGAATTATTAGTTTTTTCATTTACCTACCCCGCCTCACTCAATTTCAAAAGTATGTGCGCCGATTGGACTCCGCTTCTGTCCGCTGCCATCGCTAGCTGGTTCTGGAGGAATATTTAATATCATTGTATTCTGCTGCTCATATTCCACGGCCAGCGCGTCGAGGCTCAGGGCAGGATGCGGGATCAACGCCGGAATAAGTGCAGGCCAATCTTTATACTCAACGTGAGTTTTAGTTGCAGGGTAGCCAGTGACCTGTGCATAAAAATGCATAGCCGGTAGAATTTTAATTTCATCAGGTTTTACAAGAATATCATCTTTTATTTCGCTCATTTTCGTGACTCCGTCGCGGTCTATGTTGAATGAAGTAGATAGGTTTTCGCGGCTTGATTCAACTTCATGTTTTCCGATTATTTTGCTCAGCTCTTCGAGCGTAGATTCGTCTTTTGTTCGGAAAGTGGCAACGGTTCCCATACCACCAACCAATGCTTTTCTACCATCAAGCGAGTAAATTGGATCGATTTGTGGGAAAGATTGTGCTGCACCCAGAAAGGCGCCGCCCTTGTCGCGACCAACATTCCTTAATTCCGGCAGCCTGCTTATTTGTCCGACGGCTGCCAGCTCGTCGATGCCGTACCAAATCCGGCGCTCCGGATCTTTGGGCAGCGACAGATGGTGAACTATTGCGAGATCGAAAAAAACACTATAGAGCCCCCCCAACTGCTCACGCAGTCGCGGTGTGGCTGGCAAATATATCCTGCCAGATCCTTCTTTTATCCATCGAGCAATTGACCAATCGCCCTCCAGGTGTTTCAGCAGCTGCAGCGGCCGAGAGAAAAGACAAACAGTTATATAGAAAGAATTTGCTGGGGCGCTGTTCGGATCTGCGAGTAGTCCAGCAGCTTGCTCCGCGCCAGGGACGCGCCTCAGGCAATCTCTCATTTCGGCTGGCCCTTGCCCGAAAATTGCAGCTATTTGTTTGTTAGTCCGCTGATTTGATAAGTAGCAGAATTTCAGCAGACCGGCGACGATCATGCGGGCACCATTTGACCATGTTTTGACCTTGTCATCCTGAACTACAAGGCTATTTGCTATAATTTCAAAATCTGCCAGATCGGTAATATCGGCCATCAGATTCCAACCCAGACAGCGCTGGTCTGCAGGGCAAAAAATAGCGTCACCGTCGCGCCAGTGAGTAGTCAGATAGTCGTCTCCCTTCACCGAATAAAATATACCCCGGTCTCCACGGTCCACGATCACGTCCATAACCCGATTCTGCAGCTGCGTTTTTCCAACGCCGGTCATTCCAATACAGAAAATTCCACGGCACTCAGCTTGGCGTGGGAGAATGATTTCTCCGAGTTTTATCACTCCCTCACCTTCAGACTTTTTCAGTGATTTAGTTAAATCTTTAGGTGAAGCCAATTCGCTCCCGCGACGGTGTCGATCTTCAGTCTGCAAAGAAGCTTCTTTTCGGGCAAGGAAAAATCCCAGAAATAGCACTGCCACCCCGGCAAAACCACCCCACATCGCCGCTATTACCATGCGGCCGCTAACGATGTGCATCAGCCTTAAATACGCCGGATGCCTTGCCACTCCAATCAACCGTAAATTATCATCAAGAATCCACGTGGCGGCTGCAGGTTTGTCAAACGCAAACGCGAATTCGTAAATTGACGCCCGAATATACGACATACCGCCACCATTACCCAGAGGTGCAAGGGCGTGCAGCGCCCGCAAATAAAACACAAACAGCGCGAGGAAAAAAGCAATAGTACCCCAAAACCTCAGGGCGAAACTAATCTGACTTATCCGATTAAAAATAGACCCAGTTCCGGAAAATCTGCTGCGATCGCTGCTCATTTAATTCTCCCCTCTTCTTTTTTTTCCCAACCAGAAAATGATGCCATTGCCGCATCCTTGACCCCGGCCTCGGCGGCCAAATAGCCGCCAAAAATTGCCGCTTGAGCGGCGTAGCGCATAATGCGGTTTTCCGCGTTTGATGCAATTTCAAACTGCGCAGAAACGATCCTTATCAGATCGGCAAGACAAGCAGATATGGCATCTATTTTGGCCTCAACCTCAAGTGCCGATTTGCCACTTGCCGCTGCTAAAATTGCCTGCCGCGCGGCCTCAGCTTTTGTGCAACCGCGCCTTTCCATTACTGCCGATAAAGCGCTTGCTTCAGCGGCGGAAATTCTTAAACTAAATGTTTCCATGCAGGTGTCCTTTCATTTTTGCCGGTATACCGGAAATACTGCTTTTATTTTAGTGAGTTAACTGCTTATTGTTCATCCGCTGGTATACAGCAGGTATACCATGTTTACCGTTCAGAATCAGGTAGTTGCGGCTTAGGAAACCACGCGAAGCTTGCGTACAGTGCCAATCTTAGACGTCGCTCTTTTTTTTGCTTTTTGTTTCCAGTTTTGCTTTTGAAATGTTTGTGGTTTTAGCTGGGGTTTTTGCTGGGGGTTTTGAAGGGGAAAATATTCCCCTTCTCGCCCACAAGTCCATAGCCCTCCAGGGAGAAGCGCAAGCGGCAGCTTTCGCTCCCTGGTGCGGCTGTGGACCCTGTGGACGAAAGCTTTTGTTTTTGCGTTAGCGGCCGGCACCCGCAGGGCTGAGACTCGCGGCAGTATGCGAGGCTCAGGGCGCAGCTTGCCAGAACGGCCCGAAGGGTAACGCCCGAGCATCCTTATTTCCCCCATTCGTAGCCGACACAACACGTACGTGCCCTATTTAGAACCCATAGAAAGTTGTCCGGTGCATTATTGCCTGCCCCCATCGGAGGGTTTTTTCCAGCACCCCAGAGAAAAGACGGCTGGCCAATGGGTATGCAGTCAGCACCGACTCTCGGCTTTGCCAATTGCAAGCGATAATGGCTTTTGTTGATAATTGGCGCCAACTCGCCGGTTGCCGAACATTTTTTGAGAGCGGTGTCCCAAACAAGCAGTTCTCGGCTCAGTTTAGCAAGCATTCTCGCAGCAAACTGAGCGTTGTAGGTTATTGGATCAGACACTGTTGTACTCCCCGTGAACGGGTATGCCCCGCCCCAAGAACCTAAGCACCAAAACAACGCATCAATAGGCTTCCCAGCAGCTGCCGCGACCGAGTCAGCCATGCAAGCTAGCTGGGTGACCGGGTTGCCAAATAATAACGCTTCCGGATTCAAGAAAAACCCCAAAACATCATCATTCCACAGAGGGTCGATCTCCGTCATTTCAACATCGAAAGGTGCTTTTTCGATACAGGGGAAATCACCGAAAAGGTTCATCATAGTCCAGACAGGGAACACATACCAATGCACCTGCTGCGAAGCGAACGTCTGGCCGTCGGAACCACTATGACTACGGTGCGACCCAGATGAAAGAGCATCAAGCCCCCCAGGCGATGTCATAGAGGTACCCAACGAAGGAAAGCAATACGCGTCTTTAACAGTCTCAACCAGCCTGGCCGGTTCCCAAAAAGCTACTGTCAGACCTGTAGTAGGTGGCGGCCCGCCACAAACACACCCCGGCACATCCACCCCTTCACCCGGAGGGGCTTCACCAGAGGTCCCATCACCATTAAACATTGTTACCGCCCCAATCTTTACCGGGAACATACACTGCCAACAGATATCTGTTATAGGGTTGAGAGGTGTATTTTTACAAAGGGCAAACCCCATAGTCGGTGATACAAAGAATAACCCCAACGCTATCAATATGAACGAATGCGTCCTAGTTCTGATTTTCACGGACAATCTCCTTCCGCCAGGGAGGCTTCGCCCCCCTGGACCCCCTGAGTAAAAGCCCAAGGCGGCGGGGGAATGGAACCAAAAAAAGGCTCCAGTTCAGCTGCCAAATCAGGCCATGCGGCGGACCAGCCTGATTTTATTTCGCGCGAAAAAATTTCGCCTATTTTGCGTAACCTATTGTTTTCTATTATTTTTTCTTTCTCCGAGGCCAGCCGGAGCAACTCACGACCTCTTTCGCGCAGCTGCTCTGGAGTTAACATGCTGTTTTTATTGTTTTTTATTAACATTAAAACCCGCCCCCGCCCGCTGCTCCAAAACTGCGGCCCGGGCACGCACGCCCGGCGAAACAAAAAACGCCAAAAAACCGACAAAAGCGTAAAAAATTACCAATGAAAATATAGATATACGAACGAATGGTACTTGCCACATGTAACTGATAAACATCAGTATTTTTTCCTTAATCATTTATCGTAACTCCGTTCTTGTCAGATTTTTTTTGTTGATCAGCCACGCTTCCACGTCTTCCCGCCGCCAGCGCTGCAGCTTCCGGCTGGCACCGGCGAGGCAAATCGGGGCCGGAAATTTCCCGGCCACCCTCCAGCGATGGAGGGTGGTTCTTTTAATCGCAAAAATTCTTAACAGATCGCTTATTTTGAACAGATCATCCGGCATGAGGGGCAACCGCAATTTCATCAGGTCCAGGCCGTGACTCTAAAAGTCCAAGTTTTGTCAAAGAAATTGCCAGGTTTTTGGAGCAATGCTCCGCGAAGCATTCTTTTATTAGTTCTATCGGCTGTCGACTATCTTCGTCGTACCCCTCCATTGTTTTGATGCCCTTTTTTAGCTCAACAAAAACATCTTCAATGGAACTGCATTTTAGCAATGCAGGAAAGGAATAATCGTGATTCCATGATAAGTTGTTTCGACTGAACCTTCCTTTTAGCCGCACCACTGCTTCAACTTTCTCGTTTTCAAAATGCCTCAGAAAAAGGGAGAACGCGACTTCAGGCACATCATAACCATTGCCTGAATCCTTTATGATAACTGGATCACAGACCAGCCAGTATCTTCCATCTTTTGAGGTACCAGCAATTTCCCCTTTTCTGCATTTTTGATTTTTTACTGCCGATTCTAGATTCACCATTTTTCAATCCTTTCTGGCATAAGCCACTTGTTTCTGTTTTTTCCCATCTGTTTCCATCTTACCCTTTTTTCACCGCTTGTCAACACCAAACATCAACGATATCAACTAGTTACGTAAACTTATAGTTGACAGGCTGTAGTTTTTTGCAGCTATAACCTACTAATAATATTGATAATTTAATTTGTGTAAACTAATAGTTGACAGGCATTTATGGGATGGTAATAAAAATAATGGGGAGCAGGAGGTTGTTGAATTGGCTATTCGGATTTGATGGTGAAAAAAGCACGTTGACGGTTTTGAAATGCTTGAACTGTTATTGGAAGGGATTAACAGGAAGACAATCAGCGTGACGAGAGTGCCGGAAGCAAAACATATTCAACTAGCTTCGCCGAGCGTCAATATCTAATTATGCATATTGGGTTGAGGCGGATTGCGGATCAAGGTCAGAGTTACAGATAATCCGTACCGGGCCAGTAACAGAGCTATAGCTTCTCCCGCAACCTCGAACAGACTGGAGCGGAAATAACCAGCTAAGGATCAGGCAGAATGCAGCATCAATCTGGAACGATTACTTATTTTCGTTATAGTACCCACCTTTTCCGGCCGGTTCATTATAATATCCATCCTTTCCCGCAGGCTTTTTATAAAAACTATTTTTAGCAGAAGTTTCATTGTAAAAACCACTTTTGCCAGGTGTCTCACCATAAAAGCCCTTATTATCATCTGGCTTATTTGTCTGATCACTGGGACTTTGACCAGCATTGGAAACCACCTGAAACAAAGACACTAAACATACAACCCCAAACAAAACAGTTTTCTTCATTTATTTCCCCCTGAGTAAAATTGACGCGGAATCTTCCTCCACACCTGTCATTTGATTATTACAAGTAATCAGCTCTGTACCAAAAACTGAGACCACTTTATGAAGCTCTTGTGCATTCTCGATCTCGCACATAATTGGAAAGCTCTTACACCCCTTTGACAAGAGCCAGATTGTTCTGGTTACTCCATCCACGAACGAAATACAGGGATAGTCTGCCCAATACCCAACCTCAGGAAGCGGGACAGGATTGTCATATCCAGCGGAAAATCCTACATCTGCATAAACGTATTTCCTGTCATTTTTCCAAGAATCTGAGTTTCCATGCGATTGTTCACCATGAATACTATTTGGTTCATTTTTCCACAGTTTATGGAGTTTTTCAGCATCAACAACTATCACACCATAAATAGGTGATAATTCAGCTACCATGAAAACCGGTTCTCTATCTGGAAGTGGCACAGTAAAAATCAGCTTATTTCCTCTAACTCCCTCAATTGTAACCATATACCTTCCTTATGAACGCACCAACAGAGGTACTAATTTTGCAACTTACTGAAATGACTTGCGACTTAAAAGCTACAAGAAGAGAAGAACGAGGCAAACCAAACCTTCATTAGCCATTGCCATCAGCCATCCTGACAACGTGAAACTTATCGATCATAATCCGTTCCTGGGGCAACACGTCATATCCGCATCCTTGTCCAGTTACGACTTATGATAGCAGCGCACTTCACTAAATCCCTTCCCTAGATGCAAAAAAGGTAGTCAGCCACGCATGGCGTCCACAATGGTGTTGTTCAGGTTATTCCGGCTCACTGAGCTGAAAGTGCAAGCCGGAAGCCAAGGAAGTCATAACGGATGTCGGGAGAATGATCGATTCGGGTCGTCGCCCGAGCACTCGATTCTTCGAAGCGCCAAGCACCACCGCGATTGACATGGGCGGAGCCGCCCAATGGGCCTTTTGGATCATTTTCAGGGCTGGCACCATAGTAGTCCGCGCCGTACCAGTCGCTGACCCATTCGCGCACGTTACCGCTCATATCGTAAAGGCCTAGCAAGTTGGGTTTTTTGCTCCCTACCCTGTGGGTACGTTTATCGCTGTTTGCATCGTACCAAGCCAGACCGGAAAGATCGTTACCGCCACAGAATTTCTGGTCCTTGCCGCCACTTCGGCAGGCGAATTCCCATTCAGCCTCTGTGGGAAGGCGATATTGTTTGCCGTCTTTAGTGGATAAACGCGCGATGAATTCCTGAACATCATCCCAGCTTACACTCTCCACAGGAAAGTTGCGGCTATCTTCTCCAACCTTGTCTGATTTGAATTTTGCCGGATTATATCCCATGACATTATACCACTGTTCCTGAGTCACCTCGTACTGGCCAATCCAGAACGCATGTCTGATGGCAACGCGATGCCTCGGTCTTTCACGCGGAGACGAGTCGTCCATGCACTTGTCGTATTCATCGTTGGAAATGAACGGATCATCAGGCTTTTTACAACGATCCCCCATAATAAAGCTCCCTGCCGAAACCTTAACGAATTTCATGCCGATTGAGTTAGTGATGGACTCGACGGTAGACACGTCACTGTCTGATGATCCGTTTTTGACCTTTTTGTTTTTCGCAGCTTGTACACCGCCTGCCGTGCATATAGTGGCAAGCAGACCAACAATAACTATGGCTGTGTATTTCTTCATTTCAGTAGTGCCTCCTCTTTGGAATTAGTTTCTTCTATTAAAAGGACAGCCAGACGCTGTCATTCGTGCATACTATTGGATTTCTTAGCGCTACGACAACTAAATCATTCCGGTTCGTTGAGAACGATAACAATTGTTTTTTAAGATGTCACGTTCACGACTAAATTAAAAGGCAGCACAACCTTCATTAACTTTCAAACCTTTTTTAAAAACTTTAAAACCTACAGTATCAGCAAACCCGCTTGTATTCAGTATTTGCTTGGCGTTAATACCCGCTGCCCCCTATAGAAATACCCTTAGGCCCCTACAGAAATACCCGCTACCCCCTATAACAATGCCCGCTACCCCCTACAGAAACACCCGCTACCCCCTACAGAAACGCAAGAATACTTATTTTAGTAGTGCCCTACCTTTAACAAGAACTACTTTTACGCCAACTAGACAGCTACATTTCCCCAAAATATCAAGCCTTATTAGCTCATTTACAGCGGGATTCAATCGCTCCCTCACCTCACTATTTGACCAATCTAAAGGCAGGTTAAGTGTTTTTCTGAGAAGGGAGAGTTGGCCGCTCCAACCGCCCCTGTGGCTTGATATAAATCTGTAGATACATTTTCCATACGAAGACTTGATGCGCATCCTCAAACGCACGTCGTACCATGTCACCCGCTTGTTGACCATTGCCGCAGCGAACCATGGGTTGACACTGACGCAGAATTTATTTTCATCGTTGCGGACTCCGCCAATAATCAGCGATGAAAACTGTTGCAGGCGACCTTTACTGTTATTAATACTGACTACTGCACCGGCCATATCTTTATAAAGTTCAAAAGCTTTTTCGTAATCGTTGGTATTTGGACTACTATTACCACGCGCCACCAAAAGCTCACGCAAAGAGCCACAATAAGAGTATGTCGGCCTCCCATCTGGTAAAACCAAGTCTTTTCTTTTGTTAATATCCGAAACAGCCGCAAGAGTAACAATAAGCAAATCTTCATGACTTGTTGTCAAACGCGGACCACAGTAGGTCAATTTGCCCCACGAATGCGTCGCGAGAACTATGTCTTCTGCAAACACTATTTTTTTTCCTTTTTTATTTTTCGGTGTGTATGGGAAAAATGGGCTGCACCGGGTTAGTTCTGTTGGCAGCGGAGCGAATAGTGCCAAATGCTTTGGCTTACGTCCCCTTTTCTCTTGTGGAGATCTATTTTCTACGGGATGAATATTATTGATTTTGCGATCAGCAGCAGTTTCTTCGGCCTCACGAGCCCTTGCCTCGAGTGCTTCGTTTGCTATCGCTGTCAACTCTGCTTTGAGTTTTTCAGACGCTAGTTCCCAACCATTTGAGACTCCTATTGTTCCAGCCGCAGCCAGCAAGCGCAGAAATTCTTCGTCAACTAAATTAGTAGTCATTCCAGCACCTGCCGCTGGTCCGGATTAGACCATGTTCCGTCCAGCCAGGCATGTATAGCCGTCGAGTCATATCGTTTACATCGAGCGCCAAATCTACGAGCAGCAGGCATGCCGTTTGAACGCTCCAGGCGTTCTAAAGTGGATCTAGAAAGGGTGGAAAGCTCAATTACTTCTTTCTGGTTGTAGTACCTTTTCGTGAAATTGTGTGTGAGATTAGCCAAGACACACCTCCAGCATTGCAGCATATAGCTGCCGTGATGGAGGCCTGCGTTAGCCTGTGTGGGCGGGCCTGCCCCTAAATTGGGGACTCTCCCTGTGAGCCGCTCGGGAGTTGAGAGCGTACAACTGATGGTATGTTTTTGTCGCAGAGGTGTTACGAATTTTCGGCATCGCCGTTATGCCGCAGTTTAACGAGTCCGGCTGGGCCCCTCCCCGATTGGTCACGACGCAGGCAGCGCGCGTTGGGTTAGTGAGGCTACATGATCCACGAGAGCTCTATATTCGCGGATAGATTTTTGTACCATAAGAACATTTGTTGCGTCAACCAGCATTTTTTTGTTTCGCCATCTATTTCAGCTAGTTATAGTCAACTTAAAGTTGACATAATGACTGCAAATGTTCACCCCAAACCGTCAGCCAGTGACGCTTTTCTGCATTATATTTGTGTCTATTATATGTTGATATAATGCCTTTTTTTGAGTGGTTAAGTATGGCGTCTATAGCTTCGTCCGGACAACCTAGACTAGCTAGACCAGTTGCGGCAGTACGCCGGAAATCGTGAGGTGTCCAGTGCGGCAAATCAAAGTGTTTGTGGTCAACTACATAATGGCTCAATGCCTGTCGCTGCAACGGTTTGTTTTCATCACGCGGGCCAACAAAAATATATTTTTGCGTGTTGCCAATTATTTGTAGCGCAAGCGGAGACAGAAAGACCGAGTGGTCTTCTTTTCTGCTAGATCTTGTCTTAATACGCTCCCAAGGGATTGTCCACCAACCGCACCGCTGACAAATTTCACACCTGTCCTGATCCGAGACACCTATTTTTATTTCAATGCGATGCATTGAAGTGACCTCTTCCGGTCTTTGTCCGGTAACTAGTATCAGTAATAAAGCTCGTCTAGTTTCAAGGCTTCGTGGATCTCTTATTGATACGAGATGCTCCCACAGATACTTTATCTCAACGTCTGTCAATACTCTGGATCGGCTATTTGCTTTTACTGAAGGTACGGCTGAAGCGATAGACGAAAACGGATTATATTCAACTAATTCCCGGTTAACAGCAAACGTAAACATTGAGCGCGAATACTTAAGTATTTGTGCAGCCATCCCACCTTTCCCCACGCCTTCAATCAACTTGATTGCATCGGCTCTCCTGACGTCTTTAACTACCAGGCTGCCAATAGTCGGCAAAACGTATTTGTCTAACCCCCAACATTCAGAACTTGACGTTGTCTCAGACTTATTTTCTTTGCTATGTATTTTGTATAAGTCTATCAATCCTGAGACGGTTAACCGTTCAGGATCAGGTGGCAGCGGTTCTGCTGGATCATGCCCTTTTCTAACCAATAACCGGGTCGCTGCGTGTACATCCCGCGCATCTGCCAATCCAATGTCCGGATATTGACCAAGTGTCAGTTTTCGTGCCTTACCGTCTAATTTGTACTTGTATATCCAGCTTTTACCGCCTGTCGACAGGATTCGCAAATACAATCCTTGACGACCGTCCGCAAGTAAGTATTCCTTGTCTTTTGGCTTTGAATACTTTACATCGTTTGCAGTTAAGCTTTTTGCCACGCTTTGTCTCCTGGGACACTTATGGGACACTTTTGTGATGATACGAAGAAAATTTAAAGGCACAAACTGATACAACAATTATCATCATAATGGTTATTATTCAACAGTTTATTATGCATTTTGAACCCTAAGAAACAACCTGATATAATCCACAAGTGTCCCTCCTAAGGAAGGGGCCGGTCGTTCGAATCGACTCGGGGACGCCAATAATATCAATTACTTGCAGCCATTATTTGCAAGTGCCTTTTCTGTTCCCGTAATTAATTCATACTTTATTCATACTTTTCAGGGTAGTCGACCAAGAGATAATTTGAAAAATAACTTGCCCATTAGATACCGCCAGATCGTACTTGGTGATTATAAGTTGAAAGCTGGCACCCCGCACAACTACAAACTACTCCATTGCAGCAAAGTCGCGAATTGTTCACCCAACATCTTCCTTGGATTTTCTCGGCTTCGCCTTTCCTATAGCGGCTGGTCTCGGCTTGCTGGCGTTAGCCCGACATGATGCGAGCTTATCAAAGGGTTTGTTGAAGTTTGCGGTCAGTGTTTCACCCGCCCACGTGGAGTTCGAGTACACCGAATTTCCCTTTCTGTGCGGTACTGTTCAACGCACCGCTGAGGCTCCGGCGTTATGCCAGGGAAGAAAAGATTGATGCACAGTTTACCCAGTCGCTGGATCAGATCAAGATAGACGATGACGTCCTTGAGTGGATAGTCTCTGTAATGAACTCCTCTACAGCTGAAAGCAGAAAACAGCGTGAGACCTAGGCAAGAGCCCTCAGCCAAACAGAAACAACCACCCACCAACTGCTTGATGAAATCAGCGAGTGGTTTGATACGGAAGAAGAGAGCCATCCCACCGCAAAACCGCGCAAGGCAGCCAAGACACCCCGTTACGATCCAGCTGGGCCAGGCTCTGGAGGAAGTAACCGAAATAATGGGCCCTCCGGAAAAGCAGGTTCTGCTGGGGGCGAAGAAGATATTTGTCTACTGTGATCTGAAGGTGGTCTTTGTGGACGGGAAGGTTACCAACGCCGAGTAGTAAGGAAAAACAAGTCAGCCATCGACATAAGGGACATAGAAATTACAAATTTACCACTTTAGGATGAATTATTATATCCCACCAGTGTAATACGGGGGATCGCCGCAGTCTTTGTTCAAGTTCTATTTTTTCGTTGCCACAAACCTTGACGCCTTTCTCATATACTCCGTCCAACATTCGCGTCATGGTGCGCAGACCCTTCCAGAAGAAATTGCCAGCTCGTCTCATCACAGTATCCACTGAATCCAACAAATATCCGTTCCATGACTTCTCAAGTCCTGCCCAATAGCGCTCAATGCTATTGTATTTACTGTGATATGGGGGGTAGTAAATGATTCTGACACAAAGACCGGTCATGTCGGCGAATTCTGTCAAGCGCAATAGGAACTGAGTGCGGCGACCGCTGCATTCTGGGCCATTATCCATATTAATGACAAGTCGTTTCAAGCCGCAAAGTCCCGGTTTTCTCTCCTCCCACCAAAGTTGAAGGCCATCAACAATGAAGTCGCTGGTTTTGTAGCTGGTGCCGAAAAATAAAAACGACCTGCCTGTCACCGGTTCCAGAATGCCGCCAGGCACCAATTTCTCTTTGGGGCACATATCATGATCCAGTGCCTTGACAGCCTCTCTGCAGCGCGAACGGCCACCTCTGGAATACTCACCAACATTGACCGTTGCCTTTGTGTCTCTACTGATTCGGATGGTCGCTGGATCAGCATCCGCCTGAGCATTCATCTGCCAGACGTTTTCAAAGATGGCGTCGGTTTCTGCTGTTTTTTTTGCACCTTGGTTTTCGCCACGGTACGCAATTGGTAATTCTGACGAAGCAGGATGTTGGAAATAGTGCGAACCGTCGGCAATGATTCTGCCGCCCATCCCTTCTCAACAAGAGCGTCATATACTGTATTAGCTGTCATATTCGTGTACAGCAAGGTTGTCCGAAGATGAGAATCCGCTTCACTATGTGGCTCCATAATATTGTGTATTTCGAGCAGCAATTCCGGATTCTTCTCTTCTGTTTTAGGCTTGAGCCGTGTGGATAGGTCATTCACACATGAAATGCCGGTTTTGAATTCATTGATTCCAACTTGCACAACGGATCGTCCCCAGCCAAACACATCCTCGGCTACACGATACTTACCGTCCAGTAGCACCAGGGCCACATCTCCCATCGCACGCCGCCGCTCAGGCCAAGGAATCAAATCAACCAAACGCGAAACCAAGCCCACCAGATCTGCTGATACCCCATTTCGAACCAGAGTCGATGTTTTCATATGCAGTTCCTCCTCTTTTGCAGTATGAAAACATTATAAACGGTAATTCAGTAAATTCCAAGCCCCTAAG
>Ga0209125_1001974_pt1 | contig 17163 bp, 16 predicted proteins | sample BarGraIncub1131A_FD_184503 | JGI IMG/M metagenome (GOLD analysis project Ga0209125, IMG submission 184503) | Arctic peat soil microbial communities from Barrow, Alaska - Barrow Graham LP Incubations 11-31A (SPAdes) (version 2) | ecosystem: Environmental > Terrestrial > Soil > Wetlands > Peat...
ATTTCTGGTAATAGGTGCAGTAGTACTCGTCTGGTGGCTGTTCATACCACCATCCAACACAAGAAACTGGCAGCCGGATGTGGCACTGCTTCCATGGGCAGACATCCAGGGGACCAGGGTGACAATCCACAACATCCGCAACTGCGACTACCGAAGCGAAACGGACTACACTGTCCACCACTACGACAAAACCTTTGATCTGACCACATTAAAAAGTTTCGACCTCTCCCTGATCTACTGGGGGTTCCCCTATATCGCCCACACTATGCTCAGCTTCGGCTTCGAGGGGAACGGCATCGTCTGTTTCTCCATCGAAACCCGCAAGGAGATCGGCGAACAGTACTCCACCATCAAAGGATTTTTCAAACAATACGAACTGACTTATGTAGTTGCCGATGAGCGTGACCTTATCGGGCTGCGGACTAATTACCGCGGTGAACAGGTCTATCTGTATCGGCTTAATGCATCGACAGATTTTGTCCGGAGTGTCTTTCTGGACTACCTTCGGGAGGTAAATTCCCTGAAGGACCGCCCCGAATGGTACAACGCCCTCACCGGCAATTGTACTACCGGCATCCGCAGCCATGCAACACCGTACAACCCCGATGCCTACCTCGACTGGCGGATTATCGTTAATGGCTTCGTCGATGAAATGCTCTACGAAAGAAAGGCGGTTGACACAAGCCTGCCGTTCCCGGAATTGAAAAAGCGGAGCCTCATCAATGAACGGGCAACGGGCATGGACAAATCCCCTGTTTTTTCGCAACGGATCCGGAGTGGATTGCCGGGCAAAGAACTAAACCGCTAATCACCAGCAGTGGCTTCAATGCGATCCGTTAAATAGTGCAGATATGTTAAACATGACGGATTCCACCGACAGCTTTTCCTTCACCGGCACACCCCCTTCCCGACTTTACCAGTACAATCGGCACCTTGCTCTCTCCACAGCCACAGCTACTCGTCTGGCACGTAAGTTGCTCGTACACTTTTAGCAATCATCCGCACGTCGTATGCTCTGCGTTATTTGAGTTGTTGCACAATTCACGGGGAGTTTCATGAATACACCCGATACCATGCTGGAAATACAAACACTGGGACGCTTCAGCATTTCTGCCAACGGCAAACCTGTTGCGGCTGTCTGGCCGGACGAAACGGTGAAAGTACTTTTCTGTTCGCTACTTTCGCCGCTGGACCTATACTTTTCCTGGGACCGGATCTGCCGCTCCATGTGGGGTATACCAGCCACACGAACCAACAGGGACCGACTGGAGGAAATATGCATCCGGCCTCTCAACAGCTTCCTGACCAAGGAACTGGGTTTCAACCCCCTCATTATAGAACAGGAGGGTATGAGAATCGACGTGAAGCGTATCCATGTGGATGCCCACGAGTTTTACAGCACTGTTTTAGAAGCTATCAGACTGCTGTCCTCGGCCAACAATGATGCGGCACTCGAAAAATTCAGCAGGGCAGATTCACTCTATTCCGGCATCTATCTACCCGGAGTACCGGGCAAAATAACCACAAACACACGTAACGAGCTTGACTCCCTTTACCGATCGGTGGTCATGGACGGCGTTCGACAAGCTATAGTTCGCACTGCCCAAACGACGCAGCACTTTCCGGCACAGAAACTCAGGATAGCGTAAGTCAAGTTCATTCAACGGTTACTGCGCACAGCCAGACGCACAAACAGTTGCCTCTTCATCGTTCGTCATATATGGCAGTTTTGTTAGATATGACGGATGAATGTTATTGCCCCCCACTATCACGCGCCTTCTCTCTCCACTTTTAACTCGCAATATCAATCCGTTACGCACTCCATACCCACACTCATTTTATGGCACGGTGGTTGCCATTACTTTTTGAGCAGAACAATAGCAGCGCCGTCAGTTCTGCTCAATTTGAGGTATCAGCATAGGGAGGAGTTCCACTATGAACTACATAACTGTTGGGAAAGAAAAACCGGCCGGCACCAAGCTCTATTACAAGGACTGGGGCAGTGGTCAGCCTGTAGTCTTCAGCCATGGCTGGCCGCTGAACGCAGATGCTTGGGAAGATCAGATGCTGTTTCTGAGCAACCACGGCTATCGCTGCATTGCCCATGACCGCCGCGGCCATGGCAGATCGAGCCAGCCTTGGACTGGCAACGACATGGACACCTACGCCGACGATCTGGCTCTGCTCGTCGAAGCACTCGACCTGACGAACGTGATCCATGTCGGACACTCCACGGGTGGCGGCGAAGTTGCCCGCTATATCGGCCGACACGGCACAAAACGTGTGGCCAAAGCCGTGTTGATCGGCTCGGTGACGCCGTTGATGCTGAAGACAGACGCCAATCCCGGTGGTCTTCCGATAGAGGCATTTGACAAGATCCGTGCCGGCGTCCTCGCCGACCGCTCCCAATTCTTCAAGGATCTTACCATGCCGTTCTACGGCGCCAACAGGCGGAACGCCAAGGTTTCGCAAGGTCTGCGTGACTCATTCTGGCTCCAGGGGATGCAGGCTGGTCTCAAAAGTGTCATCGATTGCATCAAGGCCTTCTCCGAGACTGACTTCACGAAAGATCTCGAGAGATTCAACGTGCCGACCCTGATCCTTCATGGCGACGACGACCAGATCGTACCGATCGGCGCATCGGCCGAGCTTTCGTCCAAGATCATCAAAGGCGCCACGCTGAAAATATATCCGGGCGCACCACACGGCATGTGCTCGACACTCAAGGACCAGGTCAACAAAGATTTGCTCGCGTTCTTCAAGGCCTAGGCAACCAAGCGACGCGGCATCTCTGCCGGTTGCGAAAAAAAGAATGCCCGCTATACTATAAAAACAGTTTTATTGTTTATCCGACCGAATATATACGGGATTGTTACAGTCTCACCCAAGGAGGAACTCCCATGAAAGCTCACGTTACCATTCTTGCTGTCCTCGTAACCCTCACGATTCCCGTACTCTGCGCGGCGGCTCCACCTCGTCCAGGCCCCTACGTGTCCGGTTTCGTCGGTGTAAGCGTCCCCCAAAATGCCGATGTAACAAGCTCAAGCTATAGTAGTACTAACGGAACGACGTCGCTTACTGATCGTGTTGAGTTTGATCCCAGCATCAACATTGGCGGCACCGGTGGTTTTGACTTTGGTCTCATCCGCCTGGAAGGCGAACTGTCGTACAAACATGGCAACATCGCGACGATTACAGAGCAAGGAGGTACGCCACTTCATAATGCAGACGGCAATCTCGGGGCGCTGGCCATGATGTTCAATGCTTTTTTAGACCTGCATAATGCTTCACCGGTTACCCCGTACTTTGGTGGCGGCATTGGTTTCGCCGCCATGCATCTGAGCGATACGTTCGTTTCAGAATATGATTATCCAATTTATCAGGAAGACGACGATGCCGTCTTTGCCTACCAGGCCGGCGCCGGCGTGGAGATTGCTCTCAACCGCATGCTTTCCCTGGATCTGGGTTATCGCTATTTTGCGACAACAACGGCCAAGTTCGGCAGAGACCGCGACATAACTACCGAACTTAAATTCCAGAGCCACAATGCAGCGGTAGGAGTACGGGTGAAATTTTAATCTCGTGTAAACCTGAAATAAGTACTTTAACCGTTACCTTTTGATTTCCGGATTCTCTTCCGTGTCCGGTATGCTTCAATGTTTTTATTATATAATCGGCACGTTACAGGAGAAGTCAATTGAAGATACTTCTCGTATATCCCCATTATCCCGAGTCATTCTGGAGCTTTAAATACGCGTTGAAATTTATCGGCAGGAAGGCAAGCTTTCCCCCGTTGGGGCTGCTGACAGTGGCCGCCATGCTTCCCCATGAATGGGAAAAGAGACTCGTCGATATGAACGTTCGCCCCCTCACCGCTGAGGACCTGGCGTGGGCTGATTTCGTTTTCATCAGCGCCATGACTATCCAGCGAAAATCGGCGCTGGAGGTGATTGCCCGCTGTCGGCAGCTGGGAGTGAAAACGGTTGCCGGCGGCCCCCTCTTTACCGCCTGCCACGCTGATTTTCCCGAGGTGGATCATCTGGTACTGGGGGAAGCGGAGCTTACCCTTCCACCGTTCCTGGCGGACCTGCGCACAGGAGGAGCACGGCATCTCTATGCCGACGCCCGTTGGGCGGACCTCACGCACACCCCTATCCCACTCTGGGACCTGATCGATGTCAGGAATTATGCCGCCCTGAATATCCAGTACTGCCGGGGGTGCCCCTTTGACTGCGAGTTTTGCGACATCACCGCGCTGTTCGGGAGAAAACCGAGGAGCAAGACGCGGGGGCAGGTGATCGCCGAACTGGACAGTCTGTATATCCGGGGGTGGCGCGGGGCAATCTTCTTCGTCGACGACAACTTCATCGGCGACAAGGGGAAACTGAAGAGGGATGTCCTCCCCGCCATTATCGACTGGATGGAGCAGAAAGAGTACCCTTTCTACTTTTACACCGAGGCGTCCATCGACCTGGCCGACGACTCCCGACTCATGGAACTGATGGTCAGAGCCGGATTCGAGGAGGTCTTTATCGGCATCGAGACCCCGTACGAGGAGAGTCACACCGAGAGCGGCAAGGTACAGAACAGGAACCGCGACCTGCTGGCATCAGTCAAGCGCATCCAGCGGGCCGGCCTGCAAGTGCATGGGGGGTTTATAGTCGGCTTCGATAGCGATCCCCCCTCAATCTTCGACAAGCAGATACACTTCATCCAGGAAAGTGGCATCGTCACCGCCATGGTTGGTCTACTTTCCGCGATCCGCGGGACCAGGCTCCATCAGCGTATGTCACGGGAGGGAAGACTTCTGGGGGACGACTCAGGCAACAACATGGACAGCGACCTTAACTTCATCCCCCGCATGGATGTCAAAGCACTCATCGGCGGGTACCGGACCATTCTCGAGACCATCTACTCACCCAAAAACTACTATCAGCGGGTGATCAGACTCCTCAGGGAGTACCGGCCACAGCATCTGGGGAAATTCCACCTCCAGCCGGGGTATGTCGGGGCGCTCTTCAAATCAATTCTGTTCCTTGGGGTTATCGGCAGGGAGCGACTCTACTTCTGGAAACTCTTCTTCTGGTCACTCTTCATGCGACCACGGCTCTTCCCGCTGGCCATAACCTATGCCATCTACGGGTTCCACTTCAGAAAGGTCGCAGAAAAGTACCGTGAGAGCGGTATGTTCGAATAAAATGCAGCAGGACGCAGTAAGGCATTCAGCACCGGCGTTTTCAATAGAACCCTTCGTTATAACTGTTTCTCACAATGACCTGTCATATATGGCAGTTATGTTAACCGTGACGGGTTATATGACGGATCCCCCCTTTCACCCCGCACACCACACTCCAACCTTTACCTGTACAATCAAATAGTTACACCATCAGAATCCGCACACATTCTCTGGCACGTTAGTTGCGTTGGCATCTTCTCAGCAGAGCATGCGCACAATATTGCTTTATGCTAAATTTGAGTTGTTACTATTCAAAGGAGGTGAGCTATGGAAAATCAGCAAAGCTAACTCTGATCGCTGGAAATTGTTGCAGTAAAATATCATCATACCAAGGAGAAAACATGAAAAAGATTAGTCTGCTGTTCTTGGCCCTCGCTGTCACTTTGATCGGCACAACCTCCCCGGCATCCGCGGAGGACACTCCTGCTGCAGAGAAACCCGCTGCAGAGAAACCCGCTGCAGAGAAAACTGCTACGGAGAAACCTTCTAACTATGTACTACTCAAGGGCGGAATGTATTCGCCCAGTATGAATTTCGACATAGATAACGCCGTCGGTGGTGCTGCCATCAATGATGGTAAAATTCACATTGACGGTAAGACCGGATTCGCCGGCGAGGTCGCCTTTGGTCATTATTTCCTGCCCATGTTAGCGATAGAACTGGGTGGCGGTTACTTCCAAAGCAAGGGGTCCGCAGCGGCACAACCCGGTGAAACGATGCTGAAAGTCGTACCGCTGATCGCCACCGCAAAAGTGTTTCTTCCACTCGGGGTGTTCGAACCGTACGGCTTGGCCGGAATCGGAGCCTATATTACTGATCTGGACGTAAGTGGCAATAGCGGCGACTTCCATGGTTCCACGGAAATCACCTATGGATTTCACGCCGGAGCCGGCTTCAACATCAATTTTACAGACAAAATGTTCGCGGGTCTTGAAGGTAAATACATCTGGGCCGAGCCTTCATTCGGCGGCGACCATGTCAAACTGGACGGATTTATTACTACCGCCAATATCGGGTACAGATTCTGAGAAATCTGAAAAAATACCTAAAGGAGCAACATCATGAAATCAAGCACGAAGGATCAGGCGGAAGGAACGTTTCACCAGGTGAAGGGTTCAGTCAAGGAGTTCGCCGGGAAACTAACTGACAATCCAAAGTTGGAAGGTGAAGGTACCGGTGAAAAGATAGCCGGTAAAGTTCAGGAAAAGATCGGTCAGATCAAGAAGGTTTTGGAGAAATAGATGGCGCAGCGCCTCATGCACCGGAGTACGCTAACCACGTCGACTGCGGTTGCATGAGTCGCCACACCGAGGGTTTCGAAATCCATGAGTCATTCGTGGTAAAATGAGTTCTCATACGACAGTTCAACATTAAGAGGAGAACATCCCATGAAAGTAATGCATTCTTTAACAGTAACAGCGGCAGCAGTTGCTCTGCTGGCGTTCAGCGTGCCTGTTCACGCGGGGAAAATGGACAACCGTATCGAATCTTCCGCCAAGCAGTCATATGTGTTCAGGACCTATCTTAAGAATGATGATGTCAAAGTTCAGTCCAAGGACGGGGCCGTCACCCTGACGGGGTCGGTTCTCGAAGAATCCCACAAATCATTGGCCCAGGATACCGTAGCAAGCCTCCCCGATGTCAAGAGTGTGGACAACAAACTGGAAATCAAAGGTGAGGTCCCAGCCAAGAGTTCGGATGCATGGCTCATCACCAAAGTAAAATCCACACTACTGTATCATCGTAGCGTCAGCGCCACCAAAACCGAGGTTGATGTTAAAGCCGGCATCGTGACCCTGCGCGGCGTTGCTGCCAACCTGGCACAAAAAGAGCTGACGACTGAATATGCCAAGGATGTTGAAGGCGTTAAGGACGTAATCAATGAGATGACCGTGTCCAACGCCGCGAAAAAGAAACAAACGGTGGGTGAAAAGATTGATGACGCGTCCATCACCGCTCAGGTCAAGATGACGTTATTGAACCATCACTCGACGAGTGCCCTCGATACAAAGGTCGAGACGAAGCGTGGCGTAGTCACATTGAGTGGCAAGGCTAACAACATTGCTGAATTCAATCTGGCCACCAAACTCGCCAACGACGTAACCGGTGTGAAGAGTGTAACCAACCGGATGTCGGTCGAGTAGTCTGATCACTTTTTTACAGAAATACGAAAAAGGGCGTATCACGATGCGCCCTTTTTTGTTGAACGGACTGGATACCAAACCCCATGTCCGGCGCGTCATCACAAATGGTCGAGCGTACGCCGGTATAGATTTCCCCACCAAATCCGGGACAAGAGAGAGTTAACGATGGGAACAGAAAAAGACACGCGTCGGTTGAACGCAGCCACCGAACTGCGCCGCCATGCGGAAGAGCGGCTCTGTAGAAAAACGGTTGAACCCCATCCACCCTGGACCGAGGAGGGTACTCTTCACCTCATCCATGAACTGGAGGTCCACCAGATTGAGCTGGAGACGCAGAACAGTGAACTCCGCCAAGCCAGGGACGAGATAGAAACGGCTCTGGAAAACTTCACCGACCTCTACGATTTCGCCCCGATCGGCTACTTCACCCTCGACCGCACCGGGGCGGTCCGGGCCGTAAATCTCGCCGGGGCCTGCCTTGTGGGGGGCGTGCGTTCCCGGTTGGTCGGCCAACAGTTCGGACTGTTCGTCGCCCCGGCAGATCGTTCCACCTTCACCGACTTCCTCGGCACGACCCTTACCTGCCAGGTCAAGGGGTCGTGTGAAGTGGCGCTCCTGAAGGAGGGAAATCAACCGCTCATCGTACAGATCGAAGCGATGGCCACCGCCTCGGGGCATGAGTTCCGCCTCGCCCTGATCGACATCACCGAACGCAGGAGTGCTGAGGCTGAGCTTGCCAAACAACGACGGGAGCTTGAAGATCTCAACAGCTCACTGCAGGTGCGCATCGACGAGGCCGTAGACGACATCCGCCAGAAAGACCAGCTGCTGATCCTGCAGGATCGTCGGGCTGTTATGGGCGAAATGATCAACAATATCGCTCACCAGTGGCGACAGCCGCTGAACGTGCTTGGCCTTTACCTGCAGGAATTGCCCTTCGCCTATGACTCGGTAAAATTCAACAGGGAGTATCTTGAGACCGTCGTCGGCAAATCCATGCAGTTGATTGCGCATATGTCACAGACTATCAATGACTTCAGAAATTTTTTCCGGTCTGACAAGGAAAAGGTTACCTTCAGCGTTACTGAGGTGATCGGGCAGACGCTCTCCCTCACCGAAGAGAACTTCAAGGAACAGCAGATCAGCATTGCTGTTCACCCGGAAGGTGACCAGATGACCAGCGGCTATCCCAACGAATACGCCCAGGTCATCCTGAATATCCTGATGAACGCCCGCGACGCACTGGTCGAACGCAATACCGACAACTCCCTGATTTCGATCCACACGTTCACAAAAGAAGGCACGTCGGTCGTAACCATCACCGATAACGCCAGCGGTATTGCCGACGAGATCATTGACAAGATTTTTGACCCCTATTTTACCACCAAAGGACCGGACAAAGGGACGGGGATCGGCCTTTTTATGTCGAAGGCCATCATCGAAAAAAATATGGGTGGCAGGCTGACGGTGCGTAATACCGGGAGTGGAGCAGAGTTCAGGATCGAGGTTTAGCCGCAGTCGGATAACGCCGCATAATTGGAGCCATACTGTTCTCAGGTGATATGAACTTGACTCGGGCTTTACTTATTGTTTTACAGCGTCTAAGACTGAATACATACCAGTAAACCACCGGGAGCCTGTCGGAGTAATGGAGTTTTTTACCCAACTATGAACAGACGACAACACACATATCGAATGTTTAATCGCATATTCGGTTTTCTGCTTCGGGTAGTACGCGGATTCATAAATAACCAGGGGCTTCTGCTATCCGGTGCTGTCGCCTATTATACCCTGTTGTCAATCGTCCCCCTGTCAATCCTCGCTCTCGTTGTGCTGAGCCATCTCATTGAAGAACAGCAGTTAATCCACACTTTGTCAACGTACCTGGAGATGGTGATCCCCGGCTATGCAGCAACATTGACCGAACAGGTGCGGGCATTTCTTGAAGCCCGCAAGGTAGTTGGCTTCATAGGCTTTTTCGGCATGCTTTTTTTCAGTTCCCTCGCCTTTTCCATGCTAGAAGATGCCATGTCGGTGATCTTTCCCCCGCAGGTCAAGATTCAGCGGCGTAACTTCCTCGTCTCCGCAATCATTCCCTATGTGTACATCCTTGTGATGGGACTGGGGATTGTGCTGGTGACGTTTATTGTTGGGGCCATAGAGACGCTGGAAAATAGGCATTTTACGATTCTCGGTTGGAGCTTGAGCAGTGAAAGCTCTACCGGTGCGGCACTGTATGTCATGGGAATAGTTGGCGAGGTGCTGATGTTCACCTCTGTCTATCTGGTGATGCCGGAGGTGCGGGTCAGGTTTCGTCACGCGCTTATCGGCGGGATAACCGCAACGGTTTTATGGGAGATTACCCGCCGCGTGCTGGTCTGGTATTACGCAGTTGTATCCATGGTTAATGTTATTTACGGCTCAATCGCTATTACGGTGGTGGCGCTCCTCAGCATTGAGGTAGCAGCGATAATCGTGCTGCTTGGCGCCCAGGTTATTGCAGAACTTGAGCGAGCAAGGAGGGAGGACAGCAGCGTGCATTCTGATTAGTTTTGAGTTAGTATCAACAAAGGTGGATGCAATAAAAAAGCTGCAAATACCTTCGAAGTGCACTAGCAACAAGTGAAAGGTAACCCGGCAGCAGAGAAGGGAGGGATGACCGATGAAAAAGTACGTTTAGTACGACTGGTACTTCTGAGTCTGACCGTTTCAGCGCTGCAGGAAGGCACGATCTCTGTTACCACGCGAACTGATGTGACGACGGTCTTGAGCCTTGCTGTTTGAGATAGTTAGCTCCAGCAACCGCAGCTGCCCAGAGTGAATGACTCGGGGCAGCTCACAAAAATCCACTGAGTTCAGCATTTACAAAGAGTCACAACATCACAAGGAGTCGGGACATGAAAACAATAATGAAAAAACTAACATCGGCACCGTTTGGTATGCTTATCACCTGTGTATGCTTGCTGTTTGCAAGCGGCTGCGCCCGTTATGCACAGAATGTGAATACATTCTATGAGCCGGCGACAACGGTTCGTAACGGCAGCGGGGAGATCTACATAGCTATTCCGGAAAGCCAGAAGACACAATCATCAAATATCAAATGGGTGCTTGGGAAAGTCAAGAATGACGATAACAAGGATATTGATGAGGTGTTCAGCCAGCGCTCCCCGGCGGAAATAATCCAGGAATCGTTTGGCCTGGAGTTCAAGAGGGCCGGGTATACCGTTATGCCGGTCACGAAGATTCCTGGTGACGGACAACGGGTGATCAACCTCACCAAAACCGAAATCGAACTGGAGCAAGTTTCAGATATCGCAGATCTTAAAGTTAAATGTCGAGTACTGGTGGGGATGGACGTATTCATAAATGGTCAGTTGATCAAACGGCTTCAGTATGAAGCGACATCCACCAAGACTGATATCAAGGATCGTGACATGCTTGCCAGAAAAGTTCTTGAGGACGCTATCAAATCGGTGATGCTGACAGCCATGCCGGAACTGAACAGCCTGTTCAAACGATAATACAGGAGTGACAGCAATGAGTCTGTGACCCTTGCCATATAAAACTTGATTGCGGTTTAAAAGACTTCTGCTATATTTTTTACTTATGCTTGAGACAGATACGTAAGTTGAGTCGAGTCGCCGCTGTTGTGGGTTTATACTCATATCCGGGGCACGTGAGGGCTTGCAATGGGAATTTGCAAAGACAAGGGCCTGTTAACAGCCGCCACCACACTGCACCTCCATGCAGAAGAGCGGTTGGGTACTGAAATAGCGGAGCGGCATCCCCCCCGGACCACGGAAGCAGCTCAGAGGTTCGTCCATGAATCTGGAGTCCGCCAGGTCGAACTGGAGATACAGAACGAAGATTTGCGCCAAGCCCAAATGAAGCTTGAGTTATCGCAGAACAGGTATGCCGAACTTTATGACTTTGCACCCGTCGGTTATTTCACCTTTGATACACACGGAGTAATACAGGAGGCCAATCTCACCGGCGCGCAACTGCTGGGAATAGATCGGCGACTGCTGGCCAATACGCCCTTTACCACTTTTATTGCTCAGGCAGACGGGAGGGACATTTTTTCCAATCACCTCGTGTTGGTTTTGCAACGGCAGGTCATGCTGAGATGCGAAATCAGACTCACAGGAAATGACGGCACGGTAATCAATGGCCAACTTCAAAGCGTAGCGGTCACTATCGAAAACAAGGACGCGTATATCCTTACCTCAATCATTGACACCACCGTCCGTAAACAGCTGGAAGAAAAGCTGCAAAAAGCACGTGACGACCTGGAATCAATTGTACATGAACGGACGAGGGAGCTGACCAGCGCAAATGCGCAGCTCACGCAGGAAATAGAAGAACGCAAGAGTACGGAAGAATTACTCCAGATTGCGTATGCGGAAATAAATCGGCTGAAAGACCGGCTCCAGGCTGAAAACGTCTACCTGCAGACGGAGGTTGACCAGCGCTACAACTTCGGCGAAATTGTTGGTCAAAGCACTGCCCTCTCACGTGTATTTGCTCAGGTCAAGCAGGTAGCTCCCATGAATGCGACTGTTCTTCTCCTTGGCGAGACCGGCACCGGCAAAGGAGTGGTTGCACGTGCCATCCACAGCAGCAGTGCTCGCAAGGGGCGTGCATTTATAACAGTCAACTGCACGACACTGCCGGCGACCCTTGCTGAAAGTGAGCTCTTCGGGCGGGAAAAAGGGGCATTCACCGGGTCTGATGCCAGGCAGATCGGGCGTTTCGAACTGGCTGACGGCGGCACCATATTCCTTGATGAAATCGGCGAGTTATCACTGGAGTTGCAATGCAAGCTGCTCCGAATCATTCAGGATGGCGAGTTTGAGCGACTGGGTAGCCCCCGCACCATAAAAACCGATGTAAGGATCATCGCGGCTACCAACCGGAATGTGGAGGAACAGATCCGCAACGGCAAGTTCCGGGAAGACCTGTTTTACCGGCTCAATGTTTTTCCGATCACGATGCCGCCACTCCGGCAGCGCAAGGAAGACATCCCGCTGCTCATCAATCATTTTGTGGCCAAATTCAACAAGAAAATCGGCAAGAAGATCGAGAGCGTGCCACTAGACATTCTGAACACTCTTCAGGAGTACCACTGGCCCGGCAACGTGCGAGAGTTGGAAAGTGTCATCGAACGGGCGGTAATAATCAGCCAGGGAACGTCACTCCAGGTATTAGACCGGTTTGATACATTCCGGACGAGAGAGGATCTGGCAGAGCAGGAGATCAAAACCCTCGTTGAAGTGGAACACGACCACATCCTCCAGGTGCTCCAGAAAACGTGTTGGCGAGTCGAGGGGGAAAACGGGGCGGCAAGATTCCTTGGTCTCAACTCCAGCACTCTTCGCGCCCGGATGCGGAAATACAAAATCGTCCGCCAGTAAAGAAAAAAATAGGTACATCTTGCAAATGGCGTTTTCAATTTTTAAAAGGGCATACCCGGTACGATGGATATGCCCTTTTTGTTTACCACTGCTGACAGATTATTTACGTGGCAGCGGCTTGCGAAGTCCGGATGCGATCACAACAGACCGCACACAGGGGATGATACCGGCTCAGTCTCTACTGCGGGTGCGGGTCACACCGGTCAAAATTGCAACACCGATAAGGATGACTGTCGTAATCATCACGTAGAGGGTACTTACTCCCGCGACAACAAGGGCCCACGCAATACCGCCAATAACAAACGCAAAACCGATAAGATAAATTATTAAGGACATGAAGTTGTCTCCTGACTGAACCCAGCGTTTTTTTAGTATGTAGGAAGATGTTGTATATACTTTTTCGGGTACCAACCATACCCCCTGGACGAGCCGCCGTCAAAGCAATTTCAGTGGTTTTGAGGAGGCGACAGGAGTCAATAGGATAGGATTCTGAGCAACGCCACTCGTATACATTCTTGCAGGCCGTCAGATATGGCAGTTATGCCACGCATGACGGATTCTGCTGACGGTTTTTTCTTCACCCCGAACGCTCTCTTTCGTTTTTTCCCTGTACTATCAGGCTATTGCACTCTCAGTATCGGCAACTCTTCTTTGGCATTTTAGTTGCAAGGTACCTCCTCGGCGGAACATGAGTGCTGTTGTGCAGCATAACCGCTGAAAACGAATCATTACGCCGAACCTCTACGCAAAGGATAACTCGAATGAAGCAGAGAGAAGATGAAATAACGGAAAATTATTTCCGCATGAAACAGGAGCAACGTGGTATGCAGAAGGCACATGTTGCTTGCCATCTCGCCGAGAGAACCCACATTGCGAGAGAGGTTACTCAAGACTCTTCAGAGCAGATAACTTTGGGGCAGAGGTTAACTGATAAATTCGCTGCCTTTGGCGGTTCCGAAACATTTATATTGCTCTTCGCGGCTGTCCTGGGTATTTGGATTCTACTGAATTCGTTTATTTTAATCAGATTCAGCAGCAGTTCATTTGATCCCTATCCGTACATTCTGCTTAATCTGTTTGTAACTATGCTTGCTGTTATTCAAGCTCCGATAATCGTGATCGCTCAAAACCGCCAGGCAGTATAGATTTGCTCACGAGTTAGGATACAGGATCTTCAACCAAGAAAAAAAGGAATAAAATGGACAGAGTTCGAATTGGCTGTAACTATGAGAGACAACCCCTTTGGAAGTTGATTATCGGTGTTCCGCTCATTTATCTCCCTATGATTACGACCGTACCGTTCGTGGTTATTGGGGTTTTTTTGGTCAAAACACATCTGAAATATGTCGGCGGCATGGACATAAAATCGTATTGGGATTTTGTCCCCACCTGGATGTCTCATCGATATAAAAATAACGAGCAGCCAACCATCAACATTTCCCGCTTTCACCTGGCGCACTACCGGTTCTTCTGGGTCTTAAACTGCAAGCACTATTGTCCAATGAGCGTTGCACTCTTCAGGTACGCAGCGTATTTGGTGGAAATCGTCGAAAACTGGTGGTGTCCATTTGCCCATGACCGGAAACAGGAATACGCAGAAGGTGCTATTGACAAGTCCTTTTGGCACGTAGATCCAGAAGAGCTCATAAAGCTACATCCTGACGACAAAAAAAACCCCATCTGGAATGAGAACTGAGAGCGGGCGGGCGCCGAATCGACATGTCACCGTTACACAACATACTGTTCTACTCAAACAGTGCCGGCACGTATTTCCAACGCACCACGCGTGGCCTGTCACATATGACAGTATCGACCGTAACGACTAAAAAACCACATACCCGCAGGTGAATAAAAGACCCGCTCCGGCGGGTTTTTTCGATTCTGTCAGATATTTCACCTGGTGACGAAACCGATGATGGTGATTCACGCTTGGAATTATTCAGATGCGGAGAAAAAATCTGCGGAAAAATTGTCTGGCTTAAGGTACCATACTATATCGACAGTTCGGTCGCACCTTGGTTCTGACCCGTTAGGGTTGGTACCATTACCTCCCGCAAAAAGGTGACCTCAATGGACAAGAAAACATACCTGAGCATTATGGCTGCCTTGGCAACAGCCACCGCGGTCTGGCTGTTTGCCCTGCTGGCAACGCCGATCGCCAAGCCGCTGGCGTGGGCGCTGATTATCGGCATTGCAACCCTTCCCCACCACAACCGGCTGGCCAAAAGGTTTCCTGACCACCCCGACCGCTCTGCCGGACTGATGGTCCTCGCAATAACCGTATGCTTCATACTGCCGGTTGCCGGCCTGATCGTCACGATAGTTCAAAACGCCGCCGACTGGTACAACGAGGCCGAACAGCTCGTTCTGGCGTTTACGACGACCGGGGCAGGCACCCTCAGCCACTTCCCGTTCGCAAGCGAGATACTCGCTTTCGGGGAGCGCTTCCACATTAATCTTTCCGGTTTCGGCTCAAAGCTGGCTACCGGGGCTTCGGGATATCTCCTCGACCTGGCGACCAACACGGCAAAAAACCTTGGAGAACTCCTCTTCACCCTGGCTGTGGCGCTTTTCATACTTTTTTTCATCTACCGTGACGGCGAAAGGATTGTGTCCGCTACCATCTCCCGCTTTGCCACCAATCAGGAGAAAGCGCGCCACTATTTTTCCGAGATTCGCGCCACAACGACCGCTGTGACAGTCGGGACACTATTAACCTGTCTTGTGCAGGGTGCAACCGCCGGAGTCGGCTACTTTGCAGCTGGAGTCCCCGCCCCGGTTCTATGCGGTGCGCTGACAGCACTGGCAGCGCTCGTGCCGGTTGTCGGGACGGGTATTGTCTGGGTACCGCTTGCGGCCCTCGTCGCCATCAACGGCGCCTATCTCAAGGCGGGGCTCTTGGCGCTCTGGTGTGTCTTTTTCGTGGGCCTTGCCGATAACGCGATACGGCCGCTCGCCATCGGTGCAAAGAGCAATATCCCTGTCCCGGCGGTTGTGCTCGGAGCGATCAGTGGAGTGTTCGCGCTGGGAATTCTTGGCCTTATCCTGGGGCCTGTTCTCTTCGCGATCCTCATCACCGTTTGGCGCGATGTCACGACTGCCGATCAATCAATAGAGCCTGGCAGTATCGACACAGACAGTCCGAATGATCTCTAAAAAGAAGCATACAGGAACAAGGGACTGTTCTTAACGCTAGAATGATTTGCCCCAGATAAGGATCAGGCCGCTTCCCGACTTGCCATTGCGAATAAAGCTGGAATCCCATGAATAGCCGAGATACAGCGAGGAATTCCAAATAAAACCGGTATCCAGGCCAATCGTCGTTGCTGCCCCGGTTGAATTTTTGAAAAAAAACTTATTGGTATCCGTAACAGCAGCCCGATCCGCCCAGATGAACGTCTCACGCAGGTGAAGATAGAGGAAGAATGCGAGTTCGCGCCGGTATTGCAGGGCAGCCAGGGCGTAATTGGCTACGAGAACCTGGTTGAACATGGTGCCGGGATAATCGGGGCGGCAGAGATCTTCCGATTCACCGGGAAGAGGACCGCCTCCGATCGAGATGGCATTGTAGCGGTCGGCGCTCGACCGGGGTGTTATACCGCCGTGGAAGCTGAAGAGAATCCGGTTCTTCTCCGACAACCCCGGAATCCTGCCGACACCCATGAAATAGCCGTTTAACTGGACGTAGTCCCGGGTGTTTGCACTGGAGAATACCGCATCGGGGATGGTGCCGAAGTTAGCCCATTTCTCCCGGTACATGTAATCCAGGTCGAATCCCGCGGCCATGCCTGTATGAGGAAGCCCCAGCAGATTACGACGCATCCCGTCATAGCGGCCTCGTAATTTTGCGCCGTACAGCATGGTATTGGGCGGCAGCACCAGGTTTGGTCCGGTATCGTTTGTCCGCTTGGTATAAAAGTATCCGACCTTGCCGAGCAGTTGGAGCCTCAGGTCGTTATCAACCTGGAAGGGAGCCACCTTGTAGCGGAGTCCGGGGCCCAACGATCCGATGACCGTCCCCCATACCGCGTCGGACGACGTAATCTCCCGGTTATTGACCACTTCCCTTTGGCCACCCGGAAGCGTGTTGTTATCGAAGCGCGCGACAAGTTCGAGATTACCGAAGCTTCTGTCATACTCCAGGTCATTGATAAAAATACTTATTACGTTACGTGTCCTGGACTTCTCCCACACCCGTTTCAGATAGAGGGCGCCAACCGGAGTGCCGGAGGTCGAGCCCTGCTTGGGAGTGTAGAATTCTCCCCCCAGAATAAGGGCGTTCACATGACCACGATCCATGGCGGGGATGTCTAACGGCCTACCCATAAAGACGGTGTGATACGGCTCTCCGGCCAGCGGCGTATGATAT
>Ga0209125_1001976_pt1 | contig 17161 bp, 19 predicted proteins | sample BarGraIncub1131A_FD_184503 | JGI IMG/M metagenome (GOLD analysis project Ga0209125, IMG submission 184503) | Arctic peat soil microbial communities from Barrow, Alaska - Barrow Graham LP Incubations 11-31A (SPAdes) (version 2) | ecosystem: Environmental > Terrestrial > Soil > Wetlands > Peat...
CTGGCGGCCAAACTGGCTGAAGTTAGCACGGAAGACTTCAAGGCGCTCAATCCATCGGTCAGCCGTCCTGTCATCCTGGCGGCAGGCACGCCCCAAATATTGCTGCCCTGGGACAACGCCGCCGTTTTTCAGCGTAACCTGGAAGCCTACGGCGGTGGCCGCCTGGCGAGCTGGACCGTCTGGCTGGCGCCCAGCACCATGAAACCGGCCGATGCGGCCCTGCGCGTGGGCATGAGTGAAGCCGAGTTGCGCAGTGTCAACAACATCCCGCCCCGCGTGGTGATCAAGGCTGGCTCCAGCCTGCTGGTGACGCGCTCGACCCAGCTTGAGACCGATGTAGGCCTGCACGTCGCCGACACTGGCCAACTCTCGCTGGCACCCGATGTCATATTGAAACGCACCGTGCTCAAAGCTGGCAAAAAAGACTCGGTGGCAAGCCTGGCCCAACGCTACCGGATCAGCCCCGCCAGCGTCGCCGAGTGGAACAAGGTCAGCGCGTCGGCCACCTTCAAAGGTGGGCAGCAGGTGGTGATGTTTCTGCCAGTGCAGGCCAGGACCCTGGTTCAAAGCAAGAGGAATGGCAAGGGCAAAAAAATCAGCACCCAACTGGCCCGGCGCAAGGTGGTCAAGGCAACACGGGTTGCCAACCGCTAAAACTTATTCAGCCTCACCCTGACGCGGCTGCCACTTCATCAGGCGGCGCTCCAGTCGCCCGACGACACCATCGAGCAGCAACGCACACGCCGTCAGAACCACGATGCCGGCAAACACGGTGTTGACGTCAAAAGTGCCCTCGGCCTGCAGAATCAGGTAGCCCACGCCGCGTGCCGAGCCCAGGTACTCGCCCACCACGGCCCCGACAAAGGCCAGCCCGACGGAGGTGTGCAAACTGGAAAACACCCAGGCCGTGGCACTGGGCAGATAGACGGTGTGCAAAAGCTGGCGCTGGTTGGCCCCCAACATACGGGCGTTGGCCAGCACCACCGGGCTCACCTCCTTGACGCCCTGGTAGACGTTGAAGAACACGATAAAAAAGACCAGCGTGACGGCGAGTGCGACCTTGCTCCAGATGCCCAGGCCAAACCACAAGGCAAAGATGGGCGCCAGGATCACACGCGGCATCGAATTGGCGGCCTTGATGTAAGGCTCCAGAATCGCACTGGCCAGCGGCGCCAGTGCCAGCCACAGACCGCAGACCAGACCCAGCAGCGTGCCGATGCCAAACGCCAGCACCGTCTCCAGCAAGGTGACACCCAAGTGGCTATAAATGTCGGCGTTGCCCGCCACGCCTTCCGGGAAAAACACGCTGGCACCCAAGCCAAAGGGCATGAACCACGACCAGATGCGCCCGACCACCTGCACCGGCTCGCCCAGGAAAAAAGCAATCTGCTGGTCCCGCGAGGCAACATGCCACGCCAGCACGATCAGCACCAGCACGCCTGACTGCCAGACCCGCAGATTGGCGCTGGAGGGTTTGATGCAGCGCCACATGTCATGCCTCCATCCGTGCGCTGCGCAGGGCCGCCCCAAGCAAGCACAGCCCCCTCGGGGGGCAGAGAGCTACACAAAGTGAGCGAACGTGGGGGGTCATTATTTTCAGTCCACTTTTTTAAGTTGCTGGGCATAGCCCTTGAGCACCTCGTCGCGCAGCACACCCCAGATTTGCGTATGCAATTCGATAAAACGCGGCTCGGTGCGCACCTCGGCCACATGACGGGGGCGCGGCAAGTCAACCTCGAACTCGCCGATGGGGTGCGTGGCCGGGCCGGCCGACAAGACCACAACCCGGTCACTCATGGCAATGGCTTCATCCAGATCGTGCGTGATGAACAGCACCGCCTTCTTTTTGGCGGCCCACAGCTCCAACACCTCGTCCTCCATCAGCTGGCGGGTCTGGATATCGAGTGCGCTGAAGGGTTCGTCCATCAGGATGATGTCGGGGTCCAGCGCCAGCACCTGGGCCAGCGCGGTACGCTTGCGCATGCCGCCTGACAGTTGATGCGGATAGCGGTCGCCAAACTCACTTAAACCCACCCGCTGCAGCCAGCCTTGCGCCTGCGCTCTGGCGTCGCCTTCAGGTACACCCCGGTACTGCAAGCCCAGCATGACGTTGTCCAGCGCGCTGCGCCACGGCATCAAGGCATCGGACTGGAACATGTAACCGGCACGGCTGTTGATGCCGGCAAGCGGCGTCCCAAACACCCGCACCTCGCCGCTGGAGGGCGCCAGCAGGCCAGCCCCGATGTTGAGCAAGGTCGACTTGCCACAGCCGGTCGGCCCGACCACCGACACAAACTCGCCGGCCTTGATGCGCAAGGTGGTGTCCGCCACCGCCGTGTAGCGCGGTGCCGCCGCATCACGTGCCTTGAAGACGCAGGAAATACCGAGGAATTCGAGCGCGTAATCACCCGCGATATCAGACATGATCGCTTCAGGCTTTGAAGCGTTCTTTGGCCTTCTTCGCAAACTCGTTGGTATAGGTTTTTGAGAGCTCGATTTTGTCCGCCTTGACCGTTGGATCGAAACTGGCGAGCACCTTCAAGGCGGTGCGCGGGCCCTCATCGGAGATCATGCCGTCGGGAGAAATAGCTTCGCGTACCTTGTTGAACGCGGCCAGATACAAGGCCCGGTCCCCCAGCAGGTAGGCTTCGGGCACGGTTTTAATGAGGTCGCCGGGACCGGCCGTCTGCAGCCACTTCAGGCTGTGCGCCATGGCATAGGTCAGGGCTTGCACGGTATTGGGATTTTTCTGGATGAACTCAAGCGGCGCGTACAGGCAACCGGCCGGCATGGGGCCACCAAAAACATCCGACGTACCTTTGAGCGTGCGTGTATCGGCAATGAGGCGGATCTCGCCCTTTTGTTCCAGCATGGTCATGATCGGGTCGACATTGCTCATGGCGTCAATCTGGCCGGAACGGAAGGCCGTCAAAGCACCGGCGGCCGTGCCCACACCGATGAAGCTCACATCACCGGCCTTGAGTCCGGCACGCGACAGGATCAGGTTGGCCACCATATTGGTCGACGAGCCCGGTGCCGAAATGCCGATCTTCTTGCCCTTGAGGTCCGCCACCGTTTTGTAATGGGGCATGGTTTTGAGCGAAACGCCCATGGAGATGGCCGGCGCACGGCCCTGCAGCACAAAGGCCTGAAATATCTGCGCCTTGGACTGCAAGTTGATGGTGTGTTCATAGGCACCCGAGACCACATCCGCCGAGCCACCGACGACGGCCTGCAAGGCACGCGAGCCTCCGGCGAAATCGCTGATTTCAACCTCCAGACCCTCGGCCTTGAAATAGCCGAGTTGTTCGGCAATGGTCAGCGGCAGGTAATAAAAGGCCGCCTTGCCCCCCACGGCGATGGAAATCTTTGTTTTCTCCAGCCGGGGCTGGGCCCACAATGCCGGCGCAGCCACAGACGCTGCCGACCATGCCGTGACAGCAGCAAAGGTACGACGGTTGAGTTTGATGTTGTCCATGGCGTTTCCCCTGTCTTTTCTATCTAACAGGGCTTGAGCTTAGCCAGCCACGCCGCATTCCGCATCGGGAACTTCCCGTGAGTGTTTATACCTACTTCAGCGCCGATCCACCAGCGCGTGCGCGATGGTGCCCAGGTCCACATACTCCAGCTCACTGCCCACCGGCACGCCACGCGCCAGGCGGGTCAGGCGCAGGCCTCGTGCTTTCAGGCCTTCGCTGATGACGTGGGCGGTGGCTTCGCCTTCGGCGGTAAAGTTGGTGGCCAGAATCACTTCCTGCACGCTACCGTCGCAGGCGCGGTCAAACAGCTTCTTGAGGCCAATGTCTTTGGGGCCAATGCCGTCCAGCGGACTGAGTTTGCCCATCAACACAAAATACAGCCCCTTGTAAGCCCCGGTTCGCTCTATCGCCGATTGGTCGGCCGGCGTTTCCACCACACACAGCTTGGAGGCGTCGCGCCGTGGGTCAAGACAGGTAACGCAAATATCGGCCTGCGTGAAGGTGTGGCAGCGCTCGCAATGGTGCACGTTATCGGCAGCGGCTTGCAGGGCACGCGACAAGGTCAGCGCGCCGGGGCGGTCATGCTGCAGCAGGTGAAACGCCATCCGCTGCGCCGACTTCACCCCGACCCCCGGCAGGCGGCGCAGCGCCTGGATCAGGACGTCGAGCGAGTTGAGATCAGCCACGCAGGATCAGAAGGGGAACTTCATGCCACCGGGCAGGCTGGGCATGCCGGCGGTGATCTTGCCCATTTTCTCGGACGAGGTTTCTTCGGCTTTGCGCACCGCCGCGTTGAAGGCCGCGGCGACCAGGTCTTCCAGCATGTCTTTGTCTTCCGCCAGCAGGCTGGGGTCGATGGTGATGCGCTTCACGTCGTGCTTGCAGGTCATGGTGACCTTGACCAGGCCGGCGCCCGACTCACCGGTGACTTCGACATTGCCCAGCTCGTCCTGGGCTTTCTTCATGTTTTCCTGCATCGCCTGGGCTTGCTTCATGAGGCCGGCGAGTTGTCCTTTGTTGAACATGGGGTTTCCTTGGTTTATGTTTGAAAGGGAAAGACTTTGAATCGGTAGGCGCGGCGGGCGGTCTCAGCCCGGCTTGATGCTGCCGGGCACGATTTTCGCCCCAAAATCACGCATCATCGTCTGCACAAACGGATCGCCAAAAATGATTTTTTCGGCCGCCAGCTGCCGCTCTTCTGCGGCTGCTGTGTTGCGCCGGGCTGGAGAGTCCGTGACGCGGCCGACCTCCACCACCAGGCGCACGCCGTGGCCGGCGGCCTGCAAAGCCGCTGTCAGGCGATCCCGGCTACCCAGCTGGTTGAGCGAGGCGCTCTCGACCCGCAAAATCCATTGATCGGTATCGCGCGCCACCAGTTGCGACTGCAACGCCAACACGCGCACCAGGGCGGTAATGGCCTCTGCGGCAATGAGTTGCTGCACGGTCTGGTGCCAGAAGTCGCCTTCCTCTGTAGGGATCAACACCGCCTCGCCTGCCTGTCCCGCCACCGCCTCGGCGCGTGAATCGGCCTGCACCCGCACCGGAATTGCTACTATTTTTGTAGCTGCTTGCGCAGATTCGACGGGGGCTAGAGTCTTATTTGGCTCATAAACCAGCGTCTGACCGGCGGCCACCGGCATGTTCACCACATGCAGCTGCTGGCCCGGTGGCGGCATCTGCTCCGGAGCCGGTTCTGCTTCTGTTTTTGTAGCTGCCTGCGCAGGTTCGACGGGGGCTGGAGCCTTATTTGGCTCATCTTCCCAGGGTTGAACGCGCAGCTGACCGGGCGAGGTAACAGCCTGCACAAGGGCTGCGGGCAAGGTCACCACCGCAGGCTGTGGCGCGGGCTGGGTTGCGGCTGTTGCCGCTGCGCTTGCTGCTGGCGCGAGTGGGGGCGCAGGTCGCGCTGGCGAAGCGGGTGCGGTTGCCGTTGGACTAACGACCCGCGGCGCCTCCTCAGGCCGCGCAGGATTCAGAGTTTTTTTTTCCGCCGGTGCCTGCTGGCTTGAGGGGGGCTTGAACGCCAGCAGGCGCAGCAACACCATCGTCAACGCCGCGTATTCATCGGGCGCCAGGCCCAGCTCACCACGGCCGTGCAGACACATGCTGTAGAGCAGCTGAGTCTCGTCGGCCGGCATCAGCGCCGCCAGTCGGGCCATCTCGGCGGCTTCCGGGTCGGTCTCGTCCGCCTCGGCGGCGGCGCTGGGCACCGCCTGCAACACGGCCATGCGCTGCAGCACCAAACTCATTTCTTCCAGCGTGGAGGCGGCGCTCAGACCGTTCAGGCGCAAGACTTCGGAGGTCTCAACCACGGTTTTGCCATCGCCAAGCGCCAGGGCCTCCAGCAGGCGGAACACATAGGAACGGTCCACGCTGCCGAGCATCTGGCGCACCGTGGCCTCGGTCAGCTCGCCGGCGCCGAAGGCAATCGCCTGGTCGGTCAGGCTCAAGGCATCGCGCATGGAGCCGCGCGCGGCACGGGCCAGCAGCCGCAGCGACTGCACATCGGCCGTCACGTTTTCGGTTTGCAAGACCTTCTGCAGGTGTTCGCGGATGGTTTCGGGCGCCATCGGCCGCAGGTTGAACTGCAGGCAGCGCGACAGCACGGTAACCGGCACTTTTTGCGGATCGGTCGTGGCCAGCACAAATTTCAGGTACTCGGGCGGCTCTTCCAGCGTCTTCAACATGGCGTTGAACGCCGTGTTGGTGAGCATGTGCACCTCGTCAATCATGAAGACTTTGAAGCGGCCCTGCACCGGCTTGTAAACCGCCTGCTCCAGCAGCGCCTGCACCTCGTCCACGCCCCGATTGGAGGCGGCATCGAGCTCGGTGTAGTCCACAAAGCGGCCGGCATCAATATCGGTACAGGCCTGGCAGACACCACACGGCGTGGCGGTGATGCCGCCCTGCCCGTCCGGCCCCTGGCAATTGAGCGACTTGGCCAGAATGCGCGACACCGTGGTCTTGCCGACACCACGCGTGCCGGTGAACAGATAAGCGTGATGCAGCCGCTGCGTGGTGAGCGCATTGGTCAGCGCCTGCACCACATGGTCCTGCCCCACCATTTCAGTGAAGTTGCGGGGGCGGTACTTGCGGGCGAGCACGAGATAAGACATGCGGGGATTCTAAGGTGTGGGGCCGGGCGTTATTTTCTGGACGAACTGCTCAAGCGCGGCCTGGACCTCTGCCACCACACCCGTCCAGTTGCCCGCTGCCGATTGGCGAAACAGGCGCATGACACCGGGGTACCACGGCGAATCATTGCGTCCCTCAAGCCAGCGCCAATCGGTCTTGTAGGCCGGCAACAGCACCCAGCACGGCTTGCCCAGCGCACCCGCGAGGTGAGCGATGGCCGTGTCTACACAAATCACAAGGTCCAGGCTGGCCACAATGGCCGCGCTATCCGCAAAATCTTCAATCTGCGAACCCAGGTGCAGCAGTGGCAAGCCTGCCGGCGGGTGTATGGCCTGGTCTTCGCCCGCCCCTTTCTGCAGGCTGATGAAATGCACGCCGGCCACTCGCCAGAGGGGCGCCAGCACCTCCAGGCCCGGCAGGGATCGGTCCGCATCGTTTTCAAACCTCGGGTTGCCTTTCCACACCAGACCGACCCGAATGCCCGGTGCGGGAAAACTCGCACGCCAATGTTCGATGCGCCCGGCTGCCGCTTGCACATAGGGAATGATGGCCGGGATGGTGTCCAGCCGCGTCTGGCAGTAGAGCGGAATGCTCAGCAACGGCGTCCAGCAATCCCAACCTGTTTGGGGCACTGCTTCATCAAACGCGATCACCTGGTCCACGCCGTCCAGCGTGACGAACAGGGACTTGAGGGCCGGGTGACACAACAAAGTGATGTGCGCCGCCCCTTGGCGCTTGAGCACGGCGGCATAACGGCCAAACTGGATCATGTCGCCGTGGCCGGCCTCAAAGCCGATCAACAGCGACTTGGCCTGCAGTGATTCCCCCCGCCAGCGCGGACAGTCCAGATGCGCTTGCAGCGCGCCATACCAGTCACGCGATTCCAGACACTGCCAGCCTTCCTCAAACCGGCCCTGCCGCAACAGCACATAGGCCAGATTGAAGCGGGCCTTGCCATAGCTAGCGTCCAGCGCCATGGCCTGGCGGCAACAGACCTCCGCCTCTGCGTCTCGCTTCATGCCCGCATAGAGCCCGCCCAGGTTGGACCAGCCCGCCGGCGACTCTGGTGCGAGCAGGATGGCCCGGGTGTAGGCGGCCTCGGCTTCGTCAAAGCGCTTGTGGCTGGCCAGCAGCGTGCCGAAATTCAGGTGAACTTGGGAAAGCGCCGGATTGAGTGCAATGGCGCGTTCATAGCAGGCTTCCGCCTCGACCGCAGCGCCCCGCTCATCGAGCAAAAACGCCAGGTTGGCATGGACTTCAGCCATGTCCGGCGCCATCTGCAACGCGGCGCGAAAGCAGCCCTCAGCACGGGCGCTATCGCCCGCAGCCATATGACGATTGCCCTCGAAAAACAGGGTTTCGGCAGAAGTTGGGGCCAGCTCGGTCATGGCCCTAGATTACAGGCTCCTGAACCCGCGCCCGGTGCGGTCAGAAAAAAGTCCGCATTGCATTTATAATTGGCGCTGACGGGCCTTCCCGCATGGTGAAGCGGCCAACCGGGTCAGATGGGGAACCAAGCAGCCCTAACTGTGAAGCCAGTGCCGGGGTCAAGGCTCGTCAACCTCTCAACTGTGAAACCCGCATGGATAAAGGGTTTCACGCCAAAAGCTGCGTCATTTATCTCTGGTATGTGTCAGTTTCATGTGTCACTTTCAGCAAGTCGACATGAATCGGACAACCCTGGCAAAACTGCCAGGCATCTTCCAGCGGGACGGCATTTAGCCGGTATTTTGGGGGCGATGCATCGAGCGAAGTTACTGACCCAGTTTTCCGGTGGTCGACTCCCTTTTACCCGGCTACTGGAGCATCAGTCCGAGAGGCCGATCTGCTGCCGCATCATTTTCCTGCTCCCCGCCGCCATAACCCACGCTCAATATTTGGGGAAAGTACTGGTTCATGATCTGGCCATTCAGCATGTACATTCGCTCGAACATGGCCTGGGTCAGCTGGCCATCAGCAAGGTCCAGAGTGGTCTTGAATAACACCTCGCCATCATCCAAGCCCAGCTCAAAGTTGCCCACGATCAGGTCGTAGTTAATCCGGGTGAGTAGCTCGGCGACATTCACTCTGTTGCTGTCTGGGATACGTGCAGGGAGCTGAGCGTGGATTACCACCCGCCGGGTTTCGTCATCATCGGTTATCTGGATATACACCCGCCAGCTGCCATCGTCGCCAATGATCTCAGTCGTAAGAATTCCGCTCGCGGCTTCGCCTTGGTAAGGCCGCTTTGCCTCGTCCATGAAGGCGGCGATGGTTGAGTACAGTGTGGCAGTCGTCATGCTCATTTTTTTGCCTTGGCTGCGTCTGAGAAATGCGCCATCAACCAAAATGTTATCCCTGTTGCAGGAATCGCGCACAAAAACCCCACGTAGGGATCACCGACAAGCAGGGCTATGACAAAGGTGAATGCGAAGAAAACTCCGAGCACGACCCAGATCATGACCATGGCGGCGAGGTAAATGACGAGGCCCACCAAGACAACCAGACCCAGCAAGATAGCGCCAAGAAAAATCAGCACGAGTGACCGCCTCCAAAATTCTTCAAATGCAGCCGTTGCACGACGTGAGTAAGAACAAGGCCCATTACATAACCCCTGCCAGTTGGGTCAGCGTGTAGAGGATCACCCCGACCAAACCGCCGACCACCGTCCCGTTGATGCGAATGAATTGCAGATCACGACCAATCGCCAGTTCAATGCGTTGGCTCATCTCGTCCTTGGTCCACTGCGCCAATTGATGCTCAATGAACTTGCCAACTTCGCCACGGTATTGGCGAATCAAAGCGGCGCTGCCAGACTCGATGGCCTGATTCAGCCATTCACGTAAAGCGGCATCGGTTGCCAATGTTTCCCCAACATGACGCACCAGTGCGGCCAATTGAGCACCAATGACGGGATCGTCACTGCTTAGGTCTGCGCTCAGTCGAAGCTTGACGACGCCCCAAATGCTGTTCAACAATGTTTCTACCTGCGGACTGGCCAACGACTCCTGCTGATACCGGGCAATGCTTGCCTGCCAGTCAGGGTCTGCCTTGAGGCGTATGACATAGTCCTTGACCAAGGCATCAAATTTCTTACGCATGTGATGTTCGGCATTGCCATGTACGCCGACGATTGATTGATTCAAGGCGCTTATCAAATTTGGCAAAAAAGTCGATATTGCCTTCTTGTAAAGATAGTTGTCAGCCCCGAGCATGCTGTTCGCGAAATCTATAATTTGAGGCAGGTTGCCCTCATCTGACAAATAGTCAGTAGCCCCACGAAGCACCCCATCCAGCAAGTCCTGATGCTTTCTTTCAGCCACCAATAATTCCGCCACCCTCCCCGCCGTTTCCGACACATCGAGCTGGCTCAATTGCTTGCAGGTCGCATTGCCCAATAAGCGACTGATCTTGGTGTCGTCCAATGAATCCAGGACTTTTTCAAAGGCTTTGGCTAAGGCATGACCCAGCTTTGGAGCGGTGTTGGGTGCCAGTAGCCAGCCACTCAACAGCCCTGCCGGATCGGCTTTCAGCAGTCGTTTGGACACGGCCTCTTCTGTAATAAAGTGGTTCTCCACGAACTCACCCAGATTGCGCCCAATATCATCCTTGCTGTTGGGAATGATGGCGGTGTGCCAAATGGGGATGCCCAAGGGATGCCGAAACAAGGCCACTACGGCAAACCAGTCGGCTACCGCCCCGATCATGGCGGCTTCGGCAAAGGCGACAACAAAACCCAGAGCCGGGTGCGCGTGACGCTGGCTCAAGGCCACGACATAAATCACCGCCATTCCCAGCAAAAGCCCCAGGGCGGTACGCTGCATCAACTTCAAACGTAAGCGCTGGTGGGCATCCCGTGCGCTGTCGAGTTCTTCTACGAATTGGCTTTCAGTGCTCACACTCATTCCCTGTTTTATCGGCATATTGATCAGCGAGCCGTTTCACTTTATCGATGATCTGTTGACGTAGCTCCACCGGGGCCATGACTTCGACGCCATCGCCAAACGCCAGCAACCACCAAAGCAGTTGCTGCGTTTCCAATACCGTGGCAGTAACCTGAAGACGACCATCGGCCAGGCTTTCAATGACCTGATCCATAGAGAGCGGCGTTTCCTGCAAATGCGACCCAATCTGTGGCGTGAAGGCGACCACCAGTTTGATGGGCTGGGTCGTGCTCCAGCCCATCGCACCGGAAGCGAGATAAGCGTCAAGATCAAAACCAGCGGGGGCAATGACCGGGCTATCCAGCACTGCGGCCACCTGAATTCGATGCACGGCCAGCAACCGAATGTCGGCGTAGGTCTTGATGGTGCAAACCAGATACAGCACCAGACCGCGCTGGATCAAACCCAACGGGTGAATGGGGTAATCGTCAGCAGCGCCCACGTCGCGCTTTCGGTAGGCGACCTGGCACTGACAGTTTTCCAGCAGTCCCTGTTGAATCGTGGCCAGTACCTGTTCATCAATCTGCGGGGCAATCAATGGCTGGGTGGCCGGAATGATGCGCACCTTATCAAGCCATCCAGCAACCCCGGAACGCCCATCCAGCGCAGTCAGCTTCTGCTCTGCCAACTGGAAAAACGGGGCCATTTGACTTAACGTGCTGGACGGCATGACCGAGCGTAAATGTTCACGAGCCATCAACAGGGTCAGGCTTTCGCTCAAGGAGATACCGGGCAAGTCAAACGCCCGAGCGTCTTTGTCCCACGACCAGCCGAAGGGCTTGGAGCGCTCATCGACCACCAGGGGGAATATCCGGGACAGCGACTGGAGGTCTCGCTCCACGGTGCGCTTGCCAACGGTGAAGCCCTCAGCTTCCAGTCCACTGCAAAGCTCAGCAGCCGTTGTTTTCTGGGGATAGCGTCGCACCAATCGCAGCGTCTGCCAATGACGTAGCAGTGTTTCAGGGGTGAAGGACATTTAGCGCAGGTTCATCAAGGAAGCTTTGGCGAAGCTGCCTTGTGACCAGTTTTATCCAGTTTATTTCGATGGTGCTTGCCTGGCTTTGAGCGCTGGTGGCCCTGAACGTACTTTCCACTTTTGATGAAGTGACCTTTGACGAAAGTCGGGGAGCTGTTTGGAGGCGTCCCAGTAGTCGCTTCGACGGACTGGCTGGAAATCAAAGTGAGGGCGACGGTAACGGCAAAGGCAATTCGACGTGCGCTCACAACGACCACTTCAAGATTCATACCTGGCTCCGTTCAAACATCGATCCGTACCCGCAGGTTTTTGCCGAAAAACTTTTCCAAGCCGGAATCAAGTTTTTTGGCATCCCACGTTTTCGACGCTGCCGCCCTTTGTCGCGGGTCGAAGTAAACAGTGGCGGTGACATTGCTTTTGCCGTTCGACATTGGTCGTTTAACAACCTCGATAAAACCATTGTTTGGACCACGACTGAGACGATTACCGGTATAGCCAGCACCATGGCGTTCACGGTCGCTGTGGTCTTTTATCCAGGATTGGACCGTTTTCAGGTCCAGCTTGTCGTTTGAGCCACGGAGCAGATTGACGGCGATAGCGCCGATGAGTTGAAGTGGTGTCATTTTGGAAAAAATGATGGTCGTAGCTAACCGCCAATTCCCGAGTGAATTTGTTTGTCAAACTCGATTGCGCCAAGCCAATTTAAATGCGTCAGTGATCTCGGTTGCCGTTGGATTTCTACCGAATTTCTCCACTAGGTGTGCCAATAGTTGGAGATACGTTTCGCCTAAAGCAATCGTCACTGCGGATGCGGTGGCCGCTGATATTGCCCCTCCAACCAACGATCCGCCTCCAGGAATCAGCTTAAATATGTTAACGATGATCGTTCGGCCTGCGATTGTTGCAGCAGCACAACCAACTGCGGATGCAGCCACTGATACCAATCCACCTGCTTCCAATGACACACCTAATGCCAGCGTAATGCCAGTAATCATCCCAATCTGAATGGGGATCAATATTGCCGCATCACTAAAGGGAATCGGGGAGGCTCCCGCAGCAAAAGCCGACGTCGCGGCTGCAGAGATTATTTTATGTGCCTTGCTTTTTTTTAGGTCAATATCGATTTTTTGAGCTGCAGCAAATGCCGACTTACGACCCTCTGGAACACATTCGTGCGTAGCCTGAATAAGTTCCTTTAACCCTTTTTTCGGTATTTTATGACCGTCATCAAATGTTTCTTCAATGGCTCTAACAGAAAGATGCTGGCTAGCAGATGGAGCGAGCTCTTTAATTTTTGCCAAAAACCCATCATCCATTCTTGCTTTAGTAATTACTACGATTACCGAAATGCCAAATTCACTGCAAAGCTTTACTACAGCTTGTTCCCCGTCTTCAAAGCGCCGAGAATCTTCTGCAACACACACCCATGCGACATGAATATGATTTTCGATGTCAATCGAGTTTCGGCTCTGAGTCAAAAACGTTTTCAACTGATCAAGGGTGGCACGGTATTGCTCCATTTCAAGGCCGCGAGTGTCGTAGAGCGCAACGGGAATACCCTGCTTGACGATTCTTTTGGTTGTTTGAGTGACAGGCTTTCCTTGTCCTGTTTCAGCGAGATTCTCACCAAAAACTGCATTAATTAAAGTGCTTTTCCCGACGCCTGATCGACCTGCAATGAGCACATTTGCGTGGCCCATTTTCTTCAGCGCATCGTCATAGCTTTCAGAAACAAGTTTTAAAAATTTATCTGCTGAAAATTCTTGTGTCATTTTTTTCCTTGTAATTAAATTCTCTGTGGAACTAATAGCCCACACGATCCCATGCCTCTAGTTTCCAAACCACTCAGCTAATTTCGCAGCAGCCTTGGCTTTAACATCGTCGGTGATATACGTAGCAACCGCTGCAATTGCCGCAGCTAATACACCAAGGTCATCGGCATATCCGATCATTGGAATCACATCAGGAATCGCATCAAGTGGAGAAATGAAATAACCGAGAGCTCCGACGATCACGGCTTTTGCCCAAGCGGGAGTGCCAGGTGTCTGTAACGCGTAATACAGCTGAAGCGCTTTCTCGATGACTTCTTGGCCAGCGGCTTTTGCAAAGTTAAGTGCCTTATCCCAAAAGCCTTGGTCGCTAAAGTCCTTCGCAAACCCATCCGAATTTTCGGCCATGTTTTTCTCCCTTTTTTGTTACATCGAAATCTTCAAATAGCATAAACCATTCGGTTGTTTGCAACAACCCGTAAGTTCACACAAAATCACCCAAAGATTTGACACTGGCCGAATGCCCCTTACCGACGAAAAAATTGCTTTTTCAGAACCGGCAAATCAACGCCAACCCCAGACAAAATCCAGACCCTTGCGGACTGGCTAAACGTCTCAAGCCACTGGCTACGTCACGGACCACCCCCAGCACCCCAACAAAAGCCAGTATCCGCATCCAAGCGACAAACCACGTCGCAATCGGTCACGCCAACGTTGAGCGAAAAAGAAACGAAGCTGCTTGCCAGACTGAGACAGTTGAGTAAGCACCAACAGTTCACCAGTCAATAACGCAGGCACAATGATGCGCATGCTTCGCAACTGGCTGGAACCCCGCATACTAGGCGCCATCGCCGCCGCTACATCCGTCCTTTGGCTTTTCATCGAGTTAGCGGAGGAAGTCGTCGAGGGGGGCACGAGACGGATCGATACGGCCATTCTGATGGCTTTCCGCTCTCCCATCGATCCCGCCAATCCGCTGGGGCCGGATTGGCTTAGAGAATTCGTCCGCGACATCAGTGGGCTGGGCAGCTTGGGCGTGCTGGGCCTCTTCGTTGCCGCCACGGCTGTTTTTCTTCTACTGTCCGGCAAGTACCGGACAGCCCTCTACGTGCTGGCAGCGGCCCTGGGCGGAACGCTCGTTTCCAGTCTGCTAAAGGAAGGCTTCGGCCGCCCCCGTCCAGACCTGGTTCCCCATGGCACCTTTGTCTATAGCGCGAGCTTTCCCAGTGGTCACGCCATGATCTCGGCAGTGGTTTATCTGACCCTCGGCGCACTGGTCGCACAGTTGGTTCCGGGGCGAGGGCTGAAGCTCTATGTCATGGCCGTAGCCTCTATCCTGACCGGACTGGTCGGTGTGAGCCGGGTTTATCTTGGCGTCCATTGGCCCAGTGATGTTCTGGCCGGCTGGGCTGTCGGCGCGGCATGGGCTTTAGGGTGCTGGGTGGTCGCCCAGGTTGTCGACATTGGAAATGAGGCAAAACAATGAAGGGACAGTCGTTTGTCAGGCGGCTCGGATTCGCCGCACATGGTTTTTACTTGGCCTTTTGCCGCGAGCAGAGCTTTCGCTCTCACATACTTGCCGCAGGAGGGGTGCTGGCGGTTCTGCTGGTTACACGCCCCTCGCCGGTGTGGTGGGCAATCGGAGCCCTAGCGGTTGGCCTGGTCTTGATGGCGGAACTCTTCAATACCGCCTTGGAAGCATTGGCCGACCGCCTCCATCCGGAACGACACCCCGAGATTCGAGCGGTCAAGGATATCGCCGCAGGGGCCGTGCTTATATCCAGTTTAGTAGCACTGATGGTTGCGATCGCATTTTTATTCCGCTGACGACTTTGGACACGATGCTGACATCCCGATGCACTCGTTACCAGCGCCCGAAACACAGCCCTACCCGACACGCCCCGCCAGTAGCGTCAGAGCGTAAATAATCACGCCGACCAAGCCACCCACCAACGTGCCGTTAATGCGGATGAATTGCAGGTCTCGGCCAATGGCCAGTTCGATGCGCTGGCTCATCTCGTCTTTCGTCCATTGCGCCAATTGCGCTTCAATGAACTTGCCAACTTCGCCACGGTATTGGTGAATCAGCGCAGCACTGCCGGATTCGATGACCTGATTCAGCCAGTCGCGCAAACCCGCATCCGCCGCCAGGGTTTCTCCGACTTTTCGCACCAGCGTTCCCAATTTCGCAGCCATGACGGGGTCGTCGCGGCTGAGGTCTGCCTTCAGACGAAGTTTGATGACGCCCCAGATGCTGTTCAACAAAACCTCCACCTGCGGACTGACCAGCGCTTCTTGCTGATAGCGGGCAATGCTCTCCTGCCAATCAGGATCGGCCTTGAGTCGCAAGACGAAATCCTTCACCCAGGCATCAAATTTCTTGCGCAGGGGATGCTCGGCATTGCCCTGAACAGCGACGGCGGATTGATTCAGGGAGCGCATGCCACGGGGCACATAGGCTGATAGTCCTTTCTTGAGGATTGCGTTATCGATCCCGAAAGCACCGATCAGGAAATCTGCGATTTGCGGCTGATTGCTCTCATCCGACAAATAGTCGGCAACCCCCTGCAGCACCCCATCAAGCAGGTCCTGATGCTTTCTTTCAGCCACCAGCAGATCAGCCACCTTGCCGGCCGTTGCCGATACATCGAGTTGACTGAGCTGCCGGCTGGCGGCTTCCTGCAACAGCCGGCTGATCTTGGCATCGTCCAACGATTCGAGGATTTTTTCGCAGGCTTTGGCCAAGGCATGGCCGAGTTTTGGCGCGGTGTCGGGTGCCAGCAGCCAGCTGCTCAGCAGCCCCGCCGGATTGGCGGCCCGCAAGCGTTTTGTTACCGCCTCTACCGTCATGAAATGGTTCTCCACGAATTCGCCGAGATTGCGCCCAATGCCCTCCTTGCTATTGGGAATGATGGCGGTGTGCCAAATGGGAATGCCCAGCGGGTGACGGAACAGGGCCACCACGGCAAACCAGTCGGCAATCGCCCCGATCATGGCGGCTTCGGCAAAGGCGACAACAAAACCCAAAGCGGGGTGAGCGTGACGCTGGCTAAAAGCCACGACATAAATCACCGCCATGCCCAACAACAAGCCAAGGGCGGTGCGCTGCATCAACTTCAAACGCAAGCGTTGATGCACATCCCTGGCGCTATCGAGTTGTTCTACAAATTGGTTCTGCATAGACAAAATGGCCGATCCAGGTATCAAACTTATGTTTTTGACGTTTGATGCTGGCGCGGCCAAGTACGCCAGTATGACCTTGATCCATTGAAAACGCACTTGCTTTCGCGAAACGATCTTCGTTGGAGAAAATCGTGACGGTGCGGCTGCCCATTTCAGACGCAACACGAAGCATGCGGAAGTGGCTATTTCTCCCGGACCAGCAGCAGGGAGGTGGTGGCGATGCGAACCAGGTTCTCCGCAACGCTACCTACCAGCATGCGCTCGAAGCCGCGTCTGCCGTGCGCACCGACCACGATCAGGTCAGCACGCCATTGGTTTGCTGCATCGACAATCATTTCCGCCACCCGTCGCTGTGTTGACACAATGAGCATGCGCTCGGCCTGGCAGCCAGCCGCGCTTGCCTTGGCGACCGCCTGATCCAGCAAGGCGCTGCTGGATTCGCGCATCTCTGCTTTGACCTGGTCGATATCGATGTAGGTGCCGAGGCCCATACCATGCTGGTCCAGTGGAGCTTCGTCAACGGCGTTCGCAATACAAAGAGAGGCGCCGAGAGCGCTCGCCAGCCGGATGGCTTCGTCAAGTGCCTTTTGGGCCGTGCTGCTGCTGTCGATAGCAACAAAAATACGTTTGACCATGATGATTTTCTCCTGAATTATTTGACGACCATCAGCGTGAACGGGAACACGTAAGCCTGCA
>Ga0209125_1001977_pt1 | contig 17158 bp, 14 predicted proteins | sample BarGraIncub1131A_FD_184503 | JGI IMG/M metagenome (GOLD analysis project Ga0209125, IMG submission 184503) | Arctic peat soil microbial communities from Barrow, Alaska - Barrow Graham LP Incubations 11-31A (SPAdes) (version 2) | ecosystem: Environmental > Terrestrial > Soil > Wetlands > Peat...
TTGTTCTTTATATTTTAGATATGAGACATGAGATATGAGATATAAAACAGTTAATCAGCACATTAGCATATTTTCACCACCTCTATTTTTGCTCTTTCGAGTAATTCTATCCCGTCATTCATGCGATAGGTATCAGAGAATACGACTCTTTTGATACCGGCCTGAATGATCAGTTTTGCACATTCGATGCAGGGGGAAGAGGTTACATAAAGGGTTGCGCCCTCACTACTGTTGTGAGACTTAGCTATCTTTGTGATGGCATTGGCTTCCGCGTGAAGCACATAGGGCTTCGTCTTGTCGTTTTCGTCTTCGCAGATATTCTCAAAACCGGAAGGTGTTCCATTATAACCATCCGAGATAATCATCTTATTCTTGATCAGCAAAGCTCCGACCTGACGACGTTTGCAATAGGAGTTTTCAGCCCATATTGCCGCCATCCTCAAGTACCTTTCATCAAGCTTCAACTGCTTTTCGTCCACTTATAATAATTTAGACATGAGACATAAGACGTGAGATATGAGATATGAGATGTAAGAGAGGAGATTCTTTCTTTTAATCTCATGTCTTATGTCTTATATCTTTTTTTATTTGGTTCTGTTTAAAAATTTTCCCGGTGCAACGTACATGTCCCGATAGAATCCGAACTTGTCTTTGGGTCCGAAGAGATATTTTGAGTTGGCTAAGCTGGATGGATTCTGCAGGCTGAGTGATTTTCCACCTTTCATGTAGTCCAGCGTCGCCTTCAGGTATTGTTCATTTTCATCTCCAAGTGGAAGCAAGTTTCCACTATCTTCTTTAGGAAGAATCAAATCGGGTGTAAGCCCGTTCACAAAGTCTGATACTCCAAGGGAATTGGCATACTTGGCCACGATTGGCTGCATGGCATATTTGTGGTTGGTAACTTTTACATAATCGCCTTTGCCATCAGGAATCAGGTTTCCTTTGCTGTCAAGGGCATAATCGTAAATCGTAACAGACGCGACATATTTGCCATAGGTATTTAGCCCAACGACCCTCGCGTTGACGTAAGGCCTCAGACCATTGATCAACAATTCGCTTGCTGAGGCTGTCTCACCGGAAACAATGAAATATACATCGGTCAATCCGACTGAATTAATAGGCGTTGTTCCTGTTGATGTAGTGATTTTATCCGTAAAACTATCGCTGCTGTTATATTGGGCATAGAGACTGTTCCACACACTCTTGGTAAAGACTTTTGCGGTACTGGTCGAGTAGATCATGCTTGCCAGGTAGATGGCAGTCTGCACTGATCCTCCTCCGTTGTACCTAAGGTCCAGAATTAGTTTGGTAATTCCTGCAGTCTTAAATTGCTGAAATACATCGTTCAGTTTCAGGTCAAAATCCGAATTAAAACCATTGTACACCAGGTATCCCACCTTTGCTCCGTTGACAGTAATTACTTTGTTCAGATATATGGGATTTTCCTGCATCTGAACAGCCACCATTGTGGGCGTGGTAGTGGTGGCCGTTAATGTTCCGTTTGAGAGTGTAGCCAGTGTAAATGCAAAAGTCTCTTTGGCAATAAGTGTCGCATAGTTGGAAGTTGTGAGTTGAGTCCCATCGATCTTGATAAAAATATTTCCCCGCTTTAAGCCGGCAGCCTCAGCAGGAGAGCCAGGGTAAACATACCTGATCACGCCATAAACCAAATCAGATGTAGTAGAATTCAAATAGTATAACTGGAAATCATAGCCAATGGTTTTAGAGATACCTGCAATCCAGTTGTCGATGATGGTATAATCATTCACGATAAAAGACCACTTATCAACGACGTCTTTCTGATAGATCAGAGTATTGAAAAGGAGAGACGGATCTGAATATTTATTCAAATAAACATTCAGACTGTCAACATTCCGCTTGTAGTTTGGGCTGGTAGTTGTGAGAGGCTGGTAGTAAGTATTGGTGAGATTGGGAACTTGTGTGTTCCAGAGGTACACATCATGCATAGATGACCAAACGAAGGTATTCACCTCCGAAGCAGGAGGAATGACAACCGGAGTAACTGGTGGAATGATAACCGGATCCTGTGTGACTGGCAATGTAGCTTCTTTCCTGCATTGCGTAAAAGTGAATGAAATCACTATCAACCAAAGCATTAAAATGCTAATTTTATTCCTGTTCATCTGATTATAATTTGTTTTTAACTGCCAGATGGAATACCCACATAGTCATTTTCGCATGGTGCGAACATATTCTCATGGGTATTTCATGGTTCTTAATTTTAACTGAACGACAAAAATACGATATAAACGAAACGTCAGATGTAATTGATGCATTTTTTAATCCCAATTAAAGCATTTTCAGAATATTTAACTATTTCAATAAGTGAAAAATGCTAAAACAACATTAGTTGAGTGATCCCTCGTTTGAAACGAGGGATAGCAGATTTGAAACGAGGGATAGCAGAAAAATTAGTACTTTTACCAAAACGGTAACTTTTATGTTATCTTTGTTCAAATTATTGACAGATCAATGCGGGTAATTGCCAAAAAAATACTCAGGGAATATTGGGAAAAACAGGCTGAACCGGAAGAACAACTTAAGACTTGATACAAAGAAGCATCAAAAGCTGTCTGGACTTCTCCAAATGTCATTAAGGCGGCATATCCTAAAGCAAGTATACTCAAGAATGGAAGAGTGGTATTTAACATCTGTGGTAACAAATACCGATTGATAGTTCAGATCAATTATCTGAGACAATGGGTTTTTATTAGGTTCATTGGTACGCATAGTGATTACGATAGGATTGAGGCCGATAAAATTTAGATAATGATGAAGATAAAAATATTAAAAACAGAAGAGGAATATAATCAAGCGTTAAGCAGACTTGAAATTATATTTGATGCCCCGGCCGATTCGAAAGAAGGGGATGAAGCGGATTTATTGGGAATGTTGATTGAAAAATATGAGGATGAGCAATATCCAATTGATGCGCCTGATCCAATAGAAGCGATTAAATTTCGAATGGAGCAAATGAATATGGACAACAATGATTTAGCAAAAATTATTGGCTACAAGAGCAGAGTATCAGAGATTTTTAACCGAAAGAGAAAGCTGTCTTTGAAAATGATTAGAAATCTTCATGAAAAACTCAAAATCCCTTATGAATCATTGATCACAGATTAAAGCTTGTTGCATTCGATCATCACAATCCCCCCTCGTTGCAAACGAGGGGGAGTGCCCGTTTTTTTACAATGGGATATTACCGTGCTTCTTCAGTGGATTGGTCTTATGTTTGTTATGAGTCATTTCTAAGGCCTGGATGAGCTTGGCTCGGGTATGTCTGGGGTAGATCACTTCATCAATGTATCCCAATTCAGCCGCTTTATAAGGATTAGAGAAGGCGTCGCGGTAGTTTTCTACGGCTTCGGCTTTGGTAGCAGGATCCAGCTTGTCGCGGTGGATGATCCGGACAGCACCTTCTGCACCCATCACAGCAATTTCGGCCGAAGGATAGGCATAGTTGATATCGGCGCCAATGTGCTTACTGCTCATCACATCATACGCCCCACCATAAGCTTTGCGTGTAATCATGGTAATTTTTGGGACGGTAGCTTCCGCGAATGCGTAGAGCAGTTTCGCACCGTGGCGGATGATTCCGCCGAACTCCTGAACGGTACCAGGGAGGAATCCGGGGACATCAACAAATGATATCAGCGGGATATTAAAAGCGTCGCAGAAACGAACGAAACGGGCAGCCTTTACGGAAGAGTTAATATCCAGAACGCCAGCAAGACAGGCTGGTTGATTGGCAACAATACCGACGCTGTGACCTCCCATTCTGGCAAAACCAATGAGAATATTGGGTGCATAATCGGGCTGAATTTCGAAGAACTTCTGATCATCAACTACCTTGTCGATCAATTCTCTCATATCGTAAGGCTTATTTGGATCTGCGGGAATCAGCTGATCCAGATCGGGTTCTTCGCGGAAGTGGTCGTCCGTTGTCGGGACAAACGGTGGATCTTCCATGTTGTTAGAGGGCATATAGCTGAAAAGTTCGCGAATCATCAGCATGGCATGCTCGTCATCGTCTGCAGTAAGGTGCGTAACGCCGCTTTTGCTGCCGTGTGTAACAGATCCGCCGAGTTCCTCTTTAGTAACCTCCTCGTGGGTAACCTCTTTCACTACGTCTGGCCCGGTAACGAACATATAACTGGACTCCTTCACCATCACAATAAAGTCGGTGATAGCCGGTGAGTATACTGCTCCTCCGGCACAAGGGCCAAGGATGGCTGATATTTGGGGGATGACGCCGGAGCTCATCACATTTCGGTAAAAAATGTCAGCATATCCGGCAAGGCTCTGCACGCCTTCCTGAATACGCGCACCGCCTGAGTCGTTAAGACCTATCACCGGAGCGCCCATGTTCATGGCCAGATCCATGATTTTTATGATTTTGTCCGCATTGGCGCGACTCATTGCTCCACCGAAGACAGTAAAATCCTGGGCAAAAAGATAAACTAAACGGTCATCTATTTTGCCGTATCCGGTAACGACGCCGTCGCCCGGTATGAGAGATTTTTCCATATCGAAATCGTGGATCCTGTGCACCACAAACTTGTCGAACTCCACAAATGTACCTGGATCCACCAGGTCATTCACACGTTCTCTGGCGGTCTTTCTGCCGGCGGCATGTTGTTTATTGATCCGGTCCTGGCCACCACCAATTTCTGCTTCCAAATTTCTTCTCTCCAGTTCTTTGTACTTATCAATCATCGTATACTGAATTTATTTACTAACATCTTTACCAATCACTACCATCAATTGATTACCCTCAACAGTATCGCCCTCTTTGACAGCCACTTTTGAGACCAATCCACTGCATCCTGCCTTGTATTCACTTTCCATTTTCATTGCGGCAAGGATCACAAGTGTCTGACCTTTTTCAACATGGTCACCTTTTTTAACCAGTACCTTTACTACCTTGCCGGGCATTGGAGACCTGATAGTATCTGTTGTGCCATCACTTGCTTTGTTCTTGCGCTTTTGATTGTAACGTGATTCTGCATCGTTAACGCTGACATCAAAACCAAAATAGATGGTATTCACGCGGTATGTTTTCGGGTCATCGGTTGAGATCACCTCAATATTATATGATTTGCCTTCAGAAAGAATGGAATATTCTTCCCCGCTAACTTTGTCAACATCAACTACATAGATTTTACTGTCTACCGAGATCGTCACCAGACTACCTTCGCGGCTGATCTCCTTGACGACTGCAGTCCGATCATTTACCTTAAATTCAATTTGCATAATATTGTTTAAAACGCTTATAATTTATAGTCTCTGCATCCCGGTTCTCCTGCCCCTGTGCTTCCATCCTTTTACGGCCACAGTTCTCTCGTGAGGCGCCACTCTTTTTGTATGCTTCACCCTGGAGGCATGCTCGAAAAAGGTGGCAATCAGGGCAATGTCTTCACAATGCCTGTCGCATTTTACTTTGCTATTCAGAAATTCCTCATTCTTCTCAATAAAATGAGTATTGTAGGTACCGTTCCTGAAATCCGGTGTCTCCATGATCTTCAACAAATATTTGATGGAGGTCTTAACCCCTGATATTTTATATTCAAAGAGCGCGCGGCGCATCCGCTCGATCACCTCGGCTCTGGTACGTCCCCAGATGATTAACTTACTGATCATCGGGTCATAGTAAATTGGGATGGTATAACCTTCATGAATGTATCCGTCGCAACGGACGCCCAATCCCATTGGTTCTGTGATATGAGTAATCTTACCAGGATTCGGCATGAAATTTTGATCTGTGTCTTCAGCGTAGATCCGGCATTCCATCGAATGACCGTTCATCTTAAGCTGCCTCTGTGTAAAGGGAAGTGGGTGTCCTTCCGCGATACGGATCTGCTCCCTTACCAGGTCAACCCCAACGACCCTTTCGGTGATCGGATGCTCAACCTGCAAACGTGTATTCATCTCCAGAAAATAGAAATTCAACTGATCGTCGACGATAAATTCAATTGTCCCGGCTCCCTCATAATTAGCCGCCTTGGTGGCTGCTACCGCACAAGCGCCCATTCGCTCCCTTACGGCCGGCGTCATAATTGGTGATGGCGTCTCCTCTATTACCTTCTGGTGACGTCTCTGAACGGAACATTCCCTTTCAAAGAGGTGGACCGCATCACCATATCTATCTGCCAGCACCTGAAATTCAATATGATGTGGTGATTCGATGTATTTCTCAATGTACAGGGAATCGTCACCAAACGCTGCACTGGCTTCAGACTTCGCGCCTCTGATGGCGGGCATGATATCTTCTTCTTTCCTCACCAGCCGCATTCCTTTTCCTCCGCCTCCCGCAGAAGCTTTGATCATTACTGGCAAACCGATACCCATAATAGTTTTTATGGCTTTCCCCTCATCCTCGATTTTCTCGGTGGTACCAGGTACAACAGGGACTCCGGCAGCAATCATCCGCTTCCGGGCACTTATTTTATCGCCCATTGCCTCAATAGATTCGGCAGAAGGTCCGATGAAAATGATCCCTGCTTCCTTACATTTTCTTGCAAACATTGAATTCTCAGAAAGGAATCCATACCCTGGATGGATAGCATCCGAGCCTGATAACTTAGCTACTTCCAGTATTTTATCCATCCGGAGATAGCTCTCGGAAGAGGCACTGGGACCAATGTGGTAAGCTTCTGAAGCATATCTGACGTGAAGAGAGGAGCGATCAGCGTCACTATAAACGGCCACAGTTTCGATTCCCATCTCGCGGCAGGAGCGCATAATTCTTACGGCTATCTCTCCTCTGTTGGCAATCAGGATCTTCTTTATGGCGACCGGACTATTCGTTTTTCCCATCATATATCTTTGAAAATTTTTGGCGGGGTAAAAATATTTATTTATCCAACGGAATGGAGAAGAAGCAAATTTCAAAATCCGTATTTCAACCTTATTCTACGTAAAATTGGCTAGTTTAGTTTGATTTTAACACTTTTTTGACCCGGATGTATAAAAATTCGGTGAAAATCGAAAAATAACGGCAAAGCAAGCTTAAAAAAATGAGAGGCAACCGGAGAGTTATCTGACAGGCGTGGAATTCTTGCTATAATTCTGTACAAAGAACCTCAGATATTCCAAAAGATCCTGGTCCGCTATCAGCTTCCTATAGTTGGGAGAGGAGGCGATAAAATAATGGTAGTCAATTCCTTTCAACGTTTTAAAAACCTCTTTTTGCTTTAGGATATTGCCGAAATAACCCAGCCCTTCTTCCTTGTTCGGAAGGCTCCTGACTACCACCAGGTTGATATGTTCATTCAAACGGATCTCTTCTACTTCAAAATCGAATGAGGTATAGTAATCGATGTTGAAATTGGCAATATCAAATATCAGCCGGTTAACGTCAACTTTTGCATCCTTTGGAAATGAAAGAATAAAATAGTGGAAAAGATCTTCGTCATAAGAGTATTTGCCTCCGAAGGGATCATCTGCTTTTCCGTTTTTCTTCTCCTGCAGATTGGCAGATCCGGCAGAATCAATCTTTGCAATCATCTTTTCCAGATCGACCAGTGCATTCTGCTGTATCAACTCCCGAATCTTAAGGGCAACAGGTTTTGCCGGAGAGCCCGGAAAATCGTAAAGATACTTTTCAAGCATCTTCCCAAAATCCTCTTGTGAGCTGTTCTTCCCAGTCGCAACCAATTCAATAAATTTCACTTTTGGAAGCAAAAGGCTATCCGGCTGCAAAGCCATTACCTCACTTGCAATTTTTCCGGCAGCTGCATAATCCCCTTTTTGATAGAGAGCCGTTGCTTCTCCATGTTTCCGCTCAATTAGCTGCTTCCGAATCTCCAGTTCCTTGAAAAAATCGGGATTCAGCAGGAACTTTGCATAATTCGATTCAGGATATTTCTGAGTAATCCTGCTGCGATAAATATCCGGTTGATAGTTGATCTTATGAAGTTCGATCCAGGTTGAAAGCTCATAAATACTCCCCGGAAATCTTTTATTCAGCGCTTCAAATTGCTCTATCGCGTGAGGTTCATCCTTCAGGGTACTGATATATATCCTGCCCGCGGCAAAAATCGCTGATTTGATCCTGTCATTGGAAACCTGCATCAGTGAGTCATTCAATGGTAAATCCTGCAAATAGTATTCAACCATCTTAGGATCAGATATTTTTGGCTTCACGACCTCTTTCTTCTGTGCTTCCGCGGAAGGCTCGACCTGCTCCATTTCGGAAGTGAGAACCGCTATTTTATTCTTTCTTCTCCAGTTATCCTCCAGTATCCGCTTTCCCCAGATCTGCTGAAATTCAGTCTTTCCAAGCCCCGCCGTAACAGGGTTATAGAAATACCACATATTATTACCCTGGTTGTTATCGAATGAACCTCTGTATTGCTGGTTTCTGAAATAGTTCTGGTTATTCTGTTCATTCTGCTGCTGCTTTTGTTTGGCATTTTCAGCCTCAGAAACATCCGCTATGATCTTATTAATATAGGAAAGCCGATCTTTTTCACTCATCAGCGCAACTCTCTGCAGGCTGTCTTCCCTTCTAATGTGATCCAGATTTTTCACCAGGGAGGATAAACCATTGGACTTGGTCACGATCTCTTCGTACCCGGGATATGTCTGATCCACAACCGCTAAGGCACTGTCGTAATAGCACGATGCCATCCTGAAATTTCCTTTTTCAAAAAAAAGACGTGCGACAGTCAGGCTGGAAAGAGCCCTTTGACTATAATTTTGCATACTGTTTACTACGGAGGTCTGAAAGTCTTTGATTGCATCAGTCGTACGACCCGATTTCAAGGCTATCATCCCTTTGACATAATAGATTCGATCCAGGAAAGGCACACTATTCCCAGTCCTGGTCATCTTTGTGAGCGCCAGATCGGTTTCTTCCGGATTTCCATTGGAGAGCTCGAGGAGGGATATCTTTGCCTCAAATTTCATCCGGTAGGGTGGTCGCGCATTCACTACCCTTTTGAAGGCTGCAATAGCCTCTTCGTTTTGCTGCTGCTTTTGGTACAACTGGGCCAGAATGAAATTGTATCGGCTTTGTTCTCTTCTGCTCAATTTGAATTTCAAGGACTGGTTAAGGAGTGATACAGCTTCATTCGTATTGCCATTCTGCAGAAAATAATATGCCTTAACCAGTAGAAGATCTTTCTTTATGTAGGCAGGAAGACTTCCGTCGCGTTCCAGCAATTTGAAGATTTCCAGCGTCTTTGCGGTCTCTCCGGTTTCCAAATAACACCTCGACAACCAAAGAAAAGCGGGATTTCGGGTAGGTTGATCAGAAAAATTATGTAAAATGTAGTTAAAACTCTCCTGCGCCTTGTGAAAATCGTGCAGGTAATAGCTGGCCTGTCCCATCAAAAGATAGGTGTCATCGATCCATTTGTTGTACTCTCCCTTTGAGGCAAATGCCAGATAAGCCTCTGATTTATTGGGCTTACGCTTCGGACTCTTTGAGATGGAATGGTTGGCAATCAGCTTGAGGCATTTCTGTACTGCATATTCCATTTCGGAAGCTGCTGCCTGTACGGCCATAGTGTTTGTCTCAGGAAATATGGGTAATAACTGTGTATAGTCCTCTATGACAGACCCATCCATGCGTTTCAACCCCTCCTTGACACCCTCTTTCGCATTAAAGTAAACGTTGTAATGAGCGGCCAGATTATGGTAAAACCTAGACAAAGCAGTGTTTTTCTGCGTAGAACATCCGGCAGCTGAAAACAATACCAATAGGAAAAAAATCCGGTACAAACTGAATCCCCTCAAGCGATTTTGGATAAATGTGCTATACAAATTAACTCAAAATTGCCGAAAAAATTACTTCTTGCTCACCTTTACTTTCTCGGTAGGTTTAAAAAAAATGTTTCTATGCTCCAGCTGGACGATCACTTCGGAGGCCAGATTTCTGAAAGCTATCCCGGTTACATCGTTTTCGTACCAGGCAGCGGGCAGGCCATTGTCTCCGCCTTCGCGGATACTCATGACCAAAGGAATCTGCGCAAGCAATGGAATTTCTAATTTTTTTGCCAACTCTTTGCCCCCGTCCTTCCCGAAGATATAATACTTATTTTCAGGTAGTTCGGCAGGTGTAAACCACGACATGTTTTCGATGATTCCCAGGATGGGAACATTTATCGACTTGCTGCTAAACATGGAAACCCCCTTTACAACATCCGCCAGCGCGACATCCTGCGGAGTAGTAACGATCACCGCCGCTGTAACGGCAACAGTCTGTACCAGTGTAAGATGAATATCACTGGTTCCGGGCGGCAGATCTACCAGCAAGAAATCAAGTTCTCCCCAGTTTCCTTCCATAATCAGCTGTTTCAGGGCATTGGAGGCAACCGGTCCGCGCCAGATGAGCGCATCATTCTTGTTCGCAAAGAATCCGATTGAAAGAAATTTCACCCCAAACTTCTCGATGGGGACGATCCTGTTACGTCCGTCGATTTTCTCGAAATGCGGATGGGCATCCTCTTCCCCAAACATTTTCGGAATGGATGGCCCGAAAATATCCGCGTCTACCAGACCCACTCTGGCACCTTTTTTTGCAAGGGCTACTGCCAGGTTTACAGCTATCGTGGACTTTCCTACCCCACCCTTGCCAGAGGCGATAGCAACGATATTTTTAACGCCCGGAAGTACCGGCGGACTCATTCTTTTTGAACTCTTAGGCGTAACAGTTACCTCACAGTCGCTTCCGAATTCCCGTCTGATTTCATCCACACAGGCTTCAGAAACGGGACCAATGGAAGGATCATCCTCCTGCTGAAAAACGAGTGAGAAGCTGATTCGTTTGCCGGCAATACGAATTTCCTGAACCATTTCCAGCTCAACAATGTTTTTGTCCGAACCCGGGAAGCTAATTCTCCTCAGTGTGTCAGAAATGTTTTTTGGTACAATTGCCATAGATGTATGTGTTTATTTTGCTTTTTTACGATCGACGAATGATTATGTTCCGAAGGGCTCATTCCCGACTAATCTTCGGTCACGGCCGAAGCTTCTGTAATCATCCATCTCAATTTCAATCTCAGGTTCCTTCAATGGCCCGGCTTGTGGCACGAACTTCAGGTATTTGATCTTTATCCCACGGCATAACCATTGTTCCTCGTAATAAGTTTTGATTCCCAGGATGTCGTCGGCATACTCAGAAGCATAGAGATCCGTTGTCTCCACATCAATACTGAAGTGGTTTAATTGGACCAGTGCGGAAGTATAAGTGAAGAGAAAATTGCTGTCGGTTTTGAGATGAACTACTCCGCCAGGTTTCAGGAACTTACAGTAATGAGATAATAATTTAGTGGATGTAAGACGCTTCCGAGGCTTTTTCATTTGAGGATCCGGGAAGGTAATCCAGATCTCGCTGACTTCACCGGCATCAAAGAAAGAAGGCAGCAGTTCAACATAAGTACGCAGGAAGGCTGTATTCCGCAGGCTCTTTTCGTGGGCTGCGACTGCTCCTGTCCATATCCTGGCGCCCTTGATATCGACCCCGATAAAATTCTTTTCCGGATAATTCTCTGCAAGTCCCACGGTATATTCGCCTTTCCCGCAGCCAAGCTCCAGCACAATCGGATGGTCATTTCCGAAGAATTGACTCTTCCATTTACCACGAAGATGATGAGGGCCTTTCTGTAATTCATCATAACTAACTTCCACAACATTTGGAAGCGCCCTGATTTCGGCAAATTTGGCCAGCTTATTCTTACTCACCGCTAATTACTTCGCTCAAGTGTGATCCCAAAATCGCGAATTCCCCTCAAGAAGCCGTCATCCGTTCTCATCCCATGCCTCACCTCAAAACGATAATATCCTGCAGCGGGGAAAAAAGTGGTCTGTTTGTATGGATATTTCATATCGTACAGGTCGCCCAAACCATAGCCAAGCCATTTACCCTCAGGCGTTGCCAGTGATAATTCGATGGTATCATTAACGACCAGGCCTTTGGGCGGAATTATTTTGACGAATAGCCACAAATTACTGAAGGCGTATCTCCCCTCGTTTCTGACATTCAGAAACAGGTTATAGATCTTGGTGGAATCGGGCACGGTCATATCAAATCGCAGGATTGAATCCTGGTGCCATCTAGCGCCTTTCAGCGTCTTATAATTACTGAATACGGTGTTCCTGTTGCAGGAAAACAACAAAATTATGCCAACGAAAAGTATTCCGGAAAGGCTAAATCTCCGGATTAATCTGTGCACTGTCATGGGTAGGATTAGAAGGATTTTTGCGGGTCAGAACCGGTTTGTGCCGTTTCTTTCTCCTCGGCTTACTTGAATTTTGATCGAACCTGTCGAGGCTCTCCTGTCCAACGGAATTCTGATAAGTTGGCGCAGTATCTTCAGGAATTTCCATCACATCACCCGTCAGGTCTGGTATTTTCTTTCCGCTTCTGTTGATTCTGAGTATCTCCTTAACTTTTTCTACAGAAACGCCTATTACACCGCCCCCCTGGTAATTTTCCCTTACATACCAGAAAATGCCCTTGAAGATGTCTGCTTTCAGATAGTTGAAATTGCCCTTTTCTGTCTCAATCTGGACATTATTTGGAGGAAAATCAAGCTGTGCATCGATGTAACAATCCAATTCATAATTCAGGCAACACTTCAGTTTGCTGCACTGACCGGCCAGTTTCTGAGGATTAAGGGAAATTTCCTGGTAACGGGCTGAGTTAGTGGTCACTGAAACAAAATTGGAAATCCATGAACTGCAGCAGAGTTCTCTTCCGCAAGGTCCAATCCCGCCGATCCTTCCTGCTTCCTGACGGGCACCGATCTGGCGCATCTCGATACGAATTCTGAAGGTATCGGCATACACTTTGATGAGCTGTCGGAAATCAACACGCTCATCTGCAATATAATAAAATATTGCCTTTGTCTTATCTCCCTGGAATTCGACGTCTCCAATTTTCATATTAAGCCGAAGGTCCTCCGCGAGCTTGCGCGCCTTCAACATGGTCTCGTGTTCAAGGGCAGTTGACTCCTCCCATTTCTGGATGTCGACAGGTTTGGCCAGGCGGTAAATTTTTCGGAGTTCACCATCCACGAAGGTGGGTTTGTGTCTCCTCATCTGTTTCAGAACCAGGTCTCCTACCAGGGAAACCACTCCGATATCGTGACCCGGACTTGCCTCAACGGCGACAATGTCACCGGGCTTGAGGGACAGGTCGTTAACGTTGGTATAATAGTCTTTGCGGGTATTCTTAAAACGGATTTCGACAATAGCGTTTGGATTGAGGGTATTGGGCACATCATGAAGCCAGTTGTAAACATTTAGCTTGGCACAACTCCTGGAGTGAGGGGAAACCTGACATCCGAGGGCTGTTTTATGTATGGTGGTCATTGTCAATTTTTCAGTTTTGTACAAAAATAATCAATTTTCGCGGAGTTTTACAACCTGATCAACTTGGAAACTTTAATAGCCATATCAGTGAAAATTGCCTTGGCATTCCCGTTGGAAGCAACATCTCTGAGTGATTTTTCAAATTCGGTAAACAAGTGGATCACATTTTTTTCCTGGATAAAAGGGGCAAATTTACTGGCAAATTTCTCTTCATTTTCATCCATGGTGACAAGATCCGGTTGCCGGAAATTGGCCATGAAATTTTCACGGGTAAACTCACTGCAATACCTTAAGAAACTGATCTGCCTGGTTCGGCCAATGGCCGACAGTTCATCCGCCCAGGCGAGAAGATCTGGCAACTTCCTGGAATAACCGTACCTCATGAGTGCCGCATATTGCAGGTGGTTGTATTTTCTAACCTCATCATCCAGTAAAAATTCTTCTGCCAGAATATAATTCCCGTTGGCGATTCTAGCCACTACAGCCGGATTATTTCCTCCGATGGATGGATGATTTGACAGTGCTTCGGCAAGGTCCTTTTCATTGATTTTCGGAAGGCGGATGGTCTGGCATCGCGACCTAATGGTACTCAGTAGTTTCTGCTCCTCCTCCGTTACCAGGATGAAGATGGTATTGGCTGGCGGCTCTTCCAGAATCTTCAGAATCTTGTTGGCGCAGGTCGCATTCATGGTCTCCGGAAGCCAAATCAGGGAAACCTTATATTCCGCTTCGTACGATTTCTTGTTGAGTTTTTGTATAATCTCTGAGGCTTCATCGACATAGATCATCCCCTGTTTATTCTCTTCAGCGATGTATTGGTTCCATCTTTCGTAAAGCGGATACGGATTGGCCAGGAAGAACTCCCTCCATTTGGGCAGATAATCGGTACTGGTGGGTTTTGTCAGCGAAGAAGTCTTAATGACCGGGAAAGTAAAATGCAGATCAGGGTGGATCAGCTTCCTGTATTTGAGGCAGGAGCTGCAGACACCGCAGGAATCGTATTCGGTCTTGTTTTTACAGTTCAGGTATTGTCCAAAGGCCAGAGCAAGACCAAGTTTTCCGTTCCCGTGAGGACCAATCAACAGGATGGCATGAGGAACGCGATGTTCCCTGGCTAACTGAATCAAAAGCTCTTTGGTCGGATTTTGTCCGATTACTTCCTTAAACTGCATAACGGTTTGTAGACATATAATTTATACTTGCTGCTTACTTCCCAAAAGTAAAAAATTTTGCTAACACCGTGGCGACCCCTAACTGTCTGCCTCCGAATTAGTAAAAAATTAACAATGTAAAGGAGCTTATCAAACAGATATCCACTATCTTTGGATTTTCCATAAAATTTAATTACAACGATATGCAGACGATTGAAACTTATAACTTTTCAGGCAAAAAAGCCTTAATCAGAGTTGACTTCAATGTTCCGCTCAACGAACAATTCGAAATTACCGATGATACCCGAATGACTGCCGCATTACCTACCATCAAGACAATTCTTGAAAAAGGTGGAGCAGTCATCCTCATGTCACACCTGGGTCGACCCAAAAAAGGCCCTGAAGATAAATTTTCGATGAGGCATCTGGTTCCGCACCTCAGTAAAATTCTGGGTGGGAAGGCTATTAAGATGGCTCCGGATTGTATTGGAGAGGCAACAAAAGCTATGGCTTCCGCCTTGAAAACAGGTGAAATTCTGGTTCTGGAAAATCTCCGTTTTCATCCTGAAGAGGAGGGTGGAGATGAAGCTTTTGCTGGTCAGTTAGCTGAACTTGGCGACTGCTGGGTCAATGATGCATTCGGTACTGCTCACAGGGCTCACGCATCTACTGCCGTAATTGCCAAATTTTTCCCTAACGACAAAATGTTCGGGTTGTTGGTAGCCAGCGAAATTGCGAGCCTCGATAAGGTTCTGAAAGCTCCGCAGCGTCCTTTTACAGCCATCATGGGGGGTTCAAAAGTCTCTTCGAAGATCACCATCATCGAAAACCTGCTGAACTCAGTAGATCATCTGATCATTGGCGGCGGCATGACTTACACCTTCGTGAAGGCCCAGGGCGGAAAAATCGGAAGTTCCATTTGCGAGGACGATTATCTTGAACTCGCAAAAAACATTTTGGTGAAGGCCAAAGAAAAGGGTGTACAGCTTCACTTTGCAGTGGATGTTGTTGAAGCAGATGCATTCGCGGAAACCGCCAACACCAAGGTGGTTAGTTCTTTTGCCATCGATGACAACTGGTCCGGTCTGGATGTCGGTCCGGAAACCATCAAAATTTTCAGCAAAGTGATCGGTGATTCCAAAACGATTCTCTGGAATGGTCCGGTCGGTGTTTTCGAGATGGAGAAATTTGCCGTGGGGACCAGGGCCATTGGCGATGCCATCGTTAAAGCTACCGCAAATGGTGCCTTCTCCCTGGTGGGTGGTGGTGATTCAGTCGCGGCCGTCAACCAATTCGGCATTGCAGACAAAGTTTCTTATATTTCCACTGCAGGCGGCGCCATGCTCGAATACCTCGAAGGCCGTGTGCTGCCCGGTATCGCTGCTGTTCAGGAATAGCTTATTTATGGAAATTCTCTGGCAGGTCATATTGAATCCTCATGCAGGCGGTGGGAAAGGAGCCCATGACCAAAGTAAAATCGAACAGCTGCTGAAGCAGTCGGAGATCAGATACAAGCTCGTCCTATCACAGTATCCGGGCCATGCCATTGAAATGACAAGGGCGCTCGTCAACAATGGTGAGACGCATCTAATCGTTGCTGGAGGAGACGGGACGCTTAACGAAGTGGTGAACGGAATTTTTCTGGCCGACCGGCAGGTTGCCAGCCAGATTACCCTGGGCATGGTACCTGTCGGAACAGGCAACGACTGGATAAAGACTTTTGGAATCCCTGACAACTATCAGAAAGCCATCGACATCATTAAGGAGTATAAGACTGTTTTGCAGGATGTAGGCGAAATCACCTGCCTGATCAGGGGTAAGACTACCAGGAGGTTTTTCGTGAACATCGCTGGGTTCGGTTTCGATGCCCTGGTAACCAGGAATGCCAATGCATTAAAATTCAAGGGAATAACCGGAATAAGGGTATATATTCAGAGTCTGTTTTCGGGGTACGTCAATTACAGAAGCCGTAATACAACGATCACAATTGATGATACGGCACTGGTTGTCAACCTCTTCAGCGCAAGCATCGGTTTAGGGAAATTCAACGGAGGCGGGATGATGCAGGTACCCGAAGCCAATCCGCTTAAGGGACTCTTTCACCTCACCATTATTCGCAAAATAGGAATCTGGGGCATTCTGACCAACTTCAAGGGACTCTACTCGGGAGAGTTCGTCCGCGACTACAGGGTATCGACCCATACCGGAAAATTAATCGCCATTTCTTCCGGCTCTCCCCTGCCGGGGGAAGCCGATGGGGAAACACTTGGTGCCGGCGCCTTCAGGGTAGACATTATTGCACACCGGCTGAAAGTTATTTACGGGTCGGACAAATTCCTTGGCGAAATCTCTCCTGAAACCGGCGATTCTAATGAAGGACGATTCTGAATCGGCCTGCACAAGGGGCGAGCTGGTGGCCGGGATACATTCCGATTGACGCTCCAGCGGATTTGCAATCCGCTGGTAATCTTTCACTAAATTGACGCTCCAGCGGATTTGCAATCCGCTGGTAATCTTTCGCCAACGGATTGCAAATCCGTTGGAGCGGTTTAATGGGATGCTGACACTAGTGTCTCGTTAAATTTTAAAAATGTTCTTTGAAATTTTTGATAATCAGTTATTTATAGGTCATTTTCTTGCGTGACGACTTCAGAAATATTTCA
>Ga0209125_1001981_pt1 | contig 17133 bp, 36 predicted proteins | sample BarGraIncub1131A_FD_184503 | JGI IMG/M metagenome (GOLD analysis project Ga0209125, IMG submission 184503) | Arctic peat soil microbial communities from Barrow, Alaska - Barrow Graham LP Incubations 11-31A (SPAdes) (version 2) | ecosystem: Environmental > Terrestrial > Soil > Wetlands > Peat...
CTGATTTACAAACAGGAGTCTATGGAACTACTAATAATTGTACTGTTGACATTAATAATTCAGGACCAACAATGTTTAAGGTTAAGCCAACTTTAGCCACAACAGTAGCAGCTTCACCGTTACCATTTACGGCTAATACTTATACTTCGTTGACTTTAAACAGTAAAGTAACTTTGGATATTGACGCAATTCATACTACACCAAATATTGACCTTTATGTTCAATTATACGTATTCCCTTCACGTTATTTAAACATTCCGTAATTATGAGAATATTAACTTTATTATTAATTATTATTTCTCTTAACTGCTTTTCTCAGGAAATGGGAACAGTAAGTAATACGACTACCATAACAATTCCAACTAGTAAGGATTCTTTACAAGTTTATATTCCTTACATTTATACAACTGAACTATTTACTAAGTCAGCAATCACAACATTAAATAAACAAGAACAGGTTTATTATACTTGGAAAAATGGATCATTGGTAACAGTATCAGAAAAATTATTGTTAAATACAATTGCAATTTTGAACGCAAGAAAATTAAATTGCGAGAATGTTGAAAAGGAATTGATAATTAATACAAAAAGATTAGAAAAATTAAAACTGTTGAACAAATGAAAAAGATACTATTAATTATATTGTTATTGCCTTTATTTATTCATGCTCAAAACGGGCAATACTTAGGGGCTGGAAGCGCTACAACTAAATTACTATTACATTTGAATGGGAATAGTACGGATGTAAGTGGGAATGGGAATAATGGAACTGATGCTAACATTACTTATGGTTTAGGTAATGGTAAATTTTTTGCAGGTGCTGGGTTTAATGGGACAACAAGTAAGATAAGGTGTTCATCTGCTATATCTTTTACCGGTAACTTTACAATTTCATTTTGGATTTATATGAATGATAATACTGATATAATGTGTGTCAATAAAGGTCAAGCAGGTTCTTCGTATTCACAATTTCTTTTGCAAATAATAAATGGCAGATTAAATTTTACGGTATATTCTGCTAATAATGCAGCCAATGAAAAAACAGTAACCTCAACAGATTCATTAATTAATAATAAATGGTATAATATAATAGTAACGAGGGATGGAACTAATAATAATATTTATTTTGATGGCAAATTAAGTAATTATACACCGTGGGCATTAAGTCAATGGAATAGTGCTGAATATATATACATAGGGCATCAGATATATGCTGGAAATCCATACAGTGTTTTAAATGGGAAATTAGATGAAGCAATAATAGAATCAAAAGCATGGACATTTTCAGAAATAACTAAGTATGTAACATTTGCAAAGGGTAGATTTGAATAACTAATAGATACAAAAAAACTAATTATGACTATAAGCGAAATAATAGCCTTGATAGCATTATCAATGACAATTTTTGTAATGTTTATAAAATTAAACGTGAAAATAGCAGAAATAAATAAAGATCAGTTATCAATTAGAAAAGATTTTGAAGATCATAAAAAAGATAACGACAAAGATTTATCTGATATGTCTTTAGAAATGGGGGTATATAGACAAGAAAATAGAGAAGACCATTTACGGATATTGAAATCTTTAGAGGAAAATGCTAAAATAATGACTGATTTACGAATACATTTTTCAGGATTAACACAAATTAATAAATAAAATCATGCAAAACAAAGAGATTTTTTTAAATTACTTATTCGGGGACAATACAGCTATAACATATTTAGCTGCACTATTCTTTTTATTTTTAGGCTTAGTGATAAAATGGTACATTCAAATTGATAAAGGTGTTAAAACAAATATAAATACACCGGAAGCATTTAGTTGGGCCTATTATATTCAGCACAATCTATTCAAGCAATTATTCAGTATATTTGCAAATATTGTGATTGCTTTTGTTGCATTAAGGTTCTCAACTGAAATCTTTAATATTCCTTTGTCTATGGCCTTAGCTTGTGGAATGGGAATAGCATTTGATTTCGTAGTAGATAAGGTAAGTAGTTGGAAAAGTAAACTTGAAATACCTAAATAATGGATAGACTATCAGAACACCTAACATTAGCAGAAGCAACAAAAAGCCAACAGGCTGTTAGATTGGGTATTTCAAACAATCCTAATAAAAAACAATTAGAAGCAATGATATTAATTGCTATTAAAGTATTCGAGCCTATTAGAAAACATTTTAATACAGTTATTGGAGTAAGTTCGTTTTTTCGTGGAGAAATATTAAATACTTTAATTGGTGGTTCTAATACTTCACAACATTGCAAAGGTGAGGCCATGGATATTGATGCTGATATATTTGGCAAATTGACAAATAAACAGATATTTGACTTCGCTAAATTAAATTTATCATTCGATCAATTAATTTGGGAATACGGGAACGATTCACAACCTGACTGGGTTCATATTTCTTATTCGGAAAACGGTAACAGAAAACAAATATTAAGGGCTTATCGTATAGATGGCCGGATAGTTTATAAACAAATACATTAAATTATGAAAAAGATAATTATATTAATACTGTTTTGTATTATTATTTTAAATTGCAATGCTCAAAATAGATTTACACAACTATTTAATGAAGCTGATAGTGCATTTAATGAACTACAGAGAATTAAAACGTTTAACGATATTTTTAATTATATTGAAATTTCAGACGATAAAAATAAAATAGAAATTACAGAACAACAATTACTTCTATTTTATTTTACTGCATATTTAAACGGTTCTATTAACGCTATTGAAAAAAAAGAATGCGACTTAGAGCAATTACTTAGAGATTTAAATAAAAATAAAAACACTTTTAAATACTTAAAATTATGACATTTCTATTAAAATACTGGAAACAAATTGGATTTATAGTAATTATTTTACTATTATTCAGTTCTTTATATCTCAATTATTATTTGAATAAAGAGAATAACCGCAATGCTAGCAACTGGAATATTGAAGCAACCGGCAAAGACCAGGCGATTTTTATCAAAAATGGCGAATTAAAGCAGAATTACGCTACTTTAGACAGTTTACGACAAGTATTAGGTATAAGAGCTAAAACGATTGTAACGGTCTTTAAAACAAGTTATACATATAAGGATAGCACTTTACTGATTCCTGTAATTGATAATATTACTTATTACGATACAATACCGATTAATAAACAGTACGAAATCAAGACGGCTTGTTACGACCTATCTATAATTAAAGACGGGGATAGCGTTTACTCTGTTATGAACTGGCATGATGAACTAACTGGGTTTTTATCATGGGAAAGATTGCATAAAATATGGTTCATACACTTTGGTAAAAAGATTTATACTTTAAAAATTCAGTCCGAATGCCAAGGGAAATTAATCCCTGTTGAAAAGTTAATAATTCAGGAATGAGTAATACGAAAATACATAAACAAAAAGCATTATTTAATTCAGGGCTAATTACGTTTAAATCCACTTCAAAACAGTTTAAACTTCAATGTTATAGACATAATGCAGATATTGGATATTATAGAAATTTAAGAAATAATAAAAAAGAATTATATTTTATTAAATTTAATTATAAATTGAATTAATATTATGTATATTTGCAAATGAAAAGCGTAAGAAGTTTTCAAAGGGTGGCTGAAATTGTCAAATAAATGGCAAACCACTACAAAAATTAGCAGCCTGATAAACTGCGAGAAAAGGGGATAACTAGGTTATTACCCTTTTTTTTATCAACAAAAGTAATATTAACTAAAATCTGTTGTATATTTGTACTCTGATGGTTTAAGTTTTTAGCGTTCCGATACGCTTTGTTTTAATTTCTTTCATAAGTTTAGGTTTAAATGTAGCCTCTCGATTTTTCGAGGGGCTTTTTTGTTATATATAGTTTATTGCATATGTTAATTAACAAAGAAATAACTATAATTATTTGCATACGTACAAAAATCTTTGTATCTTTGTTTCATCATTTAAAACAAACCAAATCATGAAAATCGAAATAGGAATACAAGTTAAAGGTAAATTAGGAACAGGGATTATTTCTAAGATTATCACAAAATCTACCGGTTATGTTGAAGTTAATTATAACGGAACTAAAAAAAATGAAATGGCTTTCAATTTAACTGATTTAGAAGGAAATTCATTAAAAAACAAACCACAACCAACAAAGAGTAGTTATGTTGAAAATTGGGATGCTAAAGTTAAATATGCATTACAACAAGAAACAGGACGCACAGTATTAACATTAGAACAATTAAAAAAAATATAACCATGAACACAAAACAAATAAAATTATCAGATTTTTCCTTTGAATTAAAAGAATATGGCCATTATAAAGTAACTTATACAAGTCTTGTTACAGGAAAGCAATGGAGTTATACTACTACTAACATGCAGTTAATTGACGCTACAAAAAACAGCGAAAACCCGTTAAAATGTAATTTAGAATTATTAAAAAAATACTGTAAATCATGAAACAAAACATAATTAACTGGTCGCTAGTTTATACAAAGTTAGGTTATAATCCAACAACCTACAATTCAAAGAAGCGCCCTAAATCAAAACAAAAACAAATTATAGAACTGCTTAATTTTATAGAAAATTGGGTGGAAGAAAATAAAAACAAATAAAATTAAAAACAATGGAAACGAACGAAATTTTAGAAAATAATAAATTAATTGCTAAGTTTATGGGATGGAGTTTTATAAAACTTCCTATAAATCCAGAATATCCTGATCAACAATGGTTAAAGGGTAAATTAGAAGGAAGTAAAGATTATGATTCTCAAAGATGTGTCATGATAGATTCTGAAACATTTGAAAAAGATGTTGAAGAATGTATTAATAATATGTGGAATGATTTATGTAATATAAATTGGGGTAGGTGTGGACAATATAACACAAAATGGGATTATTTAATGCCCGTAATTAAAAAATGCAGAGAAAAAGACCGTTCTATGAGTATTTTGGAGTATAATCAATATATTATGCAATCTTTTTCATTTTTAGATATAACTAAAACATGGGAAGCAGTAGTAGAATTTATTAAATGGTACAACGAACATAAAAGTTGAAAAATATCATCATTTTTATTGATATATATCAACATACAAATCATACAATTAACATTTAAAAATAGTAATTTTACATAAATATTTAAAACAAAAAAACATGAAAAAAAGTAATTTATCGTTTGCGGATGGGTTTAATCCCAACGGACAAGGACAAATCAATCTAAAATTAGGAAAACCAAATATGGCTTTTGATTGGGATAAGGCTGCGGAAATTATTAAAGAAAATTTTAAATTGCATAAAGATTTGGTTGCAGAAGCAGGTTTGCAGGGCGATTGGGCTTATACGGGTGGTATAATATTTGAAGATGGGAAACCTACTAACGATTCTTATACTTACTTATCTTCAAATTGGGCAATACCAACATTAATATTATCATTTGATGATGAAGAACAAGAAGAAATAAACTGTTCTGTAATAAAGAATGAACGGTTTGATAATGACATAAAATGGGATAATATAAGTTTATCAATTTTGGGTATACAATTATAATTTTACATAAATTTAAAACCTAAACAAAATGGAAAAATCAAATCAAATTGCTAAAATAGAACGAAAGCAATTACCCACACTAGAACAATTAATATCTGAAGAGTTAGTTGGAAGTAGAAGTAAAGCAACAGATTTAATAGTATTGCTTAATCAGAACCCACCTAAAAATTGGATTGCAAAACATCCGTTTATAAACAAGGAAATCATTAACGAACAAGGGCAAAAAATAAAAGTCCCCTTTGAGTACCTTCCTATCAATAAAGTAGAATTTCTTTTAAATAAGATTTTTATACACTATAAAATTGAGGTAGTAAAAACAGGGATGTTGTTAAATTCCGTTGAATGCCATGTCAGGGTGCATTATAAGCACCCCATTACAGAAGAATGGATGTTTCACGATGGAGTTGGAGCTCAAGAAGTACAAACCAAAAAAGACACAGGGTCTTTACAAATGGATATGAGTAATATCAATAAATCTGCGATTCAGATGGCTCTACCGATTGCAAAAACATTAGCAATTAAAGACGCTTGCGACCATTTTGGTAAAATCTTTGGAAGTGATTTAAACAGGCGTGATGGAATTAATTACGACAGCTTATTAACTCAAAAAACAATTATTGAGGTTAATGACGAAAAAGAAAAACAAAGGGCAATAGATTTTATAAATAATTGTAATTCAAAAAAAGCACTCGAAAGTATGAGTAATGAGTTACTTGAAAAATATGATTTATTAGATATTTACGATTTTAAACTTCAAAACTTATCATAATGGAAACAATAAAAATAAGAGCTTCTGCCGCATCAAAAATTACGACAGAACCAAAATTAAAAGTAGATAAAGAAGCTGGGTTATTAGGCCAAACAGCCAAAACATATTTGAACGAATTGTGGTTACAAAATAAATACGGTTACAGAGAAGAATTAACCGTTCCCGTAATTCTGAAGGGTAAATTATGCGAAGACGATTCTATGGGGTTGGTACATAAAGTACTTGGGGGGGAATTTAGACACAAATATAGAAATATATTAGAGGCGAAGGGTCTTAAATATTTAGAAGACGATTTTTTCACAGGCACTCCCGATATTGTTCTGAATGAAGAAGATTTTGTTGAGGATGTAAAAACTTCATGGGATATTAAAACTTATTTCAATGCAGAGTTGGAAGATAATTATTTTTGGCAGGCACAAGTTTATATGCACCTAACAAAAAAAACAAATTATAGGCTTATTTATTGCCTTGTTCCTACTCCACAGGAATTTATATTATCAATGAAAAATAAAACGTTCTACGCATTGCATTGTGATAAAGAACAGGTAGAAAGTAAGGACTATGAAGACGCTGTAAAACAAATAGAGTGGAATCATAACGGAATGATTTTAGAAATGCCCGAAGCTGACAGATTGAAAAAGTTTGAGTTTAAATATGAACCCGAAAAAATAGAACTTTTAAAATTACAAGTTGTAAAGGCTCGTAATTATTACAATTCAATCAAATTAAAATAACAAACCATTGACAAATGTCATTCATTTTATTGATATATATCATAACAATTTAACACTTTATTTGAAATAACAATAGTAATTTTACATACACATTTAAAAATAAAATAAATGAAAACAAACATAAGAAAACTATCTTTAATACTTAAAGTATTTAATGAAGACGATTTTTACGTTATAACTGTTTATGAACATGAAATAATATTGCAAGGCTATTTTAAGCAGGCAATTTTGGCTAAATTAAAAAAGTTGAAATTTAAAATAACTGTTTCTAATGAGGGATGGATTGATGCAAAAAGAGGTAATATCGGAATAGTTTTATCATAAATTTTCAAACCTAACAGATGCCCTATCGACTTAACGGGGATAAAAATGACAACATTAGAACAAATAAAACAAGCCAATTCAGATTTAGCAGAAATGCAAGACGAATGGTTACAAAAAAAAACTACTTACGATAAATTAGAACTGGATATAATTCAGTTGGAATATTCAATTAAAAAAGCAAAAAACGAATTAAGAACCCAAATATCATTTCAATCATGAAAGAAGTAATAATTTTTATAGTCGCACTAGGTGCAATATTAACACTGTTTTATTTTGTTTTAAGAATAAACCAGTACAAAAACTTTCAAAAGACCATGAAAGTCGGGGATGAATGCTCATTTTACCAGGGCGAAATAAAATGTAACGGTACAATTAGAGAAATATTAGATAATAATATTTATATTTCTTCGATTTACGGTAGAAAAAAACGTCAAAGATCAGAAGTTTATCCACTTTCTAAATACTGGTTATCATGAGTAATATTTTAATAGAAAATTATAGGGAATTTGACATTGAATTTAGTACAAATTCAGAAAAATTCCAATGTATTTGCACAGAAGAAGATACTAAAGAAAGTATTTCTTTTTCAGCTGTAAAAAAATTTATAGATGAATATAAAAAAACAAATCAAAATTTCAATCCATTTTGGGTCGAACCATTACCACGTTCATACAAAAACGATAAAATAAAAATAATCGGAGTTCGTAAAGATGGACGGTTTATTTATGAAGATTTGAAAGGTAATAAAAACCAATTATCAGATTATGACTTGAAAGATTATATGCTTATTAAAAGTGAAAACCAAAACAATTTAATATTACTAAACGAATTAAGTATTAAGATAAAAAAACAATCTGATGAAAATATTGAAACTAGAGAAAAATTAATATCTACTTTGAAAATTGTTACTCTGAAAGAATTTAAAGAAACCTTAAAATAAACCAAAATCATGAGCGAAAATTCACAAAGATTTGCTATCATTGAAAACGATAATGAAGAAGAACCTGAAGACTTGGAAGAACTTGAAATAGAACGTTTACAAAGAGAAAATGCTGAGGCTGACATTGCTGATGCTTATTATGAAGACAAAAAATTGAACGATTAAAAAATAATAAAAAAATAATAATATGAAAATAAAACAAATTGTTTATAATTGGTTCCAATGCGGATCAATTCAAGATAAAGATGGAGCAGGAGAAGATTGGAGCAGAATAACCGTTGGCGATGAGGTAATTGAAATTATAGAACATATGGCACAAGGAGAAGGTGATAAAACTTATTATCTTATTAAATACAAAGATGGTCGTGCATTAGCAATATTTAATCCAAATACTGTTGAATATATTAATTTAGATTAAAAAATCAATTATGAACGAAAACAGCCTCGAGGCACACCGTATCTATAAACCACAATTCAAGAAAACAGCGGATAGAATTTTCGATTATCTGAGTACTAAACTAACAGGGTTGTCAGCTTATCAAATTAGTAAACAAATGGGAATAGATTTAGGAACAGTTACGGGCAGAATTAATGACTTAAAACGTGAAGGTAGGGTAAAAGTATTTTGTTGTGAATATAGAACAAAATCGCCCTCTAGTATTTACGTTTGTAACTTCGATAACTTACAGCCTATTATCCAGCATGAACGATTTACAATTGAGCAAATCAGGAAAAGTTTAACACCGTATGTTTATAATTTAGACGATTTAGAATTTTATTTAAAAATCATTAAAAAATAGAAACATGGAAATATTAAAATTAGAGCAATTAGCACCTTATTTGCCTTATGAATTGAAAATAATAACTCCTTATGGATTTCGACCAAACGGAAAAGAATCTACAGGTATTTCAGATATAGTTTATTTAACAGGAGATTTATATGCAGATATTGAAAATAATACTTTTAAATCAACATTTTATCCAATTCTAAGACCATTATCTGATTTAACCAAAGAGATTGAAGTTAACGGAAAAAAGTTTGTACCGATTGAAATTATAATTGCAGTTGTCTTGAAAGATATGAATATAAAAGATGCAGACGCTAAAATATTAGCAAGCATGATTATGTATAATGATAACATAATTAAATTGCCTTATTGGTGTGTTAAAATATTGTTCGAATTACACTTTGACGTATTTAATCTAATTTCAAACGGGATTGCGATAAATATAAATACAATATAATTGATAAATATCAAAAAATAGTTATGAAAACAATAGAAAATGTTACGATTTATAAATGTGATTTTTGTAAAAAAGAATTAAAAAGAAAACATGCAATGATTAAGCATGAAGATTTATGCAACAATAATCCTAAAAATTTTAAAGCATGTAATGGTTGTGTTCATTGCGAGTTAGTGGAAACTAGTTGGTTTACTGACGAAACCGATTATATGACACCACGTGAAGTAAAATCAAACAAATTGCATTGCAAAAAACTAGATATTTTTATGTTTCCTTTTAAGGTTGAAAAAAAGGGATACCATTTAAAATATGATACTTTTGACGGACAAGTACCTATGCCTAATAAATGTGAATTTCAAGAAGATATACACAATATAAATTGGGTTTAATAGTATATTATAAAAATACTTATCAACAATTGTAATATTAAGGGAAAATTGTAGTACATTTGTAGTGATTTAAAAAATACCTCATGAAATCAAAAACATTTTTAATTAATAATAGCATCAATAAGAGTTGCGTTGTAAAGTTTAGAGGTATTCTTTACACCGACTCTTTTTTGGTGCTTATATATTTTAAATAATGGAAGGTTGGATAAAAGTATATAGAAAATTGTTGGATTGGCAATGGATAAATAAACCTGAAATGGTTAGTATTTTTCTTTATTGTTTATTAAAGGCAAATCATAAAGGAAATTATTTTGAAAATATAGAGGTTTGTAGAGGACAATTTATTACTTCGCCTGAAAAAATATCAATAAAATTAGGCATTTCATACCAAACAGTCAGAACTTGTTTAAATAAATTAGAAAAATCAAAAGAAATCAACAAACAAACAACAAACAAATTTACTATAATAACTATCTGTAATTATGAAAGTTATCAGAGTAATGAACAAACAAATAACAACGAAACTAACAAACAACTAACAAACAATCAACAATCAACTAACAAACAACTAACAACAAACAATAATGATAATAATATTAATAAAGTTAATAATGAAAAAGAAATAAGAAATAATAATTTTGATTTTGATTTTTGTGAAATTGAATATTTAGATTTGTTAGAAAAATGGATTAAATATAAATTAGAAAAGAAACAAAGATTAACACAAATGCAAATTGAAGCATTTTATTCAAATCTTATAAAATTTTCTGAAAATGATTTATCAAATGCCGAATTAATAATTAACAAAAGTATCTCAGCAGGATATTCAGATATTTTCGCAATAGATTTCAAAAAAGAATCCAAAAAACAATCATTTCCGACCATTGAGGAATTAGACGAATACGAAAGAACGCATCCAAACCCATTTAAAACAGTAAAAAATTAAAATAAAACAATATGAAAACACCAATGGAAATTTTTAAAAAATATGGAGCATATTATTACGAAAATGATGAACAAGCAATAATTGACGCAATGATTGAATACGCAGAACAGAAAGTAAGCATTTTAGACATATCTTCTGTTGATTTATCGGTTTGCGAAATATGCAAAGAAACTAAAGAATTACACAGTGACAATTTGTGTAAAGAGTGTTTTGAAAAACTGCCATGTTAGTAAAAAAATAAAATAATGTTGTACTAATAATAAACTTATGGAAAAGTATAACAAAAGGACTTGGTTAAACAACGCAGAATCGTCTTCAACAAGCAATATTGTTGCTTTTGATGGAGATGTGAAATATTCAGATGAAATATTCAGAGATACTTTTGTTCATATATCTGATTGCAAAAATTCAATTAAGTTACATAAAAAAGATAGTGAACCAATGGAGTCTTTTATTGAAAAATTAAAACTTTTAAAAACAGAAATAGAACTATTTATTAACAACTTAGAACAAAAAAATGAATATAAATGAATTTGAAATAGGTGATTTTATTACAAGAATCCAAGATGGAGAACAGAGTTATGTTGGCGGAAAATATAAATTAATAAAATTGACTAACAAGACTATATTTCTTAAAAGCTATTGTGTTGATGATGATTACGAAATTGAAAAATTACATAGAAAACAATACAATAATAATTGGTTCAAATATATTGAAAGCGATGAAGACATAGAAGCATTAGATGATGATATTTTCGGCTACGGACAACTTAGGCTCCAGCACCTATATTTGGGATTTGAGTTGGAAAAAATGCGTGGTAATAATAATAATAGCTTTGGAAACATTCTCATGACCTGTAGAGCAATAGAAGAAAAGCTAGGAAGTAGGATATGATAAATGATATTACTTATCCTTGTGAATTATAAAAAAGTATAATTAATAAAAAATATAATTTAACATATAAAATAATGGACTACCTAAATAATTACTTATCAAAAAAATGTTCTGATTATTCAGAATCAGAATTAAAAAAAGAAATTTCAATAATTCTGAAGCATACTTTTGAATATACAAATAGAACACCTATAAACCAAAATCAAACAATAAGCAACTTTATAAACGATTTAGGCAGTTATAAGAACATAACCATAGAAGAAGTTAAACAGGCTCTTAGAAACGGAATGCAGGCTAAATACGGAGAAATAAAGGATATATCTAATACTGTTTTGTTTTCATGGATTTCAAAATATATGAACGAACCTGAAAGAAAGAATAAAATTGATGATTATCGCAAAAAAAACGAATTAATACTACCTGAATTAACAGAAAAACAAGAATGGGAGATAAGAAAAGTTAATTATAAAAACTTATTCGAGGGTTATAAATCAGGGTTAATTGTAAAAATACACGACTTTCAGGGATTGATTTACGATAAACTTAAAGAACTGGGTTTTGATTTGATTGACTTTAATAATTTCGTAGATGAGGCAAAAAAAGAAATGATTAGGGAACAGACAGAGAAAAAAATCAGAACAGCAACAGATTTGAGAGAAATAAAGCAGGTTATAAAATCAATTGAAGGGTCTGAAAATAGTAGAATTGTTTATGTTGCAAAATCATTATCTTTAATGAATTTATTTGACGATTTAGAAACTTTAGAATTATAAACAAAAAAAATTATATAATTATGGAATTTATTAAATATCAACACATAGAAAGAATTGGAACAACCGAAACAAACGGAATAGAATACGGAATGTGTTATGTATTCCCAAAAATTGACGGGACGAATGCACAACTTTGGTTTGACGATAAAATTAAAGCAGGTTCAAGAAATAGAGAATTATCAATAGATAACGACAATGCTGGATTTTTTAATTGGGCTATACGAAGGAGAGAATTTGATAACTTTTTTTCTAAATACCCAAACTTAAGACTTTATGGAGAATGGCTTGTACCTCACACTTTAAGAACTTATGATAAAACTGCATGGAATAATTTTTATGTTTTCGATGTTATGGATGGTGAAGATTATTTGCCATACGAAGTTTATAAAATATTACTTGATGAATATTCTGTTGATTACATAGCCGCGTTATGCAAAATAACAAATCCAACGTATGAACGACTGATTGGTCTTTTAGAAAAAAACACTTTTTTAATCGAAGATGGAAAAGGAACGGGAGAGGGTATTGTTATAAAAAATTATGATTACAAAAATAAATTTGGACGTACAATATGGGCTAAAATTGTTAAAAATGAATTTAAAGCAAAACATCAAAATTGCAACTTATCTGAAACGAAAGAGTGTAAATTGATTGAAGAAGAAATTGTAAAAAAATATATTACTTTGTCTTTGATAGAAAAAGAACACTATAAAATTGCAGTCGAGAAATGGTCTTCAAAAAATATACCACAACTATTAAATACTGTATATTATTGCTTGATAAAAGAAGAGTGTTGGAACTTTGTAAAAGAAAATAAAAATCCAATTATAGATTTTAAAAGATTATATTTTTTTACCACAAAAAAAATAAAAGAATTAATGCCTGAAATATTTTAATATATTGACAAATGTCAACCAAAACAATGATAAATGTCATCGAAATAAATAACATATTGATGAAATAATGATTAATTTTGATAAAAATATAAACAACTTAAACCTATAACAATGTTAATAAACGATCACTTTCAAAATTTTAAGGTATATCAAATACCGAAAGCACAATTAATAATTGCGGATATTCCGTATAATTTAGGAAATAATGCCTTTGCATCAAATCCTTCATGGTATGAGGGAGGAGATAATAAAAATGGTGAAAGTAAATTAGCTAATACAGAGTTTTTTGATACTGATAAAGATTTCAGACCTTCCGAATTTATGCACTTTTGCTCTACAATGTTAAGGCCCGAACCAAAAGACTCGAAAGAACCACGAAAAGAAGGAGAAAAGAAAAGAAAAAGCGGAGCACCTTGTATGATTGTATTCTGTGAATTTGAACAGCAATTTAGTTTAATTGAACTCGGTAAAAGATACGGTTTGAATAAATATATAAACTTAGTATTTAGGAAAAACTTTTCCGCTCAGGTATTAAAAGCGAATATGAAAGTAGTGGGGAACTGTGAATATGCTTTAATTTTATATCGTGATAAATTGCCAAAATTCAACAATAAAGGTAAAATGATATTTAATTGCATGGATTGGGTAAAAGATAATGATTCAGAAAAAATACATCCAACACAAAAACCAATTAAAGTTTTAGAAAGACTAATAGAAATATTTACAGACCCCGGAGATATTATAATTGATCCTGTTGCTGGTAGTGGAAGTACTTTGATTGCGGCTGATAATTTAGGTCGGAAATCGTTTGGATTTGAAATTAAAAAAGATTTTTTTAAAGCGGCTACTAAAAACATTGAAGAAAGCAAATTGAAAAATAAAGAGATTAAAGAGTTTGGATTTGCGAAAGCAGAATTAACAAAAATACAACCAATATTATTTTAAAATAATATGAGAATAACATACCTACACATCGGAGATACTGTTACAAAAACAGATACCGGAAATAAACAATACAAAGTTATTGACACTAATCAGAGAACAAGTATTCTAACATTACAATTAAACGGAAACGAACCGTTTAAAGCAAACAAAATTCATTGTACAAAAGTAATTACGATTAACGAAACTCAGCAAAAGATATTTGATGCCGTATGTACCGTTTACGAATTAAAAAATGAGCAATTATTATCTAAACGAAGGATGAAACCTATTCCTGATGCTAAAAAAGCTGCATGGTTGCTAATGCGTGAAAAAGATACTGTTTGTGAAATATCGGATATATTCGACAACGGACATTCAAACATTTCAATCGCTGTTGATACTGCAAAATTATGGCTTAAATCTGACAAGCGATTTAAAGACAAATTTGAGAGAGTTTTGTATGAGTTAACTAAATGTACTAGATTATCAAAATAATTCATTAGAAGTTATTAAAATAAGAATTAAACATATTTAAACTATATAGATATGAAAATAGAATTAAGACATAAAATATTAAATGATGAATATACGGAGTATTTATATAATACTTATGATATTCAAAATAAAAATGAATCTAATGTAATTATAGAAAATAATTTAATTATTGATGATTTTAATTGGAATATTGGAGTTATTTATGGAGGAAGTGGTTCAGGTAAAACAACATTATTAAAACAATTTGGAAATTTAAATAAATCAAATTTTGATGAAAATAAAAGTTTAATATCAAATTTTGACTGGTTAACTCCAGAAAAAGCAAGTGAATTATTATCGTCTATTGGATTAAGTTCTGTTCCTGTTTGGTTGAGACCTTATAATTTATTAAGTAATGGTGAGCAATATAGAGCAAATTTAGCTTATTGCGTAAGTAAAGCAAAAGATAATGAAGTTATTTTAATTGACGAATATACAAGCGTAGTAGATAGAGATGTTGCAAAAGCAATGAGTTTTGCATTACAAAAGTATATTAGAAGAGAAAATAAAAAAATAATATTAGGAAGTTGTCATTTTGATATTATGGAATGGTTAAATCCTGACTGGATATACAGTCCAAATAAGAGGCGGATTGAGAAATCTGACTTACTTCGGCTCGAAAAACCAAAAATTAAGCTGGAAATATTTCGATGTAGATATGAAACTTGGAATTTATTCAAACAACATCATTATTTAACTCATAGTTTAAACCCAGCAAGTTTGTGTTATGTTATTTTATGGAATGATAAACCAGTTTCATTTATTGCAGTTCTTCCTTTTCCTGGAGTTGGCGATGCAAAAACAAGACGAATAAGCAGAATTGTTATTTTGCCTGATTTTCAAGGATTAGGAATTGGTAAGTTTTTGATAGATTATATTTCATCTTTATATTGGAAGATTGATTGTCAGATGTATATAAGAACTATAAATCCTGCTCTTGGAATATCATTAACTAAAGATAAAAATAATTGGGAACCTACATTATCAAACTTAAAAGCAAATTTTGCAGCAGATACTAGTGGTAGAAAATTATTGAACAGAGCAAGTTATTCATTTAAGTATATTGGCAAAAAATCAGTTGATTCTGAAAACATATTGATTTTTAACTCAGATGCTTATATTGATGTAGCACAAAATCAAATTAGTTTATTTTAAAAACGATTTAAACAACAAACTTAAATAAATAGAAATATGACAGCAATTGAAAAGGCAAAAGAACTGATAAATAAATTTTACAGAAGCAATATTGTAATAGAAGGGAAATATTCTAATTATAATGGACTTTTATATAAGGATGCAAAACAGTGTGCTATTATTGTAGTTGATGAAATCTTATTAATAAAACCTTTAAATAAATGGGATTTAGTTTTTTGGCAAGAAGTTAGAAATGAATTAAATAAATTATAACTATGACCGAACGAGATTTACATCCAATAATTAAATCGAATGAAAAGGTAATTCATTTTTTAAAATGTAATAAAGATGATAAAATCCACATTAAAACGCTTTGTGGCAGGACTTCTGATTCTGATATTAACGGTAAGCTGTATTCAGAACAACAGATAAAAATATCTGAAACAGACCGTTATACGAATAATAAAGAAATTGTTAATTGTACACCTTGTAGGAGGTTATTAAAATTGAAAATATGAAACATTTAGAATCTCAGCTTCAAATTAACTGTGTAAAATATTTCAGGTTACAATATCCAACAGTTTTAATTTTTGCAATTCCAAACGGAGGTAGCAGAAATATTATAACTGCTTCGATACTCAAGAGAGAGGGAGTTATTTCAGGAATTCCGGATTTATTTATTGCCCATGGTACAATATTTTGTAATGGCCTGTTTATAGAAATGAAGCAAGGCAAAGGTAAATTAACAGATAACCAAACCGAAGTTATTAAAAAACTACGTGAAAATAATTATAAAGTTGAAGTATGTTATAGTTTTGATGAGTTCAAAATAATAGTTGATGAATATTTAAATCATTGACAAATGTCATTCTTTTATTGACATATATCATTTAAATTTTAACGATATTGTATTTATAAATATTAAATTTGCAGAAATAATTAAACCTAAACACATGAAAACATCAACAGAATATAAAAATAAAATTGCAATGAATAATAATTTTGATTCATTTCAAAAAGCAATACGATATATGTTTAATCGTAAATTATTACACTCGGAGGAAGATTTTATTAATCAGCTTTTTGACGAA
>Ga0209125_1001982_pt1 | contig 17126 bp, 12 predicted proteins | sample BarGraIncub1131A_FD_184503 | JGI IMG/M metagenome (GOLD analysis project Ga0209125, IMG submission 184503) | Arctic peat soil microbial communities from Barrow, Alaska - Barrow Graham LP Incubations 11-31A (SPAdes) (version 2) | ecosystem: Environmental > Terrestrial > Soil > Wetlands > Peat...
GCAACCGCGTTTGATTTCAAAATCCAGTTGCCCTGCGGACCATCCAGAATAACCCAGGACGATTCGAGTCGTGGACTCAGAAAAAAGGTCAAGTATAGGGACTGGTTCTTCTTCTGCAAGGGTACGTAACCAGATCCCAGGTACAATTTCCTTGGTATTGGCAAGATGAGGATGGGCGAATTCGAGGACTTGCACCTGGTCTTCCTGAACAGGCCCACCAAAGAAGAAGCGGAAAGGCTTCCGTTCCTTGGAGTGAAATCCCGAAAAAACCTCGTCCAAGGGGATCTGAGCGGAGTGGTTGATGGCAAAGCCATAGGAGTTCAAATCGCTGTGGTCGGCAAGAAAAATGACCTTATCCTGAAACCAGGAACCGTCCATAAGGGGCGTTGCCAACAAAAAACAGCCTGAAGTAGGGCTAATCATTCTCAAAATATAGAATGGATGCCCCGAATTCCGCAGAGAATAAAGGGAAACAAAGGCCAGACGACGAAATTCCTCGACGAATGGATACACTTCTCTGTCAGTTAGGATATTTTGGATTTTCAGCCATGATTTTGATGAAAAAATGCTTGCATCCCAAATTGGATTAGTCTAGTTTGGAATATAACGGTGTTTTTAACGAGGTACTTCATGAACCGCTACGATCTTGTGCTGCTTGGCTTCATCAAAGAGAAGGACAGTAGTGGCTATGATATCATTACGATGATCAGAAAGCGAGAATTGGATCGCTGGGCGAAGATCAGTACCTCAACAATCTATAACCGTTTGACCCGGTTAGAAAAGAACGCCTATATTGTTGGTCGTTCCGAACGCGATGGCAACCGCCCTGAACGCACTACTTACACGATTACCGATAAGGGCCGTGAGTTGCTCAAGAAGGAAGTGGTCAAACACTTGATCGGATTTAACGATGACCCTCGTACGCTGGGTTACGCATTTCTTTATGGAACCGATCCCATCGAAGTCGCGCGAACTTTGGAAATGCACGCCAAGAAGCTCGAACGCGAAATTGAAGCCATCGACCAGATGATTAAGGACGAACCCCGTCCTACCTTGTATGAGGGTGGCCCATTCCTGAATTGCATGTCACGCGACCATATGGCAGTCGAGCTCAAGTACACGCGCGAAGCCGTCAAGATTTTCCGCGATCCTGCCAAGAGCAAGAAGCTCGATGGCTACTTCTACTTGAATTTCGGTAATCGGGAATTCCAGAGATAAGCATAAGTGGAAAGAGTAAAGGCATGAAGGCAAAGACGCGAAAAGTTGCGCTAGTGGAAAGTTGCTACAGGCTGTTCATTTAAAGAGATGAGCCGAATCAACTTTCCACTGTATAATCTTCTACGCAACACTATTTTCACTTTCCCCTAGTCCCACTTTCCACTTTAGAACTTTCGCTCTTTACACTTTTTTCAACCTACAATCTCAACGGAGACAAAATGTCCAAATACGGTTATTTCGATGATGCCAATAAAGAATATGTCGTCACCAATCCGGCGACCCCGATCAAGTGGTGCAACTATGTAGGCACCCTGAGTTTCGGTGGTATTGTTGACACGACTGGTGGTTCGTTGATTTGCAAGGGCGACCCTGCACTGAATCGCATTACCAAGTACTTGGCATGGACCCCGAACTCCGATTTCAAGGGTTCGACCATGTACATCCGCATCAAGGGTGCAGATGGCAAGTTCACCGTATTCTCTCCATTTGTGACTCCAACACTCACTAAGCTTGACAAATGGGAATGCCGGGTCGGTTTGTCCTATAGCCGCTGGAATGTGGAGCATGCCGGTCTGAAAATTCAGATCACTATTTTTGTTCCGACAGGTTCGAGCACGCTTCTGCAAGATATTCAGGTCACCAACGTGTCCTCTTCCGCGCAGACAGTCGACGTGATCCCTGTCTACGAGTTCTCGCATTTTGATGCATTGAAGCACCTCACCAACGCCGATTGGGTTCCTCAGACCATGACCCTCAAAGCTCATCACGAGTCCACAGGTCATTTGGTTCTTGAACAGTACGCATTTATGAAACGCGATTTTTGCGTCAATTATGTGACTGCGGACAAGCCTGTTGTTGCTTTCGAGGGTGATCGTCGGATTTTTCTGGGTAATAACGAGATGGGATCTTTTGCGATGCCTCTCTCACTGCAAAACGAGAAACTCTCCAACAGTGAATGCGTCCGTGGCGACAATATCGCTGCATTGCAGATTTCCGCTGGCACTCTTAAGGCTGGTGAGACATTCCGTACCTGTACCCAGCTCGGTCAGGAACATGACATTGGCGCTGCTCAGCCTGCGATCGCAAAATATCGTATTATGAAGAACGTGGATGCCGCGTTTGCCGAAGTTGCCTCCTTCTGGGAAAACTATCTCCAGGCAATCCAGGTTAAGACTCCAGATGCATCCTTCAATTCGATGATCAATGTCCATAATCCACGTCAGTGCCATACCACCAAGAACTGGTCGCGCTACCTGTCCTTGTATCAATTGGGCTTTGGTTCCGACCGTGGCATTGGTTTCCGTGACTCTTCGCAGGATTTGCTGGGTGTAATGAGCCATATGCCTGAAGAGGCGCGCATTCTTGCTGAGAACCTCCTCTCGGTGCAGAAGTGCAATGGCTCTGCAATGCATCAGTATTTCCCTTCTACCATGGAAGCGAACGAAGGTGATGCGCGCGAAAAAGAAGACCGTCCTAAGTTCTATGGTGATGACCATTTGTGGATCGTGCTCACTGTGGCAAATTACCTCAAGGAAACGGGGAACATTTCGTTCCTGGACAAGTCAATCGCCTTCTACGATAAAGACAAGCAGACAGGTAAAGCCAAGGAATCAGGTTCGGTATGGGAGCATCTGTGCCGTAGCTTGCGCTTCACATGGAACAATCGTGGCCAGCATGGTTTGCCGCTCCTCGGCTTTGCTGACTGGAACGATACCGTGAACTTGCCTACAGGTGCAGAATCCCTTTTCAACGCAAACCTTTTTGGCAAGGCTCTCAAAGAAGCCATCGACATTGCGAATTCCACAGGCAAGTCTGCTGAGTCCAACGAGTTTGAGAAGTACTACGAGGACATGAAGAAAATCGTAAACGATACTTCATGGGATGGTGAATGGTGGAAGCGTTGGTTTGACCATGAGGGCAACCCAATCGGCTCCAAGGAAAATACCTATGGTAAACTCTACACCAATGGTCAGTCCTGGCCTGTTCTTTCTGGATTTGCCGAGGGCGAACGTGCTGTGATGGCTTTGGATTCAGTGAATAAGCATATGAATACCCGCAATGGTATCAAGCTTTCCTGGCCTGGTTACAACGGTTTTGATCCTATGCTTGGTGGTGTTTCTACTTATCCGCCTGGAGCAAAGGAAAATGGAGGAATCTTCCTTCATGCCAATCCTTGGGTGATGATCGCGGAAACTATTCTTGGCCGTGGCGACTTGGCATTCCAGTATTACAACCAAATTAACCCCGCAGCGAAAAACGAGATCCTCGATGAGTTCGAGTCTGAGCCTTATTGCTATCCTCAGAATATTCTGGGTGATGAGCATAAGCAGTTCGGTATGGGACGCAATGCTTGGCTTTCGGGAACCTCAAGCTGGACCTACCAGGCAGCTACACAGCACATTTGCGGTGTGCGCGCTTCGTTCCAAGGGCTTGTGGTTGATCCTTGTATTCCCAAGGCTTGGGAAGGTTTCGAAATGACACGCGTCTGGCGTGGTGCGACCTATAAGATCACTGTAAAGAACCCCAACCACATTTCCAAGGGCGTAAAGTCCATGGTTGTGGACGGCAAGGCAGTAGAAGGTCACGTGGCTCCGGTGTTTACATCGGGTACACACACCGTCGAAGTTCTGATGGGCTAATGTTTCGCGACTGCGCGGGCGCATGATTTCCTCATGGAGCCCGTTGCCCGAAGCTCGGCGCGGTCACTTCCCATTCGTCAGTCTGCATCCCGCTCGCTCGCTCGCTCGCTCGCGAAACGGCTGTGCGACAGTGCCAAAAGCATAAAACGTCCCAGAGTTATCTCTGAGGCGTTTTTTTTGGGAATTACCCAGTTAACTCCACCCAAAATTTTAATCGCATTTTTCCCGGGAATTGCGAGTTTGCCCACCTCCCAATAACGTCTGCCTGCTTTCATTGTTTGTGCACTGTCGGGTACACCTTGTTCTGCTGCAGCCCCATATATCTTGGAGGTGGAGTCAAACGAGTAATTCCCTTTTTTTGTCTTAGGTTGCCTCGAAAAGACGACTCGGAATCATAAAACGGTTGTGGCTGATGTGATCTTGCTCACAGCTCCCTAAAGCGATGCCTTCAACGACACCAGGTAATCAGCTGATTATATTACATTGTGTAAATGGAGGTTTTTGTGAGACAAAACCCAATGCTAATTTGTTTGTTGAGTTTGTTACTCACCTTTGTTGGCGCGAATGCCGCGGATGGTGACAATAGCTCGACCCAGCCCCATAAGCGTACCCCTACGATAGCGGTGCTGCCCTTTTCTGATGCCAACCCAGGTTCTGCGTTGCAGGGGCTTGGGCATGTGGTTTCGGCCATGATGGGCACGCATCTCCGTAATGAAACCAACTTCATAGTTCTGGAGCGTTCGAGTCTTTTGCGCGTACTGGACGAAAAACAGTACGAGGACATTGGACTCACCAAGGAGACCCGGGACAAACTGCGGCAGATGCTTGCGGTTGAAGTGCTTTTGACGGGTGAAGTTTCTTCCCTGGCTGGGCAGATCCAGATCGATTTGCGGCTCATTTCTGTTCTGACAGGTGAGGTCGTTGTCGCGGACTTTGCGACGGTTAACGGGTCAGACAATCTGCGGCCAGCTGTCTCCAAACTTGCAAAGGCGTTGGAGGACCGGTACTTGCGTCAGTGGATGGGGAACTTGACTGTTCTGGTACATCCGGTGGAAGGCGAAGTTTATCTTGACGGTCAATTTGTTGGTAAGGCATCGACAAATGTTCCTTTGAAGCTTCCCGGAATTCTGGAAGGGGATTACAAAATAAAGGTCCTCGCCGGAGGATATCAGCCACTCGAACAAGCGATTTCGATCCAAGCCCGTACAACTCGTGAGCTGCAATTGGGTTTGAAATCTTTGCCGGGTTCTTTGGAAATTTTTTCGGAACCTCTCGGCGCTACTGTGTGGCTGAATAGTCACGCAATGGGTGTTACTCCCCTTAAGCTGGATACCTTGGCGGAGGGTTCTTATCTGATTCAGATGGCGCTTGTGAATTTCAAAAACTGGAGCCAGAAGGTGATGATCAACTCAGGTCAAGCTTCCGAAGTCAAGGCTAAACTTGCTGTTGTACAAGGAAGCATGCTCGTGGAATCACAGCCAGCCGGGGCAAGTGTATATATTGCAGGTAATTTGGTGGGTAAGGCTCCATTGTTGCTTGAAAATGTCCCACCAGGTGTTTCAGTCGTTAGCTTACGCCTTGACGGATATACCTCGTGGTCGGGTGAAATCAATGTGCAGCCAGGGGAAAAAGTCAAGCTCTCCCAGCAATTGGATCGTCAATATGGCAAGCTCACAGTTGTTTCCGTGATGGATGATATTAAAGCCGAACTTCTGGATCGGGAGGGCAACATTATTCTAAAGCTGCTGGATCTTCCTACACATAAACTACCGGTTGATGAGGGCGAATATGTTTTGCGGGTAAGTAAAAATCAATATTTTACGCAAGATTACCCCGTTCGCATTGCTCCTGATGAAGAGTTCCGCATTGAAGTTGTGCTGAAGCGCAAGCCTGGAAAAATCTCCATTGCACAGGCAGCCCAAACTCCTGTAGATGTCTTCGTCGATGGCAATTACTTAGGCAAAGCTGGCGGTCTTGCGGTCGAATTGCCAGAAGGAAAGCATCGGGTATTTCTGCGCAACTATCATGGCGAAAAAAGCATGGTGGTGACGATTGTCGCGGATCAAACAGTGGAAATTCCTGCAAGTAGCCTGCAAGTGCAGAGAGGGTTGCCATGGTGGAGCGCTCTTGGTGCTTTGCTTCTTTCTGCCGCGATTTTGACGGCTGCAGAGGTGAATAAATGAAACGGATCTTGACTTTGATCTTCACGTGTGCCGCTCTGGTTTGGAGTGGTCAAACCCTTTATGGCCCATCTGGCTATACGTTTGTCCCGGATGGATTTGTTGACCATAATGAACGCTACGGCGGATACTTTGCTGGTGAGTATGTCGGCCTTGAGCGCATTCGTATGTACCCCAAGTTTGTCGGGTTCCATGTCACCTTGTTGTCGGATCGTCTCGACTTCTCGGTTGCAAGTACGTATTCCTTTGTGACCAAAGCCGATGGTTACCATCCCCAAAAAGTGGGTGATGGACTTTTGCCAATTTGCCCTGCCGTGAAATGGAGCATCGCTGATGTGAGCAAGAAATGGGTCCGTTGGGGATACGTGGCCGGTGCCATGGCTCCGTATGGTGCTTTTGGGGCTGCAACGGTTCGGGCAACGCTTCCCATTCTGCAACCAGAATTTACCATGTCCATTGCGACCACGTTTGTCTCTACGAGCTACGGAATGCTAGGTGGACGCTTGCGTCTCGCTGATTTGGATGGCAAGCCTCTACCCTTAAGTTTCGTAGGTGAGGGTGGCTGGGCTGGCTCCATGAGCGGAAAAATTGGTGAAACAAAGGAAGCCTTTGTTTCGTTCGGCACGGAAATTGACATGGGACGAAATCTTACTTGGTCTGTCCATTATCGTAAGGATCCTAGCATCTACAAGGATCCTGAAACGAATGCCATTTTGGCAGGGCAAAATCAAGGCGGCCGTTGGAACCTCAAACTGGATTACCATTTTGACGGAGTCAAGCAAGTGGCTAAGGAGACTCCATAATGTTTAAATTCATTCCGCTACTTTCATTGACTTTGCTGTTTGTTTCCGAAGCTTCGGCCATTAACCGTTTGGGAACCCAAATTGCAGCATCACGTTGGGATGAAGCATTGCCAGAAGCATCGCATCCTAGTTTTGCCGCCGATCTTGGCTCCCTGCAGGAAGGTCGCATTTCACTCGGTTTTATGCAAAGTGACCTTGGGCATCTGAGCTTGAGTCTTCCTGGCTTCCAAGTTATCAGTGCCAATACCCGTTGGGATGCACAGGATGATACCTTGGCCTATGAAATGGCTCCGAAGCAGAAAAAGTATTTCTTCGACTCAATCACCGGTGAGGCTGAAACGCGCTACCGTGGCTATTTTATGGTCGCGGGCGGGGTGAGTATGTCCACTCTGTTCCCACACAATCGCGACTGGGATCTCGGTCTAGGGCTCTCGACAGAGATGCAGCAGTTGTTCGACGAGAATGAGAAAACAGAGCTTTGGTATCGCCGTGATATTGGCGCGAGCATACAGATGCGTTGGAAAAGTTTGTCTGCCGCAGCGGCTTGGACTCAGAATGAATACCGCTATCGGGTGGGTTATGTAGAGCCCATGGATTGGCAGTTGGGCTTGTCGGTATTCCAAAAGCCGGAGCTGAACAAGGGCATCGGATTTCAGCTGTCAGGTGAAAAGAACTTTTACCAGTCCCTGAAAGTATTGGTGGGGCTGAACCAGCAGGTTATTGAATTACAGGACGAAGAGAATGTCTCTTACATACAAACCATTGAGCAGCAGCTGTTGATGGGATTCTCATTACGGTTTAGACCTTGGCGCGCAACGGTAGACCCCTTGTGGATAGACCGCTTTGTTTCCCCATTCGGGGATGTGCATACTTTGACGCGTTACCTGTATGACTGGGAAGTTTCGACGCAAATGGTCGTGAGCCTAAAGGGCAATGGGGTATCGCCAGTTCTGACCATTTCGCGCTGGTTCTAAATGGTCGGGTATTTCTCGTTGATAATCAGCGACTTGTAGCAATTGCGGTTTTCATTGAAATAACCGAGCAAAATGACTTCGGTGCACTTTCCGCGTAGGATGTTAATTACCACGCGCGATTGTCTGCTGACAATGAAGAGACCTCGTCCAGTAAGATCATCGATGCCGATGGGGAGAGGCTCCCCTTTGGCTGGGGTGTGGCGGCGTAGCTTCTGCAGAATGCGAAGCAGGGTAAGGCTTCCACCAGGGTCGATCACTGAAATTCCGTACTTTTCCTTGTCTTGCACCAACGTGATGCGGACTTCCTTATCCGGTGGAATCTCAATAATTGTAGGGATGTGCAATATATTGGCGTCGCGTTCTTCCGGGGTAATTTCCAAGACTCCGTACGCAAATGCATTGGTCAACAACTCACTCATTTGCCCATGGAAAAGGTGGCGGTATGGTGCGTGCAGGGATTGCAAAAAAAGTCCAAACGTTCGGTCCACAATTCCTGCGCGGTCGACTTTGCCCGTGAAGGTATGCTGTTGTGAAATGCCATCCCACTGTTCTGGGAAGAAGGGGCCAAAACCAAAAAAATCACTTCCGAGCAAGCGGTGGGTCAGGGCCCGGACAGTTGAGGCTTCGATGCTGTCGCTAAATAGAATGTTTCCGACTTCAAAACGGATCGCTAGATCTAAGTAATCGGCGACTGGTTCCGCAATCAGCACGAGCTGATGACCATGGGGGCGGTAAACACGGTTGACCATTTCCATCAATTCAAAGTCGGCTGCGGTCGAATTTTCACCGATTTCATGATAGAACAAACAACGACGCGTCCTCGTCAATTCCTCCATCAGAAGGGGAGATGGATTCACATGGATCTGGAAGCGGAAAGGAAATGCTTCTAGAGCAAGCAGACCTGCATACACACCGACAATGCGCTTCGCGATGTGCGCGGAGTGGCAATGTAATAGTAGTGCATGTTCGATAGGCATCCTCATTACAAATTATACCAGACTGGTGCCGAAAGGGCGAAATTTCCAAATTGGGTGCGACATTCTGCCCGAACATAGGCACATTGGGACTTTAGGCTGAATACTGTGCAGTAATTGGTTTGATTGGGATGCAGAATTTCCTGGACCTCGCACCGATCTTTGAGGTCACCCCAAAATAGGATGACTTCGGTCAGCACCCCGAAATCAGAGGTCGAATCGGCGGTGAGGACTAAATTGGGCATATTGAGCTGCATGTGCAGGGATGGTCCGTCGGTGATGTAGAGTTGCCCGCTTTGCTGGGCTGCCCGGAAGGATGCGTGCAACGTTGCAAGGACAAGTTGATCCTGTGCGGCATTATTGAGGACCGTGCGAACCTTCCCGAAAATGCGCGAACGACTGGAGAATAGAGAGAATAGCGGGGTTTTGACGCCACAGAAACGGTTCAGGTCGCCATGGGCATCGTTACCACCGATGGGCAGAAGATGTGCTCCTTGGAGGAGTTGGGAAATCCAGAACTTACGCCCAGCATGGAAGCCTGCGTCAAGGGAGCCATTCCAAAATTCGAGACCTGCAATGGGGTTTGGACCTTCGAGGAATAAATCTTCGGCGTGATATGGGCCGCGACGAAATACTTTACGCTCAAGCCAGCGGATGGGGTATTGCGGATGCGCGGCGAAGCAGGGAACTGTTTTGGCCTGGTCAAGCACCTCTCCGATGCTCAGGTCGGGACGATTGTGAAACCAGTTGCGTCCACTATCTCCGAGACCCGGGATGTATTCGGGGTGCCCTGCCACAAGCAGATGGACATTCTGACCCCGAGAATTACCGCAGGAGACCTCTTCGCCAGGGATCATTAGTGGATGGGCAGGGAGCGCAGCAACTTCGGCACAGGCAGCCTGCCAGCGGGTGAGGGGGTCGGCCGCAATGCGGTAATTGTCTTGACGAAAGGAAAAGTCGTAGGAATGGTCAGTTGTTTGTACGTAGTCAAGTCCAAGTGCTCTCGCTGCCGTCTGCAAAATATGCGCTGGAGCACCAAATTCAACGGGATCGCTGGAATGCCATGTATGGCAGTGGGTTTCGCCTGCCCACCATCCTTGAGGTTTCGGGTAGGGATGCTCAAGGACCTGCACCTGCAAGGGCATTGGCGCTAGCCCAGGGTAATTCCAATCGTGGATTAGCTTATGTGGCTTGCGGGGCAGCTTCTTTCCGACACGCTGGGCATCGATTACCGCGTGCACTGTCACCATACCTTTGCGTCCACTCAGAGGTACGTTCAGCCGGAAAAAATGAAATGGTTCCGTGAAGCGCTGCGCAAGGGGGAGCTTGATTTCCAGGGGAGGGAATCCCTCGGCAAGAATGCTAACTGTGATGGAGTGGATGAGGACCGCAAACAGGTCTGCGTCGCGCACCACCAGCCAGACAGGCCAATCTTGCCCTGGTTCAAGGCGTGAGGGCGCATCCAGGAATATTTCGGGCCAAGCTTCGTGCAGCGGTGACCAAGGTAGCTTGAATTTATAGTGAGTTTCGGCGTAACCCATGGCTAAAGGAAACTGCATACGCGATCCCTTTAGCGCTTATGAATTCCGAATGTTGCACGCAAGTTGAGCTGTATGCCGCCCAAGCCCCAAGCGGCATGATCAGGATTGGAGAGGCTGTCAGATGGGCTCACGACATTGGTCCAGGGGTGATTGGATTTAGCTTGAAGAGAGGCATACCCAAGATCACCATAGAGTCGCAGCTGCTTCCATTCCAAAATCTGATAGCCTAGACTCACGCTCCAGCCGTTGCCTTGGAATTGAGGTGAGTTGCGGATTTCACCAAGATTTGAATAAATTTCGGTACCCGAAAGCAACCACCACCACCGCACCGTCGCTGAGAATCGCTCAATGCCATCCAAAGTGATCAGTCGGGGCGAAATGCCGATGCGCCATTCCAGAAACATGGGCACTGCCTGCAAGGTATAGAAGAATTCATGCGGATTCGAATTATGGTCAACGATAATCGCAGCTTCACGGTCATAGATATAGCCTGCGCCCAGGGCAACATGATTATTTTGCGTGATCATGACATCTAAACCAGCAAAAAGAGGAAAGCAAAAATTGACCTTTTGCAAAGCTTGTTTTTTGACGAGCAGACTATCCTTGGCGGCGACTGCTTGGGATAGGTATTCCTGGAATAATGTGTCGAGCGCATATTCAAAGCGATTGCGGGATGCGAAGGCCAAAAAGGTAACACCGCTCTGCGCAAATATCCCCACCGAAATGGAGTCCAACTTGGGCTTTTCTGCCGTCACAATTGAGCTGTCGGGGGGCCGTGGTTTCAGACCTTCTGGACTCAGCGGCACAAGACTATCCCGCAAATTCCGGGTATTCACCGAAGCCTGTGGTACGACTTTGCCAGAATCGGCAGGAACTGAGGACAAATCAGCAGCGTAAACGGGAGAACTGGTGAATAAAAGTCCAATACACAAGAGGCCGACTAGGAGGCTTATGAGGTTTGCCTTGGATGATCTACCGCATTTTGGACAGTTGCCCTCGAAAATGCCGGAAGCGACACTGCGGTACATACGGCCATAAACATTGCAACACGAAAAGATCACCCCTTTCCACGGACGAGGGGCTGGGGCTGGTGGTGTCGTTTTTGACGGAATTTGAGGCACGTTCGACAATATAGCATTGTAGCCTCCACACATAGCTTACTGAGAACATTGCATGGCCTAATAGATTTCTATATAATGGGTCAAGAGATGATTACTGGAAGGTGGACTTGAGTGAGTTCTATTATCCCAAATACGGATGAGTTGCTTGGCCGCTTTTTGCTGTCGAGCCCTATTGTTTTATTCACATGTGAGGCCTGCGCGAGCTGGAACCCTGTATTTGTGAGCGCCAATATCCTTCCGCGCTGGGGGTATACTCCCGATGAGTTCCTGCAGACTGGATTTTGGCTGGAATGCGTCCATGTTGAGGATCGCACTCGTTTTGAAGAGGGATTCATAGCCGCTTTTCGAGGAAAATCTTTGGTACGGGATTACCGGATGCGACATGCTAGTGGAGCTTGGTGCTGGATCCGGGACCATTTGACTCCACGTTTCGAGGGCTCGCAGCTGATTGCGATTGACGGTGAATTGGAGAATCACACCGACCTTCGTCTGATGGAAGAGGAAACCCGCAACGCAGAAGAGCGTTTTGCCAAAACCTTCCAGATTGTTCCCGTTGGAATTGCCATTTCAGGTTTGCAGGATGGTGTGTTTCTTGATGTAAACCAACGTTTTGAAGATTTATTCGGATGGAAACGGGGCGAACTATTGCATCACTCCAGCTTGGAACTTGGGTTTTGGGAAAATACCGAGGAAAGGGCGAGAATGCTTGAGGATCTGGCGGAATACGGGTTTGTCCGTGATCGTGAGGTGTGGTTCCATCGGCATGACGGTTCGCGAATTCTGATTAATTTATGCACACAACAGATCCCGTTCGGCAGCGAACAATACATTCTGAGTGTTTTCACCGATATTACCGAACGCCATGAAATCGAAGAGCGCATCCAGGAAAAATCAGTGGAAATGGAACGGTTTGTCTACACCGTTTCACATGATCTGAAGAGTCCCCTGATTACGATCACTGGCTTCCTGGAAATTTTGACCGAGGATTTCAAAGAGCAGAATGAATCAAGTTTCCTCGAGAATATTGCTCGGGTTTCCCAGGCATCCAAACGCATGAAAATCATGCTCGAAAATCTTCTGGAATTGTCAAGAGTGGGTCGTAAAATGAACCCTCACGCAGCATTTTCCATGAACGGTATGGTCGAGGAAGTATTGGAGATGGTGTCTGGACAGATCAAGGACGTGAGTGCGAACGTCACGGTTGCGCCAGATCTTGGCTCTGTAACAGGAGACCGTGTGCTGTTGACTCAGGTTTTTGAAAATCTTGTGGTCAATGCGGTGAAATTCTCATCTGGCACCGAGCGTGTGCCTGAGCTGCACATTGGAGTGAGGAAACAAAAGAAAGAGCGGGTCTTTTTTGTACAGGATAACGGGGTGGGAATTGAAGCGAAATTTTTGCCTTCCATATTTGGACTCTTTGAAAAGTTGGATGCCCGCAGCAGTGGGACTGGGGTTGGCCTCGCAATAGCAAAACGCGCAGTCGAGCTGCATGGTGGTCGGATCTGGGCTGAATCTGCCGGAAAAAATATGGGAACCACGTTCTGCCTGGTGCTTCCTTAGCTTAAACCATATAGGGTGATGGCTGTCGCCCGCACTCGACCCGCCAAAGCGGTTCTCGTGCGCAACCGTTTTCCCCGGGAGCTCTTTGTGCATCATTCCATCTTAGAGTGTAATAGGGCGTACGAGTTGCAAAGCGTTTTCTATATTAGAAATGAGAGCTAGATCTGTTTGTACTGAATCTTCCAGGCAAATAGGCTGGCACTTGATCAAGGTGGATCGATTGAAACATCTTGATTGACTCCACTAGGGGGTGCTCCGGTTTTACTCAGGCCATCTAGGCGAAGCTGAAACCAAAGCACCATCAAATGGGGTCTTCGAAACGGGGGTGCTCCGGTTTCGACAGGATCGCTGAACCGCAAGTTGCATGCCGAGGGCAGGGTGGCCTCGTAAAAAAGCCTGAAAAACACAAGTGCAAACGAAGAATACGCACTCGCTGCCTAATCAATAACGGCAACGCTAGGCCCTGCTCCGAGTCCGTAGGAGTAGAAGCTTAGTTATAAAATCGGGATAGGAATCCATCACGTCTGGGGGTGGGATCCGAGATTCTCCAGACTGGCTAGCTATTGCGCCGACCTTTTTGGGCGTGGGAGTTAGTGAGAACTTAAATGCAAAGGAAAAGCATGTAGGAATGAGCGCTGATGAGGTTTTGGACACGGGTTCGACTCCCGTCACCTCCACTTGAGGTTTTCTTGTAACCTCTTATAATTCAAGGGCTTATCCCAATATCGTACCACTTTGGTGGGACGGTTTTGGGACAAAGCCCTTTTTTTGTTCCTAGACTGAACCCATGAGCTGTGAGCGATGTTCGTTGAGCGGCTAGACTGTGCGGGATACAGCCGAACCTACCATGAACATAGCATTTCCGGGCCAAATGTGCCAGAGGTGGAGGTCGTGGGTGTCATGAGGCAGTCGGGTTGACCGTAGCCGATTCGGCAGCGGGCAAGGTGAATACCTCATCTCGCATTCGTCCATTCACACGAATTGAACTAGATTGTGGTTGCGCAAGGGTAAATCCTGTCACCATTTCCAAATATGACGGGTACGGAGCTCTGAGCGCCTTCAGCGATGAGGGCGCTCATTTTGTTAGCCACGATCCAACTCAGGCGCGCTCGACGGTACGAAGTCTATGGCGACAGCTGTGAACTTGTGTACACCACATTCACGATTGCTCAGTTTCCATACCCAAGTATGGGGTGCTGTGGTGGGAATTGTCTCTAATGTAGTGTTCCTCACAAAAGGCCCACACGCAATATATCGCAGATATATCCGAAATAATGCTATTGTTTGGAAATATTGGGAGATTCAACATGTTTCTGAATAAATACAGGCTTTTAGCTGGATTCTTAGCCCTTGCCGTTTCGGCGTTGGCGGTTACGGGCGTGGTGCTCGATAATTTGGGTGCACCGCTTTCTGGCGTGAAGGTGGAATTGGTGACGGACGGAAGCACCGTCAACACCACCTCCGATGGCTCCTTTCTTCTGACGCCCGCTGCTACCACGGCAACGAATCCAGGGTTCGCGGCGATCCGCGTTACCCTTGAAAATGGAATCCTTCAGTTTACCTTGCCCCAAAGCGTCAAGGGTTCCATGCTCACAATGGATATTCTAGGGAATCAAATCAATTCCGTCCCGTCCAAACAGTTTCCAGCAGGCGTCAACCAGTATAACCCGTTGGGAAACGACCATGCTAATCCAGGAATCTATCTGGTCTCGTTTCAGTTTGGTAGCCAAAAGGGTGTGCTCAAACTTGCCGTGACCAATGTGCCCAACAACGTTGGCAAAACGAATACAGTGACCAGTGTCTTGCGCCGAACTGCCGTGGGTGCCTTGGATTCGGTGAAGTTCTCGAAACAGGGGTATACTACTAAATCACTCGCCATCAACGCATACGCTGATAACCTCGGGGCTGTGCTCATGTATGGTATTATGTCATCCAACTCCACGAGCGCCTCATCTTCCGTGACCGCTTCGTCATCATCTGTGCAACCGGCTTCCTCGTCGAGCTCGCTGACTCCCGTTTCGTCAAGTATTGCCGTTTCATCCAGTGTCACCGGCTACTCATCCGTAACCGCAACTTCGTCCACTGTAACGACATCCTCATCGTCGGTAGTACCATCGTCGTCCAGCGCAATCCCATCAAGTTCATCGACCACAGTTTCGTCAAGTATCGCCGTCTCATCATCCAGTGTAACAGTCTCATCTTCCATGGCTACATCCTCGTCCTCCGTATCGTACTTAAATCCCGCAATTTCCTATGGCGTCTTCACAGATTCCCGTGATGGACAGGAATACAAGACAACTGTGATCGGCACACAGACCTGGATGGCACAGAACTTGAACTACAGTGGCGACAACGGATCTGGCATTCGCACGTACACCACGGGCTGGTGCTACGGGGTGGGTGTATCAGATACGACCCAGCATCAGGAATACGCCACCTGCGACGGCGGTTACGGACGTTTGTACCACTGGGCGGATGCCATGGATATTTCGAGTAGTTATTTGACCACGACCGCGAGGGGTGTGGCCACAAACCGCACGACCGGTGTTAAGGTCTCCTCCACAACCAACAACCGTGGGCTTTGCCCTGTGGGCTGGCATGTGCCGAGTACAGATGCATGGGATTCCCTGGCAGCATTCATCCGAATAGACAAGGGTGTTACAAGCAACAACGAAGGCAAATACCTCAAGGCCGTAATCAGTCCTGATCCAATTAGTTGGAATAGCGCCACGTACAACGCACAGGATCCATATGGTTTCTCGGCCGTTCCGGCGGGCTACCGTGACTACACCTACAACTATGTCAGCTGGTTCAGTCGCGGCAGCAGCGCAAACTTCTGGTCTACCAGCGAGTATGCATCGTACGCCTTCGGCCGTTACTTGGACAATAACTACGCGCATCTCAATTCGAACCTCGCCAAGACAAATGGTTTTTCGCTTCGGTGTACCAGGGACTGATTGTGACCAGACGAGCGAAGCGAGGATGGGCTAAATCAGTCCTTGCAACGTTCATGCTATGACGATGATGATGGTAGGCCCATCAGAGAAGATCCACCCTGCGGTGCACTCTGGCTGCCAACTATACAGAACATTACATTCACTTCGTGATCAGCTCTGCCATCAGCCATTCATCTGGACATGGACTTGCGAGTTCCTTGATCCGTTTTTCATCCAACTCGGGGGATAACCATTCGGGTACCGAGTCGATGGATAGCACTACGGGCATTCTGAGCTTGCTGTTGTGGATTACGGCCATCATTGGGTTCGCCGCACAGGTCAGGATGGAAAAGGTGTTTACGGGCGTTCCTGTGTGCGGTGAGCACCAACGTTCCCAAATACCTGCCAACGAAAGGAGCTGTTCGCCATTGGCCATGATGCGGTATGGAATCTTTTCCTTGCCCTCGTGTCGCCATTCGTAGAATTCATCCACAGGTACCACGCAACGGCGATGGCGGATTGCATCACGAAACGAGGGTTTGTCGAATACAGTTTCGGCTCGGGCGTTCAGCGTATGGTTTCGGATGTCGAGCGCATCGTCGCGGGTCTTCACCCACGCAGGGATTAAGCCCCAACGCATGAGGCTCAGTTCGCCGTCGGTCACCACGGCTAGCTCAGGATGGTCGAATCCATTCATTCGCTCTTGCACCGCGCGAAGGGCGTCATCGATATCCTGATGGATACCGTAGCGTTCTGCGAGTTTGCTTGCCTTGGCTGTGGCCTTGACGCTGAAGCACATGATCTACCTCATTGGTATTATACCCAATATGAGCGACGATGTTGCTGCGAATGTGTGGGGGAGTAAATAGGTGGTAGATACAACCCACAAACACGGAGTCATTAAATGCTGTCTTTCCTCTTGGTACTGATCATGACTGTTATGGCAGGCGTGGAACTACGACGTGACACTCGACGAGTGACATACATGAATGAATGCCTAATAAAACTGGTGGAACTAGCCAAACGAGACCAGGTGTTTCAGCTCGAAATTATTGAGTTTTACGAAAAGATGGCTAGAGACCTGACTGAGCCATCAGTTCGTGGACGGTCATGCGCATTACCGTTGCGATCTTGCGGAGGAACAGAAGAGATACATTGACTTCGCCAAGCTCCAAGCGGG
>Ga0209125_1001983_pt1 | contig 17120 bp, 8 predicted proteins | sample BarGraIncub1131A_FD_184503 | JGI IMG/M metagenome (GOLD analysis project Ga0209125, IMG submission 184503) | Arctic peat soil microbial communities from Barrow, Alaska - Barrow Graham LP Incubations 11-31A (SPAdes) (version 2) | ecosystem: Environmental > Terrestrial > Soil > Wetlands > Peat...
TTGGGCAAACGCAAAATGGTTGCTGTCCTTTATTTAAACAACTCATGGGAATGGTCTGGTGGATATTCCCTGTATCTTCAATGGGCCGGTTATGGTAAAGCAGCTGTTCCTTCAATTGACGGATGGAATGCATACATGGCTTATGTAAAACAATATCAGCAGTCCGACTCGGCAAAGGCTCTGTTTCGGAATCATGTGAACTATATCATTACCCGCACAAACCGCTATACAGGAAAGAAGTATGTGGATGATCCTGCAATCATGTCGTGGCAGGTTGGCAATGAACCACGTGCTTTCTCTAATGAAAACAAAGCACCTTTTGCACGCTGGATTGCCGATGTGGCTGCTCAAATCAAGAGTCTGGACAAGAACCACATGGTATCTACCGGTAGTGAAGGGTTACATGGCTGCGAAGAAGATCTGCAACTCTTCGAACAGATTCATGCTGTGAAAGATGTTGATTATATAAATATTCATGTATGGCCTTACAATTGGGGATGGGTTGGAAAAAATAACATCGTAGAAAAGCTGGCGCTTGCCAAGGAGAACACGAAAGCATACGTGGAACAACATATGGCTATTGCACGTAAATATCAGAAACCACTCGTGATGGAAGAGTTCGGTTTTCCAAGAGATGGTTTCCAGTTTGGCAAAGAGAGTACGACGGTTTCCCGTGACTCCTATTATCAATATGCATTTGAACTGATTATTGCCGATAAGAAAGCGAACGGCTTGTTTGCAGGATGTAACTTTTGGGGGTGGGGTGGGTTCGCCAATCCGTCAACAGAACATGCCTTTTGGCAAAAAGGAGACGATTACAGCGGTGATCCGGCTCAGGAAGAGCAAGGCTTAAACTCTGTCTTTGCAACTGACAAGACGGTACAAGTAATAAAAGAATCTATACTGAAACTTAATGGGGTCGGAACCTCTGTCGCCAACAAGGCGACAGGAGCTGTTACTCTAACCAAAGAGACACAACAATTGCTGAAGAACTTGCGGAAAATGCATACCACGGGATTTATGTTTGGTCATCAGGATGACACAGCTTATGGCATCGGATGGGATGGAGACAAAAACCGCTCCGATGTGAAGAGTGTATGTGGCGATTATCCAGCTGTGTGTGGCTGGGACCTGGGACACATCGAACTGGGAGATGAGAAGAACCTGGACAACGTCCCTTTCGATCGAATACGGCAGGATATAATCGCACAATATAATCGTGGTGGGCTTAACACGGTCACCTGGCATCTGAATAACCCGCTGACCGGCGGGGATGCATGGGATGTCAAGGACAAGGGCGTGGTAACATCTATTCTTCCGGGAGGAGAGAAACATGAATTGTATCTGAGCTGGCTCGATAAGGTTGCTCTCTTCTTCAATTCACTCACGACAGCCGATGGGACAAAAGTTCCCGTGCTTTTCCGCCCATTTCATGAACATACCGGAAGCTGGTTCTGGTGGGGCCGCAATCTTTGCACGACTGAGCAGTACAAAGAGTTATGGATCATGACTCATGAGTATCTCAGCTCAAAGGGCGTTGATAATTTACTGTATGCCTATGCTCCGGGAACCGAAACAAAAGAGATCTATATCGAACGCTATCCGGGTGATGAGTATGTGGACCTGATTGGCTTCGACAACTATCCAAGTGACGGGAGCGAACGAAGCACAGAGAATTTTAAAAAGCAGATGACGTCCGTGCTGACCTATCTGACAGAACTTGGCAAAGAGCATGACAAACCGATTGCTGTTACTGAAACCGGATTGGTCACAATACCTGCTGAGCGTTGGTGGACAGAAGTGCTCTTTCCTTTGATGGATCGTTTTCCTGTGACCTATGTACTGGTATGGCGCAATGCATTCAACCGTGCAGACCATTTCTATGCACCATATCCGGGTCAGGTTTCGGCAAAAAACTTCGTAGAATTCTATAAGATGCCGAAGACGTTGTTTTGCAAAGATGTAACTAATTTGTACAAATAAGAACTTAAAGATTGACTGAATAAACCATAGGAATGTATGAATCAGTTTAAGATTAAAATCTCAAAGATATTGTCACAACATGAAGTGTTGTTGGCACGGAATAATGAACCCGAAGAAGAGGTCAATGGCCTATTTACCCGTTATAAGCAACCGGTATTAACAGCTGCTCATACTCCTCTGTTCTGGAGATATGATATGGACGAAAAGACGAATCCGTACTTCATGGAACGGATTGGGATGAATGGAGTCTTTAATGCAGGAGCTATCAAATGGAATGGGAAGTATATACTTGTGGCCCGCGTGGAGGGAACAGATCGTAAGTCTTTCTTTGCTGTGGCTGAGAGTCCGAATGGTATCGATCAGTTCCGTTTTCGGGATTATCCGATTACCATGCCCGACACGGAAGACCCCTCTACCAATATCTATGATATGCGCCTTACTGCTCACGAAGATGGATGGATCTATGGAATCTTCTGTGCGGAACGTCGCGATCCGAAAGCTCCGGTGGGTGATCTCTCATCGGCAACAGCTACTGCCGGTATCGCACGGACGAAAGATTTGAATCAATGGGAACGGTTACCTGACTTGCAGACAAAGAGCCAACAACGGAATGTGGTGCTTCATCCTGAGTTTGTGAATGGGAAGTATGCACTGTATACCCGTCCGCAGGATGGATTTATTGATGCAGGAAGTGGTGGAGGAATAGGTTGGGCACTTCTTGATGACATAACTCATGCCGTAGTGAAAGAGGAGAAGATCATTGATTATCGGTACTATCACACAATAAAAGAGGTGAAAAACGGTGAAGGGCCTCATCCGATTAAGACTTCAAAAGGGTGGCTTCATATGGCTCACGGTGTACGGGGATGCGCTGCCGGACTGCGTTATGTACTCTATCTGTATATGACTTCACTGGAAGATCCTTCTGAACTGATTGCTTCACCGGGGGGGTATTTTATGGCTCCAGAGGGGGAAGAAAGAGTTGGCGATGTGTCTAACGTTCTTTTCTGCAACGGTTGGATTGCCGAAGAAGATGGAAAAGTGTTCATTTATTACGCATCTTCCGATACGCGAATGCACGTTGCCACTTCTACTGTGGACAAACTGGTCGATTATTGTTTGAACACACCGGCAGATGGTCTTACGACCTCCGCTTCGGTGGAGACTTTAAAGAAACAGATTGCGAAGAATCTCACGATTCTGAGAAATAAGTAGTTGAATGAATCTTTGATTCTTTCATTGATGTACTGCCCCAAACATATTAATCAGATTGAATAGCATGATAAAACTGAGTGAAAAGATAGGCTACGGTTTCGGAGATATGGCCTCTTCGATGTTCTGGAAGATTTTTAGCATGTACCTTCTTTTCTTTTATACGGATGTGTATGGTTTGGATCCTGCGGCAGTAGGGACCATGTTTCTGATTACCCGTATATGGGATTCTTTCCTGGATCCTGTTATTGGGGTAATTGCCGACCGGACAGAGACGCGCTGGGGTAAGTTTCGTCCCTATCTGTTTTTTGTGGCTGTCCCGTTCGGACTAGCCGGGGTATTCACCTTCTTCACTCCTGATTTTGATCCTCAATGGAAGTTGGTTTATGCATATATAACTTACACCATGATGATGATGGTGTATTCGGCGATCAATGTGCCGTATGCATCTTTACTGGGTGTGATGACGCCTGATCCCAAAGAACGCACGACGCTCTCTTCTTACCGTATGTTTTTTGCCTATGTGGGAAGTTTCATCGCAGTGCTGCTCATTCAGCCCTTAGTGGAGTTCTTCTCAAAAACAGGAGATACAGTGAATCCTCAACAGGGTTGGTTTTACGGTGTTGCTGTAATTGCAGTAATGTGTGTCATACTCTTTTTGGGATGCTTTGGATGGACCAGAGAACGGATAAAACCAATGAAGAAGCAAGAGAAAGGTTCGTTAAGAAAAGACCTGATCGATCTGTGGCACAATCATCCCTGGTGGATATTGCTTGGTGCAAGCATTAGTACGCTGGTCTTTAACTCAATCCGTGACGGAGCGGCAATCTACTATTTCAAATATTATATTCTGGAAGATAATTCGCTTCAGATAGCTTCCATTGGGGTAACGGTGACGTGGACATCTCTCTATCTGGCGTTGGGTCAGATAGCAAATATGGTAGGTGTCGTACTTGCAGCTCCTGTGTCCAACCGCATTGGGAAGAAATATACATTCATGACAGCCATGTCCCTTGCGACGATATTAAGTATCTTCTTTTTTTGGCTCACACCCGGACAAGTGGTTCTGATTTTTGTATTCCAGACTATGATTAGTGCCTGCGCCGGAATTATTTTCCCCCTTCTGTGGTCTATGTATGCCGATATTGCTGATTACTCCGAACTGAAATGTGGTCGCCGTGCCACCGGACTGATTTTCAGTTCGTCCTCCATGTCACAAAAACTAGGATGGACGCTAGGTGGTGCAGTGACAGGCTGGCTGCTGGCATACTTCGGATTTAAGGCTAACATAATCCAATCGGACACGGCCATAACCGGTATCAAAATGATGCTAAGCTTCTTGCCTGCAATTGGTACCGTGTTCTCTATACTCTTTATCGCATTCTATCCGCTGGGTGAAGAGAAGGTGAAGAAAATAACAGAAGAACTGAAGAGCCATCGTAAAAACTCAAAGGAAGAATGAATAATAGGAAGGATTGGAAGATAGAAGTACAGCAGGTACTTCAGGAAAATATTCTGACTTATTGGCAAGAGAAAATGCTTGATGAGAAATATGGTGGATTCTTTGGACGAAGGAATGGATTAGATGAGCTAATTCCGGAAGCGGATAAAGGAGCGATACTCAACGCTCGTATATTGTGGACTTATTCGGCTGCATACCGTGTATTGAAGAAGGAGGAGTATCTTACAATGGCTACCCGTGCCAAACGATTCTTGATTGACCGCTTTTATGATCATGTCTATGGAGGTGTCTATTGGTCTCTTGATTATAAAGGAGAGCCGCTGGATACAAAGAAACAGATTTACGCGTTGGGTTTTGCCATCTACGGTCTGAGTGAGTTTTACCGTGCCACCGACGATGAAGAGGCACTGGAATATGCTATCAAGCTATTTCATTCGATTGAGAAATATAGTTTTGACCGCGAGAAAAACGGTTACCTGGAAGCTCTTACCCGTGAATGGGAAGAGATCGCAGACATGCGACTCAGCGAGAAAGATGTGAATGAGAAGAAAACAATGAATACGCATCTGCATATCCTGGAGCCTTATACAAACTTATATCGTGTATGGAAAGACGAAAGACTGAAGGAGCAAATTAAGAATCTGGTACTTATCTTTCTGGAAAAGATCATCCATAAAGAAACGAATCACCTCCAACTCTTTTTTGATGAGGATTGGCATAGCAAGGACAAATGTATCTCATACGGACACGACATAGAGGCTTCATGGCTTATTCATGAAGCTGCCCTAGAGTTAGGTGACAAAGAGTTGCTGGAGAAGGTTGAGGCGGTTGTACCCCGGATAGCTGCCGCCGCTGGTGAGGGACTTCGTCCGGATGGGGGAATGATCTACGAAAAGTATCCTGAGGAGGGTACGGAAGATGGTGCACGCCACTGGTGGGTACAAGCTGAGACAGTCATTGGATATGCGAATCTCTATCAACACTTCCAACACATAGAGGATCTTGAGCGGGCACAGAAGTGTTGGAAATATATCCAGACTCATTTACTGGATCGTGAAAATGGCGAGTGGTACTGGAGCATTAACCCTGACGGTACAGTAAACACAGTGGACGACAAAGCCGGGTTCTGGAAATGTCCATATCACAACGGACGTATGTGCCTCGAGATAATAGAACGTTTCTAACAAATACAGAGGTTTAGATGATCGTACGTTTCTTGTTTTAAAATGGTTGAAATGTATATACCAAAAGATCATATTACCAGAATGTCTTCTACAAGCCAATAGTCACAACCGTTTGTTTTGAGGCATCTGATTTTACCAGTAGGGTAAAGACTCCTTTTTGATAGGTATACTCTTTAACGGGGAGTCCATTCACAGAGACGGAAAGTGGTTGAGATGGTAACAGCGCTTTAAATTCGCCTCCATCCCGGAGCTTCACCTCAATGTTGTGCTTCTCTATTTTCGAAGCGAGGATTGTTTTCGGTGCATTATACTTGTTTACCAAACCTATCAGAGCGACTCCCTGGTGAATAGGCACAAAATTGAAGTAATTGCAACCCATACGATCCAACTTGATCTCTTTTTGTTCCTCTCTTTTGAGAGTCGTCAGTTCTTTCGAAAAAAACTCATATACGGCAAATGATTGACCTGCAAGTCCGCGAATATCAGAAGGAGATATGACACCTTCCACCTGATTGGCATCAGCCGCATTAAAGACAGCCATCAATCCTGACTTACCTGCAAAAGTAAACGCTTTCAGAGGCTTCTTATCCTGAAGCTGGAAAAGGCAGTCCTCCGTTATTGAAGCCGGTTTATCTGCTCTGATGATTTTTCCATCTGAGTCAATCAATGGCCATAAAACATCAAAATGTTGTTGCCCCGGCATGTCAGTGACATACACAGGTCCACCGCTAATCGCCCGGGCAGCAGCATGAAAGGTTGCATAGGTATTATTACTTTCAAACATATCAAAGTCAGTCCATACCATCTGCGAAAAATAGAGTGAATTATAAAGCGCCATCAGCACATGAGCCGCAGCACCACCTTTCTCCAAATTATAGCCGACACCTCCGTCGCGTTCAGGAAAATAGTCTTCGACCGTACGTGCTACCGCACTTTTTCCAAAATTATAAAAGGCTTCGTTGGTCATGTCCATACAATTTATAATGGCACCATCAAAATACTTAAAGGCCGAAGCATACAACGAGTTATGCATATTCTCAGCAATAAGCCCAATCGGATAGGTATCAACGCTCATCCTTTCAGAAACGAGCTGATTATCCACTTTTATGAAAGAGAATCCCTGATCTGACATGTAATGATGCCATTGATCGTAAAAGGCAGCAAGCGAATCAGATTCGGGCTTGATAAAGTGGTATGTGACCGTTCTTGAATTCTCCTGGCCAACACTTTCTTTCTGTTTCCAGGAAAACAATTCATTAGAGTAACGTCTGCCTAACTCAGAATCCGGGTTTATTCCATTCCAATATCCATTATAAGCGTGCCAGATGCCAACATGCTTTAATCCGTAGTCAGTCCGCAATTTGGATGTGAGTGATTTGAATCCATTGGGAAATTTCTTTGGGTTTGGCGTGAAAGCATTCAGTCTGCTGCCATCCTGATCGAACCAACCATCGTCAATAAGCAACCAACCCAACGGAAACTTCTGATTGGTAAATGTAGCAGTACCTTCAAGAAGGTGCTGCTCATCGAGGTTCTGTCCCATCTGGGAGGAGTTCCAGGTACACCAGCCGACGTATTCCAGTGGCTCGGGATAGACTTTCTTCGAACGCAAGTTCTCTGCTTTCCCCATCATCTTCAGCCCCTCACGATAAACATCCTCAAATAGTTTGTAGGGATCATCACCCAGTCCGATCAGCATCATAGGTATCTCATTTACGGATGCATCCTCTGTATAAGAAAGCGATTTACAGCCCATCTTTCCGTTTTCTTCTCCTAATGTTGTGCGATATCCGTTGCCACTAAGTGGTATGGCAGCTCCGTAAAGTCCGTCAGCATATTGCCAATAGAAGAACTGAACATCCCAATCGTGCAATTCACCGGGAGAGGATACTCTTACAGGTTTAGTCCACGAGTTCCATGGCTTATATCTCCAGATTTCAACTCCGGTTTTGTATCCGGACAATTCATCAAAGAAGAACCCTGCGAACTCTTTTCCACTGTGCTTTGTACCGGTCGGTAAAGAGAGTTTCAGACCAAATATATTTCCTCCTTTACGAGTAAAAGTCACTCTTATATCAGGTGATTGGTCATATCTAAAGGTAAATGCATCGGATTGTGGCACAACTGTTTTCAACAGATTTACTTGATTCTCTATTTGAGGCTTACCACCGACAAATCTTGTTTTGCCATTGAAGTCTATTTGAATACCTTTGTCTGTTACCTTCGTAGTGAGCACTTTCTGTGCAACAAGAGTGTGACTAAAGAGTACAAAAGAAAGCAGCATTATTCTTTTTCTATACATTACACTTTTCTATATGATTAACTGTGCTGAAAATAACCCTGGAAAGCAATCTTCGAGTCAACGATCTACCGATTTAATATAAACTTATCATTCATGTTCATTTTAGCCGAACTGACAGAAACAAAATAGACTCCGGCTGGTCTATCGGAGAGGTCAACAGACAAAAGAGCTGAAGTGCTATTATTCTGTTTGTAGATTATCTCTCCGTTACTATTGATAATCGTTAAGCTATAGTTTCCTACCTGAGGATCAACATGAATAGTAATCCACCCTGAAGCCTTGTCCGGATAAATGCTGATAAGACTGTTTTCCACTGCTTCTTTTACGGAAGTATTATCGCTTATTGAAATCACCAATGTGTCAGAGGTTTGTCCGGTACCTATGGCATTTCTGCCACTCACTACCAATTTAACATCACCAACGTATGTATCTGAAAAATTTATTGTGACAAGGGTATCACTAACAGTCTTCTTACCAGCAGTAGTAGGTATTAATGTCCAAATATAGGACGTAGCTCCATCAATACTTCTCGATAAATACGTCTGATTATCGGGATTCATAGATAATTCGGTAGCTCCTTCCGGTTTTTGCGGTTTGGAAGGTTCCAAAATAAGAATATTCCCATTGTTAAAGACCTCCTTTAAATGTTGCGCCGAATTTGAAGAGTTTACCAAATCACCCCATGACATGAAGAAAGACCAAGGAGCATCCAGAGCAAAACATTCATCAGGATCGGGTATCGGTCCGTTCTCAGTCATAGCAATTATCTTTTCCCCTTTCACCATCGTATATAAAATGTCAAAGTCATTCTTCTTCACACTATAATTATAGTTACCCGGGTAGGAGTCATGACCGACGATATCCACTTTGTCATTGCCCGGATACCACGCTGATTCGGAAGAAGACCACGTCCAGATGATATTGTTGAGTCCATGATAATTAGTCAACCGATCATATATGATATCATATAACTTCACACAAACTTTAGCTCCTTTTGCACCCCACCAGAACCAGGCACCGCTTCCATCAACCGCGCCGTTACCACTGGCTTCGTGCAAAGGGCGAAAAATGACAGGTACTTTCGCGTTCTGAAACTTTTTCAATTGAACAGCGATAGCATCTATATCACGGATAGCATCGGTATATTCTTTATTTCCCGGCACCACAGCTTTGGAAGCATCAAAAGTAGTATACTGTGTATAGAATGTATTTGTTCCCACAGTTCCATCGCTCGGTGAATGCCAATGCCATTGAAAACAGACAATTCCTTTGCCATTAGTTGACTTATACCAATTAATCGCATCTTCTGATTCCGTGCATCCTTTGTCCGAACCAAAAGCAAAACCACCATTCTCCCAATTATAAGGATATCCTTCCGTGTAATGCTGAAAATCAAATCCTCTAAGCATAGGCGACTTACCGGCGATTGCTTTCAATTCATTTGTATACCAACTCGTTTGTCCGGAAATAATTTTAGAGCCAAAGTTAGAACGCAGAAAGCCATACAGTGCTTTGGTCTCTGCAGTCGCATTCGGATTGACTGGCTCTTCTGCTACAGAATAAGTATTTTTCTGTACTGAATAAAGAGAGAACTTATCTACATCGCTCCAGCCCCAGGAACTTTGTAAAGAAATAGTATTCACTCCCTCATTCAGCAATACTTTCCCGGCATCAGCATCAGCAAATAAAGAGGAAGCCGGAAACTTTACTGAGAAAGAAGGATCGGAGTTTACCCACACATTCTGTTCTTTATAATCAGTAGACCGGTAGCGAATAACCATTTTGTAGAAAGCTTTGGCTGGAACAGTAATGGTAACTGTCACCTTATCTGCAGAGCTCCGGAAGTTCGTCACATATCCCGTACCGGAATATCCGGATACACTTCTGGAAGTAATAACACCGCCGGAAAGTACACCTTTCTCTGCTTCAACGGATGTAACAAGAGTCTGCGCCTGCATCTGCAAACAGGTTGCGCAGAATAATACGACTGCCAGAAAGCAACTCTTAGGAAAATCAAAAAATCTCATACTTATATAATTATCGGTTAATCTCAATAAACTAAGGTTCGTAAACCGGTATCAAGGCTATACTTGATACCGGATTTAAAATTCATCTAACGACTAATACTCTATTTGAATTCGATTTCTTCAACGATTATATACCGCCGTCTTAAAATGGAATATGGCAGGATCTGAAGATTTATATCCTCTGATATTATAGATAGGATCTCCACTGCGCAAGAAGCTAGCCTCATCACCGTTATGAAGAGTAACAGGTGTCCACACGCCATTATCTGTATAGGTTCCCTCCCATGCATCTTTTAACCAAACTTCTTTCTTCTGATTTCTCGAATAAGCGCGAACACTCAGATTTGCTCCTGAAAGAATGAACTCATTTTCACCAGTCTTTATAAAGATGCCATAACATGCCTGATCAGCTTGTCTTACAGGAGTGGTAGTTGCATTTGCTGCAGGACGACCAAATCCCCTTGGTTTTTGGTATTGAATAGAGATCAATACATCATCATTCAATTCAATATCACGACCTACACTATCGCCATTACTTTTATAAAAGCCCATCATCTTCCCTGAACCCTGATATTGAGCAATTAAAGGCATCAGTTGCTTGATCAAACCATATTCTTTGGCTGTGACATCTCCGCGATTGTCAATGCCAAAGGGAGAGAAACAAATTGCATCCTCCTGCGCAAAAGCATAAGTCGCGGGACCATCAGTCGTATTGGTTTCCGGGATAAACAAAGGATTATCATCTCTGTGAAAGAAGTTAGCTTCATCCTTGAAATCACCACCATAAAGGTCCGGACCTAATATATCAATGAATGGAGCACCTGCTTTCCATATATCAAGCACGGTTAATATTGGTCCGCCGCTCGGATAGTTGCCCGGCTTACCGGGATTGGGCCTTGGGTTTGGCATCCAACAGTTAGCATACATCGGGATATTATGAACTTTCTTTCCGGCTTCTGCTATAACATTAAGATATTGCGAGTAATTCCAAGCCATAAAGAACAGATCTGTTTCGTCACTTTTCCCAAATATCTCTGCCCAGGTACCTTTTATCTTCGAGCCATTAGTCTCCCAGGCGGTCTTGAGTTCAATCTCCAGATTCTTTTTGTTTTTTACCAGGTATTGCATCAGAGCTTGCGGAACCTGAGATTGAAAAGCTTTCGAAGCTTTAGCACTAAAATCTCTTGTCTGACCCAAGGTACCCACTTCATTTTCTATCTGCACCACAATAATCGTATTATCCTTATCCACCGCAGCCACATGTTTCATGAATTCGGCAAATGCGTTGGCATCAGCATCTCTTGTTGCTGCACAAAGAGGAGTAAGAATACGCGTATTCTCTCCTTTCTCATTTTGAACTCTTTCAAAGCGTTTTGCATCATTTATGACCCATACAGGTGCATACGGTGAAAGACTGTTCTTCCAGGAAGCAAACCAAAGTATGCCTAACTTCATATCATTCTCCCGAGCTATCCTAATGAGTGCATCGACGGAGGTAAAATCAAAGACACCCTCTTGCGGCTCAATAATTTCCCAGGAAACAGAAACCAATACCGAATTCAGATTAGCCTCATGCAATGCTTTCATTGTCTTCTCCATGTATTGGATATTAGATCCAGAGGAATTATTGACCTCTCCGGCTAACATCAAAAAAGGCTTGCCGTCCACAATAAGCTGAGTAGCATTATTCGCATTCTTTTTCAGATATGGATTTTGAGCATGACTAAATAGGACGCATGAAAGATAGGCCATACTTATTATTACAACTCTCAATAGTTTCATGATTATCTATGTTTTATTTATTCAAAATATTCTATTTCTCTTTACTAAATTTGTTCTTATTTCTTGGAAATTCTGAACAGGCCTGCTCCATGAGAATGAATCTCCGGCGCAAACTCATCCTTGAATGTACCCAAACTACTCTTTCCCCATAGATCACGAATCTGACAGGAACCGTCAAAGCCAAGGTCAGCAAGCTTGACGGGCACGGCAACTCCACCAGATGTTTGGCTTTCAGACTTTCTCGTATTGAAGAGTGCCAAATACTTATCTTTTGATCCGGGCACTGAGGCTACCCAAGCAATAAGCCCGTCCTGATTGAAGAGCTGATGGTTGTCGGCACTTGCCTGATTAACAGCCATGACTTCTTCATTGGTAAGAAGTGAGAGCGTAAAGTCATCCATCTTGGTCATATCTCCACCAAACATAAGAGGCGAACGTGCGATGCACCACATACTCATCAGCGTATATTGTTCATCCTTCGTAAAATTGGTTGGACGGCCCGTCTTTATATCACCACTGGAGTTGCCAATCGTGCCTAATGGCAACATATCACCATCAGGAAAATGACCCGGTCCTATGAAAGGAGACCAGTTATTAAAACGCTCAAATTGTCTGTAAAGAGCTTCCCATTTGTCCCAGAAATCGCCACTGATTCTCCATACATTGGCATTTTCACAAGCAAAGACTCCCTCACTAGGTGGATTACCTCCAGGAGAAAGGCTTAATACTATTGCTCTTCCTGTATTGTCAATGGCTTTACGAAGTGCAGCAATTTCAGGAGCATGAGTTGACATATCATCTACTTTTACGTAATCGATGCCCCAGTTTGCCAATAGTTTTAATACAGAATTATAATATTCCTGAGCGCCGGGTTTTTTCATATCCACACCATACATATCCCCATTCCAACGACAGATATTCGTTGTATCAGCAATATCGGCTGCATGATAATCAGTACCTTCAATTGGAGTATTCTGTCTAACTGCCTGACGAGGGATACCGCGCATCATATGCACGCCAAATTTAAGTCCTTTTTTATGCACATAATCGGAAAGCATCTTAAATCCGACACCGTTGTCTGATGAAGGGAATTTATTGGCGGCAGGCAAAAGTCTTCCCCACTTATCCATTACTAACGGAGCATCCTTTCTGTAATCGAAACCTGTAGCTTGTGGTTCATACCACTGAATATCAACAACTATATATTCCCAACCGTATTTCAATAATTTAGCCGCCATAAAATCGGCATGTTCCTTCGTCTTGCCTTCCGTGACTGTAGTTGCAAAACAGTCCCAGCTATTCCATCCCATCGGTGGTTTCTGAGCCCATTTATGAAAAGTCAGATCCTTTATCACTGGTTTATCCGCTGCTATTGTGGTGTTAAAAAGACCTAACACTAAGGTTTGAGCTACTATAAGAGCTATTATTTTTGTTTTCATCGTAGTACTTTTTGATTGAAATTATTTAAAGAGACGTAGATTGAATTTGTTTAAGAAATACCGTTCGTATGGGGGGAAAGAATTTACTTACATTTGATATAGATTCATTATATTCTTCATGTTTAGAGATTAACTACGAGCTTAGCACCATTGTATTGAACGGTCTTATCTGGTGTAGCGGTCGTTTCAACTCCTAACCCTTTTGATGTGTTCACCAAAATGATGTTGAAAGTGCGCTTTTCCTGCATCCCATTAAATCTCCCCATACGATTGTCGATGGTGAGAGTTTTGCTTTTGTCGTTCCAGTGCAAGCCAATGGTTGAATACGCCCCTTTCTCGTAATTATAGGTATCGTTTTCATCTTCATAGATAGTAAATGATCCGTCAGCACCGGGATAAATCCTTAACTCTATTGGTTTATCTGTCTTTTCAGTTGCATATTGAACAAAAGGTCCCATAGGCACAATCGAACCAGCTCTTACATACAGCGGAAGCGTTTCAATCGAAGCAGGTGCATCAATAGTCTGACCTCCTTTCAGCACTATACCGGTCCAAAAGTCGTACCACTGAGTGGTAGCTGGAAGATAGACTTTACGCGTCTTATTAGCCGGAACATTCTTCAGACTATACATACGTTCTGTGACAGGATTTACAAGAAAAGCAGGGCCAAACATATACTGGTCGGGGATTGAACGGATATTACCATCTGTTCTGAAATCAAATGCAAGTGACCTCATAATGGTATATCCCTCATTTGTCACCTTCCACCCCAATGAATAATTGTATGGCAGCAACCGATAGCGGAGGTTGTCATATTTCAGCAGGATTGCTTTCATACCTGCATCCCAGTTGTCAGAAAACAATGCCCTCTCTCCTTTACCATGGATTCTGAATATCGGACTAAACGTCCCAAACTGGAACCAGCGGGTAAACAATTCTCTATTGGAAGGAGTCGTCCAATCAGGAGCATTCCAGTTTAAATGGTATCCACCAATGTCGGAAGTCCAGAAAGGAGTACCTGAAGCACAGGCATTAATACCTTGTGGCACTTGATTCTTATACGATTTCCAAGTACAGGTAATGTCAGATGACCACAATGTCGCGGCATTACGCTGTTGTCCGGCAAAAGCCTGACGAACCAGAAAGAAAGCTCTTTTATTCGGAATATCGGATCTCCAGTTGTTGTACAATCCGGTGGTATGTGTCAACGAATAGGTATTAAAATAATCGATACCCCTGCCAATTGCAAAATAACACTGTCTTCTCTCATCCAGACGGCTGTCATTATCCGGCTCACATTGATCCACCCACCATGCATCCCAGTCGTGGCGGGCAATCAAGCTGTCTTTAGCCTGTTGCCAATACATCTGTCTGGCAGCGGGATTATGAGCATCGTAGTAACTATCCGGAGTATGCGTCATGGCATTGTCCCATGTCAGAGTAGTCAGATTGCCTGCTTTCTTCATCGCATCATAATTAGGGGTACCTTTTGCAAATACGGGCCAGATAGAAATCATGGCGTGAATATTAGCCTTATGCAATTCTGTCACCATAGCTTTAGGATCCGGATACCTTTCCGGATCCAATATATGCGAACCTATCACATTGGGCTCCCAATAAAACCAGTCCTGCACGATACAATCCACAGGAATCTTTCCTTGACGGTATTTATCCTTTACCGACAACACTTCGGCCTGACTCTTATATCGGTCCTGCGATTGGAAAAGTCCGAACGCCCATTTCGGGAACATCGGTGCAGCTCCGGTAGCCAGACGATAAGATGCGATGATACGATCAAAGTCCGGTCCGTAGAAGAAGAAATAATCTACTTGTTTGCCACTCTCAGACAAATATTTGTATTTCGTATTATTCGACTCTTTGCCGTAAAAATAGGAAGGCGAATAGTTGTCCCACATCAGTCCATACCCCTTATTGGAAAGAAGAACGGGAATCGCACCCGTCATATATTTAATGAGCATCTCCTGGTTACGACCTTTATAATTGATAGATAAGGAGTCTTCCGGATGGCATCCCAGACCATACAAGGCCTCATCGGTAGGCGAAAGAAATTGTGTGCCACAGTTGAAAGTCTCGATGCCGGCAACGGTTGCTGCTGTCATTGTCGTGCTATTTACACCATCTCCAGCAAGAATAACAGCTCCTTTCAAGTCCGAATAAGTAATGGCATTCGTGCTTTTATTTATTTTTACTTGGAGTGAGGTCGTCGTGAGAGTAACATCGCCATTCGTTTCCGTAACGGTAAACTGAGGTTGCGTTTTCCACTCGTTGGTTACAACCAAAGAATTTTGGGAAGGGAAAGCCGGCAGCACAGTAAACTTTATCTGTACAACATTGTCCAAACATACTTTGACTTTCATCAGTCCTTTGTCTAGATGGAATGTGACTCCATCTTTATCCTTCTTATAGGAAGTGACGGACGCTTCCAAAGGGTTAGGGAAACCCAAGCAGACAAAGAATGCTGCAAAAAGGATAACTCTTGCTAGTAGTGGTTTCATTCGTTTTAAAAATTTGTTTTATAGGTCACACTTGAATCAGTTACGTCTTGCTACACCCACCTTCAGCTCTCGCGATGGACGTCCTTACAATATCGAATGTTTCGACGATGCAAAAGTAAAGAGTAATTGCGGTACAAATAACACTTTAATTATCAAAAGGTGATACTATCTTATCAATATTTAAAAACTGTGGGGATATCTCAATGACAGCATCAACGAGGAACATCATAAAAATGGAGGATTATGTTTGTGGAGCAAAGCATCATTGTTCTATTTCGCCTATTAGTGATAAAAGGATGGAACATCTAAAATGATTTGCCCGACTCTCAGCAGAGAATCGGGCAAATCTTAGAGAAAGCCTGGAAAAACATCCAAACATTTTTTGTGCTTCACTTTTTAGATCAAATCGTCACCTTCCCGTGCAACACAGATGGGTTCTTGTCATCCGGATTGAGGATTACGATGATAAAAGGGCAATCGTGTTATTTGCCGGATCTATAATGTATGCTCCTCAGGATTGTAATACCAATCTGTTTTGCTCATCCCACGCGGTTCAAGCACTGTAATCGTTACTTAGAGAATAGTAAACAGCTTTCAGGGCGGATATCTTTATCGTATTGGATATCCTATTTATTGAGCCTTATTTGATATTCTGAATGTCTTGTAAGAACAAATAATGCTCATTGGCTTTCATAATTTTCAGCGGGTCGTCGGGTTTGGGTTGTTTCAACCTACGCTCGTATGATTCACGTGCTTCGGGCGTCATTTTAGCTATGTCTGTCTGGGACAACGGCGGGCGGCGAGCACGGTTACCACGAGGAGGAGTGTTACGCCACGTGAGGACATAAACTGATTGATACCTGGCCAGTATATTCAGTAAGTCGGTGCTGAGTGGGCCACACTCACTCAAGGCGTGCAGTTTCTTTTTCTGTGATGCAAGATTGGTCGTAAATGCGAGCGCCTTATCTATGTTCTGATTAAATTCTTCGCCTTGACCATACCAGTCCATCGACAATACGTCAATGTATTCGTCACCCGGATATCCAACGAGGTATTCTTCCGGAGAGTACACCTTATCTGTATTATACATATATAGAATGTTGTGCAGCCCCTTGGAGCGAAGATACTTTACGGTGTATCGCCAAAGATCGGCATATTCTTCGTCGTTGCAACGGTTACGTCCCCACCAGAAGAAGTCGCCTGAGTGTAGATC
>Ga0209125_1001984_pt1 | contig 17117 bp, 26 predicted proteins | sample BarGraIncub1131A_FD_184503 | JGI IMG/M metagenome (GOLD analysis project Ga0209125, IMG submission 184503) | Arctic peat soil microbial communities from Barrow, Alaska - Barrow Graham LP Incubations 11-31A (SPAdes) (version 2) | ecosystem: Environmental > Terrestrial > Soil > Wetlands > Peat...
AGAAAGTATGCTAATATTGGAGATATTGTAGTTTGTTCTGTTAAAAATGCAACGCCCGGCGGTGTTGTAAAGAAAGGTGACGTAGTTAAATGCGTTATCGTACGCACAAGAAAAGGCGTAAGAAGACCAGACGGCTCGTACATCAAATTTGATGAGAACGCTGCAGTATTAATAAAAGATGATAAGAACCCAAGAGGAACTCGTATATTTGGACCTGTTGCTAGAGAATTAAGAGATAAAGATTTTATGAAGATTGTTTCTCTTGCACCAGAAGTATTGTAAGGAAGGAGGCGGCTTAATTTGGCAAGAAAAGTTCAAGTGAAATTGGCAAACAAAGTTCACGTAAAAAAGGAAGATACAGTTCTTGTTCTTTCTGGTAAAGATAGAGGTAAAAAGGGCAAGGTATTAAGCGTAAATCCTTCTACTAATCAAGTACTTGTTGAAGGCGTTAACATGGCAACAAAGCACAAAAAACCACAAGGCAGATATCAACAAGGTGGAATTGTTCATCAGGAATCACCAGTTAACAGCTCAAACGTGATGTTGATTTGTGACAAATGTGGCAAGCCTACAAAGGTGGCTAAAACAATTCTTGATAATGGCCAAAAGTCAAGGACATGTAAGCACTGTAATGAAATTATAGACGTAATAATGAATAAAAAAGAAGTTTAAAAGCGCTACTGAAAGGAGGTATTGTGGATGGTAAGATTGAAGGAAAAGTTTAAGATGGAAGCAGTTCCTGCTTTGCAAACAAAGTTTAAATATAGCAGCTGCATGCAGATACCAAGGCTTGAAAAGGTAGTTCTTAACATGGGTGTTGGAGAAGTTAAGGACAATCCTAAGGCAATGGATTCTGCAGTTAGCGATATGACGTTGATTACAGGACAAAGGCCCATTATCACTAAGGCTAAAAAGTCTGTAGCAGCGTTCAAATTAAGAGAAGGAATGAATATCGGCTGTAAAGTAACATTAAGAGGCAACAGAATGTATGAATTCGTAGATAAACTTTTTAATGTAGCTATACCTAGAGTAAGAGATTTCAGAGGTCTTTCAAATAATTCATTTGATGGCAGAGGTAATTACTCATTAGGAATTAAAGAACAGCTTATATTCCCTGAAGTTGAATATGACAAGGTTGATAAAATTAGAGGCATGGATATATGTTTTGTAACAACGGCTAAAAGTGATGAAGAAGCTAAAGAGCTTTTGAAATTGCTTGGTATGCCATTCAGCCAGAACTAAGGAGGGATTGAAGGCATGGCAAAGAAATCTATGATCATTAAGCAACAGCGTACACCTAAGTTTAGTACTAGAGGTTACAATAGATGCAAACTATGTGGAAGACCACATGCATACATTAGAAAATTTGGAGTTTGCCGTTTGTGCTTTAGAATGTTAGCGTACAAGGGTCAAATACCTGGCGTTAAGAAAGCAAGCTGGTAATAGTCATTGGAAGGAGGTTAAACATATGCAAATCACTGATGCAATCGCTGATATGTTAACCAGAATTAGAAATGCAGGTTCTGCTAAACATTTATCGGTTGATATACCCGCTTCCAACCTTAAGAGGTCTATAGCAAGCATATTGCTGGAAGAAGGTTATATTAAGAATTTTGAAGAGTTGAATGATGGTAAGCAAGGCGTTATAAGAATTAACTTAAAGTACGCTAGTAACAAGCTAAAAGTTATAACTGGAATTAAGAGAATAAGCAAGCCTGGTTTGAGAGTATATGCTGGCAAAGAAGAACTACCTAAAGTATTAGGTGGACTCGGAGTAGCAATTATCTCAACATCAAAAGGAATAATGACTGACAAGAAAGCTAGAGCTGAAGGCATAGGCGGAGAAGTACTAGCATTTGTATGGTAATAAAATATCAACAATGAAAAGTCTAGTTATAAATCCTCAGGTACAGTATTTTTCAGATTTCAAGTAATAGATTAGAGGAAGCTCATGATATATGCGCTTGTGATTTTATTTATTAGAGATTTGGAAAATACTAAAGCTCTGAAAAGGGTGAAGAAATCACCCATAATTTTAAGAACTGGAGGTATATGACATGTCAAGAATAGGAAAGTTACCAATAGCTGTTCCTAAGGGAGTAGATATTAAGCTAGATGGTAACAATGTATTGATTGTAAAAGGGTTAAAAGGAACTTTAACAACACAGTTCCACAAGGAAATGATTATTAAAGTAGAAGACGAACAGATATTAGTTCAAAGACCTTCTGATTCAAAAATGCACAAGTCACTTCATGGTTTAACTAGAACACTTGTCAATAACATGGTTGAAGGTGTTACTAATGGATTCCAGAAGGCTCTTGATATCAACGGTGTTGGTTATAGAGCTCTAAAGCAGGGTAGTAAATTGGTATTAACATTAGGATATTCACATCCAGTAGAAATGGAAGATCCTGAAGGAATTACTACTGAAGTACCTGCACCTAACAAGATTATTGTTAAGGGAATTGACAAGCAAGCTGTTGGAGAAGTTGCTGCTAAGATTCGTGCAAAGAGACCACCTGAACCTTATAAGGGTAAGGGTATTAAATACGAAACTGAAGTAATCAGACGTAAAGAAGGTAAGACTGGTGGCAAGGGTAAAAAGTAGAAAGGAGATGAGAGTAAATGATTAATAAACCAAACAGGAACGATATTAGACTTAGAAAGCATTTCAGGGTACGTAAGAAAGTCAGCGGAACTCAAGAACGTCCTAGAATGAACGTTTTTAGAAGTTTAAACAACATTTATGTGCAGATTATTGATGATACAACTGGTAATACTCTTGTATCCGCTTCAACCCTTGATGCCGCAATAAAAGGTAAATTTACTAACGGTGGAAACAAGGAAGCAGCTAAGGAAGTTGGAAAACTAATAGCTTCTAAAGCAATTGATAAGGGTATAAAGCTAATTGTATTTGATAGAGGCGGTTATATCTATCACGGAAGAGTTAAAGAGCTTGCTGATGCTGCTAGAGAAGCAGGTTTGGATTTCTAAGAGAAGGAGGGGAATACATTGCAACGAATTGATGCCAACACTTTAGGTGAACTTAAAGAGAAAGTCGTTAATATAGGACGTGTAACAAAGGTTGTTAAAGGTGGTAGAAACTTCCGTTTCAACGCTCTTGTTGTTGTGGGAGATGAAAATGGTTATGTTGGTAGTGGAATGGGTAAGGCAGCTGAAATACCAGAAGCTATTCGTAAGGGTATAGAAGATGCTAAGAAAAACCTGATTAAAGTTCCAATTGTTCAAACAACTATTCCACATGAAGCTATAGGAGTATTCGGAGCGGGTAAAGTATTGCTCAAACCTGCAGGAGAAGGTACTGGTGTTATTGCTGGTGGACCTGTTAGAGCGGTACTAGAACTTGCAGGAATACGTGATATTAGAACGAAGTCATTGGGGTCAAATAACCCTATAAACATGGTTAATGCAACAATTGAAGGTCTTGCTCAGTTAAAGACAGTAGAAGATGTTGCTAGACTTCGTGGAAAAACTATTGAAGAGATTTTGGGCTAGGGGGGCACAATTAATGGCTAAGTTAAAGATAACTCTCAAAAAGAGCACAAATAAAGCCGTTGCAGGTCAACTTGCAACTGTTAAAGCGCTTGGTTTGGGTAAAATCAATACTTCTGTTGAGCAAAATGATAACCCTCAAATTAGAGGTATGATTAGAAAAGTATCACATCTTGTATGTGTAGACGAAATATAAGGGAGGTGTAGTCAATGAAATTATTTGAATTACAGCCTGCTCCTGGATCAAAAAAACTACCTACTAGAAAAGGTAGGGGTATAGGCACTGGTCAAGGTAAAACTGCCGGCAAGGGTCATAAAGGACAGAATGCACGTGCTGGTGGTGGTGTTAGACCTGGTTTTGAAGGTGGTCAAATGCCTCTCTATATGAGATTACCAAAAAGAGGATTTAATAACTATGAATTTTCAACTAAGTATACGGAAGTCAATGTTTCTTCACTGAACATGTTTGATGATGGTACTATTGTAAATGAAGAGCTATTTAAATCATCGGGCCTTGCTAAAAAGATTATTGATGGAGTAGTAGTTTTAGGTAACGGTGAGTTAACTAAAAAGTTGACAATTCAGGCGGCTAAATTTACGAAAACAGCAACTGCTAAGATAGAAGCTGCGGGAGGAAAGGTCGAGGTGGTATAACGTGAGTGGTATGTTGGATACACTTAAAAATTCCTGGAAAATTCCTGATTTAAAAAGGAAAATTTTGATAACGATAGGTCTGCTCTTGATTTTTAGATTAGGATCTAGACTTCCAGTACCAGAACTTGATCCTACTTGGTTTGCTAACCTTATTAATAACGGTGGACAGCTATTTAGTTTTATTGATGTAATAGGTGGTGGTGCATTCAAATCTGCGACAATATTTGCAATGAGTATTACACCATACATTAATGCATCAATTATTATGCAGCTTTTGACAATAGCTATTCCTAAGCTGGAACAGCTGTCAAAAGAAGGCGAAGAGGGTAGGAAAAAGATAGGTCAATGGATAAGATATGCTACAGTCGTTTTAGCATTTATGCAGGCTACAGCTATCACTGTTGGTTTAAGAGGTGCACTTATTTCAGGACTTAACGTTATGACCTTCATTACAGTAACACTTACACTTACTGCTGGTACCGCATTCTTGATGTGGCTTGGTGAGCAAATCACTGAGTATGGTATTGGTAATGGTATTTCAATGATAATCTTTGCAGGAATTGTATCATCAGGTCCAAAAGGCATGATGTATCTTATTGAATATTACAATCTTGGAAAGCTTGGAGAAGGAATTGTAGGAATAATCAGCATTATAGCAATACTTGCAGTATTTATTGCTATAGTGGCATGCGTAGTTTGGGTTAACCAAGCTGAAAGAAGAATTCCTGTACAATATGCTAAGAGAGTTGTTGGTAGAAAGGTATATGGAGGACAGAGCACACATTTACCTATAAAGGTAAATTGGGCTGGCGTTATTCCAATAATCTTTGCAATGTCAATTATGATGCTTCCATCAACAATAGTTGGATTTGCTGGTCCTAACTCTACAAATCCATTTTTAGTATTTATGAAGAATTGGCCTTCGCATTGGTCATATGCAATTTTCTATGCGATACTAATAATTGGTTTTACTTTCTTCTACACATATGTTCAGTTCAATCCAATTGAACTTGCAAATAATATGAAGAAAAATGGTGGTTTTATTCCTGGTATTAGACCAGGAAAACCAACATCTGATTATATCGCAAAGGTATTAAACAGAATTACTTGGTTCGGTGCGCTATTCCTTGCACTTATAACAATATTCCCATATTTAGTTGGTTGGATAACTGGTGTAAGTGGCGTATGGTTTGCTGGAACAAGTGTTTTGATTTTAGTAGGTGTTGCGCTTGATACTGTTAGACAGATTGAGTCACAAATGCTTATGAGACATTATAAAGGATTCTTGGAGTAAGAAACATTTGTTGTTTTATTACGAAATATTCTTATATAACTTGAATGAATAGTCAGACTAAATGTTTGGGGTTTATGATACGTCATAGACCCTAAACTTAATATTAATTGTTTTATTTGAATGTAAAGGGATGACGTATATGAGAATTGTATTATTAGGACCTCCAGGTGCAGGTAAAGGAACTCAAGCGAAAACTATATCTAAAAAATTGAATATACCACATGTATCAACTGGTGATATTTTTAGGTCTAATATAAAGGGAAATACTCTGCTTGGTATAAAATCAAAAACATACATTGACAAAGGTGAGCTTGTTCCAGATGAACTTACTGTCGAAATTGTTAAAGATAGACTTGACAATGATGATTGTGCTAGAGGATTTATTTTGGATGGATTTCCAAGAACAATTCCACAAGCAGAATATTTAGATAGAGTTTTATATGAAATGAATATAAATCTTGACGTAGCTCTTTTGATAAATGTTGAGGATGAAGATATTATAGAGAGATTGTCAGGAAGACGTGTATGTACCAATTGTGGAATGACATATAATGTTGTTTTCAATCCTTCAAAGGTTGAGGGATTCTGCGATGTTTGTAACTCACCTGTTATTCTAAGAGCAGATGATGAAGCTGAAACTGTATTAAATAGATTAGAAACATATCACAAGCAAACACAGCCACTCATCAGCTATTATGAAAAGGAATGTAAGCTTAAAGTAGCAAAAGGTGCTGGTGAAGTTGAAGAAACTACTGCACGAGTTATGAGAGCTTTGGGGATATAAATAATGGTTACTATTAAGTCACAAATTGAAATTGATAAGATGAGAAAATCTGGGGAAATTTTATATGAAGTCCTCCAACTTATAAAGAAGAATACAGTTCCTGGTGTTACAACCAAGGAATTAGATAGAATTGCGCAAGAGCACATTGTTAAAAATAATGCTATTCCTTCTTTTAAAGGCTACAACGTGGGAGTTCCAGGCGTGGAGCCATTTCCTGCAAGCATATGTACCTCAATCAATGAACAGGTAGTGCATGGAATACCAAGTTTAAAACATCTAAAAGATGGCGATATTATTAGCATAGATGTTGGTGTGCTTTTAAATGGATATCACGCAGATGCAGCAAGAACCTTTTCAGTTGGGAAAGTATCTGACGAGGCACAGAAATTAATTGATGAGACTCGCCAAAGCTTTTTTGAGGGATTAAAACAAATGGTGATTGGCAATCACATTAGAGATATTTCTACAGCAATTCAGAATCATGCAGAGAGCAAGGGCTTTTCAGTTGTGAGAGAGTTTGTAGGGCATGGTATTGGCAGAGATTTACATGAAATGCCTGAGATACCCAACTATGTCACAAAGAGTAGAGGGACTCGATTAGAAGGCGGAATGACAATAGCTGTTGAGCCAATGATAAATGCTGGTGGCTACAGTGTAAAAGTATTGGATAATAACTGGACAGTTGTTACTACAGATGGTTCATTGTCAGCTCACTATGAAAATACTGTTGCAATTACAGAGAAGGGACCATTAATATTAACAGGGTTTTAAAAAGATTTTTAGAAATCTATTGTTATTATTATTGTTTTCATGTATAATTTACACTGGTTTTACTATGTAAAATTTATTGTTGAGGTGACTAAGTTTGGATGTAGTCCTTGGGCAGGTTGTATACTCAAAAGCAGGGAGAGATGAAGGAAAGATCTTTGTGATAACTCAGCTTATAGAGTCAAATTATGTATATATTAGTGATGGTGATCTTCGAAGGGTTGATAATCCGAAGAAGAAAAAAATCAAGCATTTGGTTATTACTAAAGACATTATTGAAACGATAGCTAAGAAGATTTCTATAGAAAGCAAGATTACAAATGCGGAAATTAGAAAAGCACTTGTTGAGATTAAAAGACCTATAGATGTTTCCGAATAATTATCAGCATTAATTTCTTATTTAATATAGATTTATTGTCTATTTATCCTTTAGAGGAGGTGTTAGTTTGGCAAAAGATGATGTTATAGAAGTCGAAGGGACCGTTGTTGAATCATTACCTAATGCAATGTTCCAGGTTGAGATTGAGAATGGACACAAGGTACTTGCTCATATATCGGGTAAGCTTAGGATGAATTTTATTAGAATTCTTCCTGGAGATAAGGTAACCCTTGAATTATCACCATACGATCTCACCAGAGGAAGAATTACTTGGAGAGCAAAATAATACATACCTTAGCTAATACAGTCCATGACTTTGCGGATAAGGGATTATTAAATATAAAAGATATACAATATTAATTTAGCAATTGTTTTTTCTTACTATAAGGAGGTTATTGCAATGAAAGTAAAACCGTCAGTTAAGACTATCTGTGAGAAGTGCAAGATTATTAAGAGAAAAGGCAGAGTAATGATCATCTGCGAAAATCCAAAGCACAAGCAAAGACAGGGTTAATTAGAACCCGACAAAGCAATTTTAACTTTGTAAAATTTCATCAAGAAGCGGCTGAGCAAAAGAATCATCCCAATTCATTGTTTTTCTTGCTGATATTTTAAATATTTGACGATATCGTTGGACTAAGGTGCCTAGGGGAATGGCAATTTTATTTACATCATAGTCCATTCGGTGGAGAATTAGTATGAATGTCACACTATTGGTGGCATGAGAATTTTTATTGGAGGTGTAAGAAAAGATGGCACGTATTGCCGGAGTAGATTTACCCAAAGAAAAAAGGGTTGAGATTGGTCTCACTTATATCTTTGGTATCGGTAGAACTAAGTCTAACGAAATTCTTGTAAAGACTGGCGTTAGTCCTGATACTAGAGTAAGGGATTTGACTGATGATGAAGTTAACAAGCTAAGAGATGTGATTGACAAAGAATTTAAGGTTGAAGGTGACCTTAGAAGAGAAGTAGCGTTGAACATTAAGCGTCTTATAGAAATTGGATGCTATAGAGGAAGAAGACATAGAATGAATCTTCCTGTTAGAGGTCAGCGTACAAAGACTAATGCAAGGACTAGAAAAGGTCCTTCAAAGCCCGTTAGTGGTAGGAAGAAATAGTTAGTTAAAGGAGGTTTGCAAACACATGGCAACAAAGACTGCTGGTCCTAAAAGGACTACCAGAAAAAAAAGAGAGCGTAAAAATATTGAACGTGGAGCTGCTCATATCCGTTCATCTTTTAATAATACAATTGTTACCTTAACAGATACTGCTGGAAATGCTCTTTCATGGGCAAGCGCAGGAGGACTTGGTTTCAAAGGCTCGAGAAAGAGCACTCCATTTGCTGCACAGATGGCAGCTGAAGCTGCTGCAAAGGCTGCAATGGAACATGGACTTAAGACTGTTGAAGTGTACGTAAAAGGACCTGGAGCAGGTAGAGAAGCAGCTATTAGAGCATTACAAGCTGCGGGGTTAGAAGTAAGCCTTATTAAGGATGTTACACCAATTCCTCATAATGGCTGCAGACCACCTAAACGTAGAAGAGTATAATTGATTTATTAAAATGGAGGTGTAAACTTAACATGGCAAGATATACTGAAGCATCTTGCAGACTCTGCCGTAGAGAAGGCATTAAGCTATTCTTGAAGGGCGAGAGATGCTATACTGATAAATGTTCTATATCAAGAAGGGCGTATGCACCAGGACAGCATGGTCAGGCAAGAAAGAAAATGTCTGAATATGGCATACAACTTCGCGAGAAGCAAAAGGTAAGAAGATTTTATGGCGTATTGGAAAGCCAGTTCAGCAAGTATTTTGAAATGGCTGCAAAACGTAAGGGTATTACAGGTGAAAACCTATTACAAATCCTTGAGACAAGACTAGATAACACTGTTTACAGACTTGGACTTGGAACATCAAGACCAGAATCAAGACAGTTAGTTAATCATGGTCACTTTACAATAAACGGCAAGCGCGTTAATATTCCTTCATATTTAGTAAAAGTTGGAGATGTTATTGCTGTTGCTGAGAAGAGCAAGAAATCACCTAAGGTTAAGTCAATCAATGACATCACTGGCGGAAAAGTAATACCTAAGTGGCTTGAGTTTGATTCCGAAAACTTAGTGGGAAAAGTTACCGCTCTTCCTTCAAGAGAAGATGTTGATTTACCAATTAAGGAACATTTAATCGTAGAGTTGTACTCCAAGTAATAATACGTAAATTGATAATTGACTTGGAAGCAACTGAAAGAATTATTCTAAGCAATAATTCTCTATGGGATTGTATGTTAGAATCAGTTGCCCTCAAAAAAAAATAAGTTGTTAAGGGAGGGTTCTTGGTGATAGAAATAGAAAAGCCTAGAATTGAATGTGTAGCTAATAGCGATGATAACATTTATGGAAAGTTTATAATTGAGCCTTTAGAGAGAGGCTATGGTATTACACTTGGTAATTCATTAAGGAGAATATTGCTTTCTTCGTTACCTGGTGTAGCTGTTAATTCAATCAAGATTGATGGAGTATTACATGAATTCTCTACAGTTCCTGGTGTTGTTGAAGATGTAACAGAGATAATACTTAACATTAAGTCTCTTTCACTAAAGATGTATAGTGAAGGCTCAAAAGTCATTTATATTGATGCAAATGGTGAAGGTCCAATCACTGCCGGTGATATTATCACTGATCAGGATGTTGAGATTTTGAATCCGGATCTTCTTATTGCAACACTAAATGGAGACCACAGATTCTACATGGAGCTTGTGATTAGCGTGGGTAGAGGATATGTTTCTGCTGATAAGAATAAACAAGCAGGACAGCCTATTGGTGTAATTCCTGTTGACTCGATTTATACTCCAGTCAAAAAGGTTAATTACACTGTTGAAAATACTCGTGTTGGTCAGATTACAGACTATGATAAGCTTACTTTGGAAGTTTGGACTAATGGAAGCATAAATCCAGATGAGGCTATTAGCCTTGGTGCAAAAATTCTTAGTGAGCATTTGAATTTGTTTGTTGATTTATCTGATCAAGCTAAGCACACAGAAATCATGGTAGAGAAAGAAGAAACCAAAAAAGAGAAGGTTCTTGAAATGACTATTGAAGAACTTGACTTATCAGTTAGGTCATACAATTGTCTTAAAAGAGCTGGTATTAATACTGTTGAAGATCTTACCAACAAAACCGAAGAGGATATGATGAAGGTAAGAAATCTTGGTAGAAAGTCTCTTGAAGAGGTTCTTCAAAAGCTTCAGGCACTTGGACTTTTATTAACTCCAAGCGAAGAGTAATCTCTGAAATTTATCTAAATTTGATAAAATCAAAATTAGATAGTAAATTGATATTTAGAAATATCGTATACGAAAAGTAAATCAATGAGTAAGGAGGGATAGTTAATGCCATCTAACAGAAAGTTAGGACGTGCAACCGACCAAAGAATGGCGATTTTGAAGAATCTTACAACAGCTTTATTTGTAAGTGGAAGAATTGAAACTACTGAAGCGAGAGCTAAGGAAGTTAAAAATATTGCAGAAAAATTAATCACAATTGCTGTTAAGGAAGCTGACAACTTTACTTCAAAATCAATAAAGACAAGTGCTGCTAAAGTTGATAGTAAAGGAAACAAGCTTACTGATTCTAAGACTTCAAAAAATGGACATAAATATCAAGTTATCGACAGACAAGTTACTGATACATTGGTACAAGTTGATAATGCATCAAGACTTCATGCAAGAAGACTTATTATGAATTATGTTTTCAGGCCAAAAACTGCTGATGGAAAGAATGTAAACATCACAGATAAGCTTTTTGGTGAAATTGCTCCTAAATACAAGGGCAGAAATGGTGGATACACTAGAATTTATAAGCTTGGACCAAGAAGAGGCGATGCTGCTGAAATGGTTATTCTTGAGCTAGTTTAATTCAGCATAAGGTAATTTGAATTATGGGTATAGGGGATTAGACATTATTAGGAATTACTAAATAATAATGTCTAATCCCTATATTTATATGTACTAGGGAACAGAACGCAGAAAACAGAGCTCAGAAAACAGAGAACAGAAAACAGGAGTCGGAGAAAAGAAAATAGATTTTTGGAGGTAGGTTGTGAGCAGTAATATATTTGAAGTGAATGAGGTTAGCTTTTCTTATTTTACATATGGAGAAGCTAGTGAAGAAGTTCAGGCACTTAGAGATGTAAACATAAAGATAAAGCAGGGAGACTTTGTGGTTATACTTGGAAGAAATGGTTCTGGGAAATCAACTTTCTCAAGGCTTTTAAATGCGCTTTTAATTCCGCAGAAGGGTACTGTACTTGTCATGGGAAAGGATACTTCTGAAGAAAATAATGTTTGGGATATTAGAAGCACCGCAGGTATGGTTTTTCAAAATCCAGATAATCAGATAATAGCTACAACAGTTGAAGAGGATGTAGCTTTCGGACCTGAAAATTTGGGGATTGAGCCTGCTGAAATAAGAATAAGAGTAGATGAAGCTCTGGAAACTGTTGGAATCAGCGAATTCAAAAAGAATGCACCTCACCTTTTATCGGGAGGTCAAAAGCAACGTGTTGCCATAGCAGGTATCCTTGCGATGAAGCCAGAATGTATTATTTTAGATGAAGCTACTTCAATGCTGGACCCTGTAGGTCGTAAAGAAGTTATAAATGTTTTGAAAAAGCTAAATAAAGAAGAAAATATTACTATAATACACATTACTCATCATATGGATGAAGCAGCATTAGCAAATAGGCTAATTATAATGGATGCAGGAAGTATTGTTTTAGATGGCACGCCTCAAGAAGTATTTAGTAACGTAGAGAAGATAAAAAGTTTTGGATTGGATGTGCCTCAGGTAACCGAATTGATGTATACGCTTAGAAAGCAGGGTATAAAGGTGGACAAATTACCATTAACAGTAGACGACGCTTTTGAAATGATTAGTGATTTGCGTCAAACTACTTTTTAGCACTTTAAGAAAGTATAAGTGCAACTAAGTTTTCTTTGTAGCTTTATACACCCGAATACCACCGCTTTTATCCATATCGGTGACATTTCCAAAAACATTCTTCATTATATCCTTTAAAGAAGAGCCACCCTTATTATGAAATGCAACTAGCCACAAAGAGCCATTTTCTGATAGGTATTGGTAAGCTTCGTTAATTAACCTCCTATTTAATTCCTTTCCAGCAGCAAATGGCGGATTTGATACAATATCATCAAACAGTTGGTTAGATATGGCTTCATAAAGATTACTATTTAAAACTTCAACTATGAGCTTATTTGAGTTTGCATTTTTTGTAGCATAAGCTAAAGCTCTATTATTAACGTCAATCATTGTCACACTTTGTGACGGAAAAAGAGCTTTAATATAAAGACCAATAGCTCCATAACCACAGCCCACATCAAGTATTGATGATCCACTAGGAGCGAAATTTTTAATAAGGTTGATTGATGCCCTATCAAGTTTTGTTTCAAATGAAAAAACTCCACTTACTGATGTAAAATTTAATTGCACACCACATAAATTCTCAGTAAAGGATTTTTCCTTGATTTCAGATTCGGGATTTTCTGTAAAATAGTGTTGACTCATAGATTTTATTAACAGCCTCCATAACTAAAAATAGTATAAATGTATGATTTAATGATAAGAATTTCAAATAATAGATAACGAATATAAAGCTAGTATTTACTATTATAATATATTTTCACAAAAAATTCATGCATTTATTAATAACTAGGAGTGACGCGCTATTTGATATCAAGAAGATAGAGAAATTATTATACCATAACTATTCATTGCTCACTAAGATTTTAACCCCTGCCCTTCACTATTTACTTTTATTTATGGTATGATAAGTCGAAACTGTTAAACTTGAATTGTAAAATAATAATTATTATAATCGCAATGAATAATTTTCAGGAGTAAAGTATGCCAATTAAGATAGAGAATTTGTACTATACGTATATGGATGGAGGGCCATTTGAAAAGAATGCTCTGCATGACATAAATATTGAGATAAATGACGGCGAATTTATTGGAATAATAGGTCATACCGGTTCAGGTAAGTCTACTTTGATTCAACATTTAAATGGTATTTTAAAGCCAACAAAGGGTCATGTGATAATTAATGATATAGACACCGCAAAAAGGAACCTAAAAGAATTAAGGCGGCAGGTGGGTATTGTGTTCCAATATCCCGAGCACCAGTTATTTGAAGAAACCGTAAAGAAGGATATATCTTTTGGATTGGTTAAGCAGGGGCTCTCAAAAGAAGAAATAGAAAAAAAGGTAAATTTATCGCTAGTATCGGTTGGTCTTGATGAGACAATTCTTGATAAATCACCATTTGAGTTGTCAGGTGGGCAGAAGCGTAGAGTAGCTATTGCTGGTGTAATTGCAATGATGCCTAAGATATTAGTTTTGGATGAACCGACAGCGGGGTTAGATCCGAGTGGACGTGATGAGATTTTTGGGTATATAAAAAGGTTGCACAAAGAGTTTAATATGACAATAATTCTTGTTTCACATAGTATGGAGGATATTGCAAAGCTATCAGACCGAGTAATAGTTATGAACGAGGGCACTGTATATATGGACAAACCATCGATTGAGGTATATTCTAACCCAGATGAATTGGAGAAAATTGGTCTATCAGCTCCACAAATAACATATTTATTGAAAAGGCTCAAGACAATATTTCCAGATATTAATGATAATATATTTACCGTTGAAGCTGCATCAAAAGAAATACTTAAACAACTAAAGAACGGCTAAATGATAGAATCTGGTTATGAAGTGAGAAATTTACATTAATTAGTTGTTACTAAAGCAACAGAAAACTGAAATTTGGAAGGGAGAATAAACAAGAGGCACTTGCCTTTTGTATAGAATATGATTAGGGACATAACAATTGGTCAGTACGTACCCGGAGATTCACTTTTGCATAAAGTTGATCCGCGAACAAAGATTATACTTACATTTATAATGATGATATTCATATTCCTGATAAATACATATTGGGGCTATTTGTTGTTAACTCTATTTACGGCACTTACTATTGTTTCCTCAAATATACCTATTAAATTTGTTTTAAAGGGATTAAAGCCAGTTTTGTTTATAGTAGTTTTTGCAGGTCTGATTAATATGTTCACAATAGGTGGGACTCCAGTCTTTCAATTAGGTTTTCTTAAGTTGACATATGAAGGAATAGATGTTGCTATCAAGATGGCTATTAGACTGTTCTTGCTGATTATTATTGCAAGCCTATTAACATATACTACAACTCCAATGACTCTTACAGATGGAATTGAAAAGCTTATGGGACCACTTAAGCGCATTAAGGTGCCAGTTCATGAAATTGCAATGATGATGACAATAGCGTTAAGGTTTATTCCTACACTTCTTGAAGAGACAGATAAAATTATTAAAGCTCAGTCCTCTAGAGGCGCAGACTTTGACACAGGAAATTTGGTGGAGCGAGCAAAAAGCTTCATACCAGTATTGATTCCACTGTTTATAAGTGCTTTCAGAAGAGCAGATGAGCTTGCAACGGCAATGGAAGCAAGGTGTTACAGAGGCAGCGAAGGAAGAACCAGGATGAAACAGCTTAGTTTTACCAAATATGACTTGATAATATTATCAATCACAATTGTATTTATGGTTTGGGTATTGCTTATGCAATCATGGATTTAAGGTGGAACATATGAGAAAAATAAAATTAACAATTGAGTATGATGGTACAAATTATCACGGATGGCAGATACAGAAAAATGGCATTACAGTGCAGGAAACTATTGAAAAGGCTATTTCTAAACTATTTGATATGCAATTGAGGCTAGTGGGCTGTAGCAGAACAGATGTGGGAGTGCATGCATATGGTCAAGTCGCACATATATTGACAAATTCAAGTATTCCTGGAGATAAAATTTGTTATGCAATAAACAATTTGCTTCCAGAAGATATAGTCATAAAACATTCAGAAGATGTATCGGAGGATTTCCATGCTAGATATTCTTCTAAAGGCAAAAAATACAGATATTTGTTTTATAATGGAGCACATGAATCAGCGTTAATGCGTAATAGGGCATGTCATGTGAGGCCAGTACTGAACCTTGACCATATGCAAAAGGCTTCAAAATATTTTATTGGACAACATGATTTCGCAGCTTTTCAAGCCACTGGTGGACAAGTTCGGAGCACAATAAGAGAAATATATGGCATAGATGTTTTTAAAAGGGAAGATAATCTTATAGGTCTTGAAGTCTCTGGTAATGGTTTCTTATATAATATGGTCAGAATAATAGCTGGAACTTTGATATATGTTGGAATTGGAAAAATTGAAGTTAATGAAATACCAAAAATAATTGAAAGCCTAGATAGAACAAAAGCTGGTAAAACTGCACCTGCTCAGGGATTATATTTGATGGAGATATATTATTAAATCAACCCTTAAGTTTGAAAAAAATGTAATGACGAACGATTATGCAAGAGATATGCACATATATCAAGCTAAATAGAGAGAGAATAAGAGATAAATCAAATTCTTCGCAATTTATACTTGACAGAGAGCAATGTCTATATTAAACTATTAAAGTGTCCTAAACGGTTACGTTTAGTTATTAAGCTAAAACTAACTGCTAACATAAAAAGGTTATAGATTTTAAGGAGGTTGTTATAAGAAATGAAAACTTTCATGGCAAAGCCACTAGAAATTGAAAGAAAATGGTACATTATTGATGTAGAAGGTAAACCACTTGGAAGAGTAGCAAGTCAAATTGCTAGCATTCTAAGAGGAAAAAATAAGCCTATTTTTACACCACATGTTGATACTGGCGATCATGTAATAGTACTAAACGCAGAAAAGGTTCTTTTGACAGGCAACAAGGTTGATCAGAAGATATACAGACATCATTCTCTTCATCCAGGTGGAATGAAGGAAATCACGTACAGACACTTGATGGAAAAGCACCCTGAAAGAGCTATTGAATTGGCTATAAAGGGAATGCTTCCAAAGAACAGTCTTGGAAGACAAATGTTTAGAAAACTTAAGGTTTACAAAGGTTCTGAACATGAGAATCAGGCTCAGAAGCCTGAAGTACTTGATTTGAAAATTTAATGGAGGGAGAATAAAATAATGGCTAAAGTATACTATTATGGTACAGGACGTAGAAAGAAATCAATAGCAAGAGTAAGACTTCTTCCAGGAGAAGGCAAGATACTTATAAATGGTAGAACACTAGATGACTACTTTGGTTTAGAGACAATGAAGGTTATAGTTAAGCAACCATTAACCCTCACTGACACAGTATCAAAGTTTGATGTTATATGCACAGTAGTTGGTGGAGGTTTCACTGGTCAAGCTGGCGCAATAAGACATGGTATATCAAGGGCGCTTCTAAAAGCTGATGAAGAACTCAGACCAGCTCTTAAAAAAGCAGGCTTCTTGACAAGAGACCCAAGAATGAAGGAAAGAAAGAAATATGGTCTCAAAAAAGCAAGAAAAGCATCACAGTTCTCAAAGAGATAATATCATTGATATTCAAAAACCCTCAAACAGTTATGTTTGGGGGTTTTGTTGATTGTGCGCCACGCATGGCGATTAACTAGGTGGTGAAAGTCCACTGTGGGGGTCTGTAGTTACCAACCACTAGCCAAGAGCAAGGGTGTCCGTAGTGATGTGGAATCTGAAGGAAGCTGGAAGGCAAAGTTCCGACCCAAGGAACACAAAT